>Ga0209554_1002557_pt1 | contig 12470 bp, 9 predicted proteins | sample MarorgKNORR_S2LV_5_FD_188221 | JGI IMG/M metagenome (GOLD analysis project Ga0209554, IMG submission 188221) | Marine microbial communities from the Southern Atlantic Ocean, analyzing organic carbon cycling - Bottom_A/KNORR_S2/LV (SPAdes) (version 2) | ecosystem: Environmental > Aquatic > Marine... | reverse complement strand
CCCTTCGTTTTCTTCCCATTTGTATGCGCCCTTTCGTACCATTTCTGGGACGCAGTTTCCACTTAAGCCTGTGGTCCTAAAATCGGGGTTAACCGCAGTGTCCTCGACGAGGCAATAGTGGATCTCCGGGAAGGCAAGGAGTTTTACGAATCTCAAGACGAATACTTGGGCGTTTACTTTAGCGATTCGGTGTTAACCGATATAGAATCTCTTGCGATTATCGCCGGAGTACACGCCAGTTGTTTCGGGTGTTTTCGAAAGCTCGCCACGAAATTCCCGTATGGCATTTATTACATGAAGCCTAAACACGAAGTGCAAGTTGTTGGCGTCTTGGATTTGCGGAGAGATCCGGTTTGGCTTAAAAAACAGATTCATGGTCGGTTGAGTTAGCAATGAGCTTAGCGATCTGTCTCAAAATTGGAACCGATACGAGTAACACAGCCTTTTGATGTGGAAGCTCCTCAACTTTCATTTGCTCAACAATCCCTGCTCACGCCTCCGCCACCGTTCCGGGGTGGGTGAATACGAAACTGCAACGGATGGTTGACTCGGCCAACCCTGTGAGCTTGGCCAAGGCTTGGCGGTAGGTTGCCATTTGTGGCGCATGTTTTTCGGCAGCCTGCTTCAGCGATGCCTCATCCCCCACCCGATCGCTTTTGAAGTCGATGATCTCTGCCCGATCGGCGAACAAATGCACCCGGTCAAACACACCGGAGATCATCTCGTTTTCGATCACCACATCGAAGACGCGCTCGCGCCAGAATTGCACGTCGCCCTCCGGCTTGGCCAAGTGCTTGGCCACGGTCTCGTCGGCGAGGCAGCGTGCCACCTCATCGACCGCCTCCGGCATCGCCTCCCGCAACGCTTCCAGCTTGGCCAAGGTCGTGTCATCCGCCCACTCTATCTGCTCGAAAACCTTGTGGACGGCCAAGCCGAACGAGATGGCATCCGCACCACCCGCCGCAAATAACTGGGTGACGGACAAAACAACAGAGCCATGAACCGACGCCCCGCGCCTGGCCAAGCGGACATGACCGCGCTTGGCCTCGACATGCTCCAGCTTGGCCGGCGGCCTGGCTTCCGCCACCGGCTTGGCCTGCACCCAGTCGAAGTCGCCGGATTCAAATATCACCGTTGCGGGCGAAGACCCGTCCCCGAACGACTTGTCCTCGCCCTTGGCCAAGGTCGAACTCAGCAACTGCGCGTAGTTATTTGAGCTGCCGGGCTTGGCGGTGATGACGTACAGCCCGTGGCTCGAACGGGTGAGCGCCACGTATAATTTGCATAAGTTTTCATAACACGCCTCGGAACGGGCTTCGGCAACTGCGAGCATTAGCGAATCGTCCTGCGCGCAAATATCCTTGCTTGGCAAATCCAGAATCCAGTCCGCTTCGCCGTCATTTTTGCGTTGGGTGTGCAGGGCTTCGTTGCGCGCCTGATCGAGCCGATTGCCCTCGAGGTCGGGGACGATGGTGATGTCGAAGGTCAACCCCTTGGCTTTGTGAATCGTCATCACCTGCACCACGCTGGCTCCGGAGGCCTCGGTGATTTCCTGCGCGGGGACGAATCGCAGAAAGGCGTCAACGTCGCGGCTGCCGCTTTGGTCGAACTGCCGGGCCAACTCAAGGAATTGCGGGGCGCGCCAGCGGGCGAAGTCGTCCAGTTTTGAATCAAGCCGCTCAACCCACTCGCGGGCGACAGCCTCGAATCCTTGCCGGTAAATGTCTCGTTGGATGTCCCTCAACGCCGACTGTCGTTTAGGCATTTCTGCCGGCAAGAACTTGGCCAACGGGGTGAGCCCAACGTGACCGGCGCTGAATTTATCCTCTGGGTGTGCCGCCGCGCGGAAGAGCGAGAGCAGCGCCATGCCAAGCGGATTGTCCGCGCCGGGATTGGTGGCCGACTCGCCGACGATCGGCATCTTCAGCCCCGCGCCGCGCAGGTGGTTCACCAAATCACGGGCAGCCCTGTTCGATTGCACGAGGATAGCGCACTCCAATCGGTTATTGATGGGCTGAAGTTTCCTCAACAGTTGCGCCACCATCGGCCAGCGCTCGTCTTTGTCGCCAACCTGAAGATACAGCGAGTGGCCTTTTTCTTTTTCTCTCGCCGGTGCCGACTTGTGTTCCTCCCAAACCTCAGACCACCGTTTTACGGCAGATTTATATTCATCGAATGGCTCGAGTTTCTCGGCGTTGCCAAAAACCTTGTTGACCATTTCGAGTACAGCCGGACACGAGCGCCACGACTTGTTGAGAGAATCGACTTTAAACTCATCGCCGTTCCCCTGGTCGTATTTCTTCTCCACACGGTCGAACAACCGGGGATCACCGCCGCGCCACTGGTAGATGGACTGCTTCTGGTCGCCGACGCAAAAGAACGTGCGTGCACCGCTGGGATCCTGCACGACCTCGTCGATGAGATTGCCCACCGCGCGCCACTGGACGGTGCTGGTGTCTTGAAACTCGTCGAGCAGCCAGTGGTCAAACTCGCCGTCGAGGCGATACTCAAGATCGAGCCGGTCCGGTGCCTCGCCGCCGAGCAACACGCGGCCATCACTGGGCGCGAGCAGCAGTGGCAAGTCACCAAACACCAACCGGCCCGCGCGGCGCACCTGCACGTCGTAACGCTCCTCGAACGCGGTCATCAACCCATGAATTCCTTGTGTGCGCTCCAGCTTCATCTCGAGTTCCCACGCGATGCAATAGCGCAGGACACGCGCCAGCTTTTGGCTGAAATCCACCGACACAGAATAGGTTTTATTTCGGTTTTCGAAATCCCATTCGCCCCGCTCCAAGTCATCCAATCCCTCCACTGCCTGCGTGATCAGCTTCGGTGTTTTTTTGAAGAGACCCTTGCCCGGCGCCCATTGCTCCAAGTAATCGGCGAGAGCATTCCAGTTGCGATGCACCTCGTTGGTGAAGGCCGGATGCTCGTCGATGTGCTGGAACCAGTCGGCCACCAAGTCCGGCAGCTCCGCCTTCTCCTTCACCCACGGGTTGCCGTCCGGCCAGATGCGGGCGGGGTCGCCCCAGCGGTCGGCACCGGGGACGCGCAGCAGCAACTCGTGGCAATCCTTCAAATGCTCCACGAACGAGCCGACAAAATTTCGGTTGTCCTTGCCCGCCGTGGCCAACTGGTACGACTTGACCAAGCCGTTCTGCTCGGCCTGATTCACCTGCCGGTTCGCCAACAACTGCTCGAGCACGGTCAGGCGCGCCTGTTCCTTGTCGAACTCGTCCATCATCTCGAACCGTCCACCCAGTCCGAACTCGAACGAAAACAGGCCCAGCACACGGTGGAAAAAACTGTCGATCGTGCCCAGCGACAGATGCCCCATGCTGTCCACCAACTTTCGCAGCGCGTCCCGAAACTCCGCCGGCTTGGTTTCCACCAGGCCAACGTCCTTGGCCAAGCGCTTGGCCTCCCCCGCATCATTCGCGGCCTTGGCCAATTTCGTCAGAATGCCCTCGAAAAACTCGCCGGCCGCCTTGCGGGTAAACGTCAGCGCGATGATCCGCTCCGGCGCTTCGCCGTGGAGCAGCAGCCGGATGAAGCGGTTGGTGAGTTGGAACGTTTTCCCCGAGCCGGCCGAGGCGCGAATCATTGTGTTCGGAATCCGGTTCATGCCACCACCTCCCCCGGCTTGGCCGCTGTGTCCTCCGGTTGGTCAAACAGTATGCCCTCAAAATTATCGTATTTCAGCTTGGCTGCCGGAGGCCAAAACCGTTCCTCCGCGATGTCATTCACCACGCCCGACGCGCAGCCAAATGCCAACCCCTTCACCTCATCATCGAATGGCGACAGCAGCGACACACCGGTATCCGTGCCCACCGACGGGATGTTGAAATAACCGACACTCACCTCCGTGCCGTAAGCTTCCTCCAGCGCCCAGGCGTACAGCGGCAGTTGCAGATCCTGCCACCGGCGCGTGCCGCTCCGGTTGCTCATTTTGATATCCAGCCGCGCGTATTCGGGTACGCTTTTTGCGTCGCGGTTTTCGCGGTATGTGCCCCAGTGCGCCTTGGCCGGATCCTTGGCGGTGCTCGAGGTCTTGTAATCCAGCACACGCACCTCGCCGGAGTCCTTGTTTATTTCCACGCGATCGATGCAGCCTCGAATCAGCATCCCGTCCAGCGTCTCGTTGAACACCCGCTCGGCCTCGATGATCTCCCAGCCCTTCTTGCGCTCGCGGGCCTGCACGACCGCCACGTGATGAAGCCGCCGCTCGATGATCTGTTGCTGCACCCGCAGCGGGAGCGGCGGATGAGCGCCGAAATCCTGCTCGACCTGCCGCTTGAGTTCCGCAACCAGAAATTTGTGGATCGTGTTGGGCGATGTTGAGTTGCGGGTTTTCTTGTCGTTCCCAAACGCCTCCAGCACCCGGTGCACCAGCGAGCCAAAGCCGCGCGCGTCCTGCTCGCGCTGCTCGAAATCTTGCGTCTCCATCCGCAGCACATGCCGCAGGTAAAAACGGTACGGGCAGGCCAAGTAAGCCTTGATCGATGTGGGGCTGAGCCTCTCCACCGGTTTGAGTGTCTCGACGCACAACGGCCAAGTCGCCGTCCACGCGGGCGGTTGATCATCCGGCGGCAGCGTGTCAAACAAATGCCCCACGCGATCGGGCAACTGTTTGTCCGGGCAGCGAAACAGTAGGCACGACGGTTTCAGTGGGTCGCCGTTGTTGCGCTGGCGGCCCACAAGAAAATCCACCCGCCCGTCCTTGGCCCGGCTGCTCACCAGCAATTCAACCAGACAGGCGTCGCGGGCGAAACGATCGTCGTTGGTGCGCAGGCCAAGCGGCCCTCGGATGCTCTCCGGCAGAAAACGATCGCCGTGAATCGACTCCGGCAGCAGCCCCTCGTTGGCGCCGGTAACGATCAAGTGCGGCGCGTCCTCCCACGCCAACTCGAGCCAACCCTGCAAGTCAATCGTGTCCGCTGGGCGCTCCGGGAAGATCGTTTCACGGCCGAGATCATCGAGCACCAGTGACAATTCGAGCGGCGCGTTTCGCTTGGCCCCGCGCGGCACAGCGGCGTCCAGCTTGGCCAAGCGCTCGTTCAACCGGCCAATGACTTCGATGTAAATTTCATCCGCTGTTTTTGCGGTGTCGAACTGGCGATCGGCCAGCGTCGTTTTCAAAAAACCGGCCAAGCCGGCGGACAACGGCTCCTTCGCCAACTCGCCCAGCGCACGCTGCAGCAGCCGCAGCGCCGAGCGGGCCGTGATGCGGCAGCCTATTTTTTCCCACTCACTCCGTTTTTCAAAATCTAGCTGCGTCGCCGCCGCCAAGTCCGCCGGCAAATGCTTGAGCCGCAAATCGTCCAAGCCGCGCAGTAGATCCGTGGGCTGAATCGAGTCATCCTGTTGTGCCAGCCAAGCCCAACTATCCGGCAGGCGGAGAAACGAGTCGGCGTTGCCGAAGGTCGGATTTTGCAGCACCGCCAACAGCGACTCGAGAAACGCGTGCAACGCCGTGTGGCGGATCGACTGTCCGCTCGGGTCGAAATGCCGAATCCCCGCCTCGCCCAACTCGCGCTCGAGATGCGGGATCACCTTGGGATCGGCCGTGCCGACGCCGACCGTTTGGTAAACTTTCTTTTTGTATTGCGCGAGCCACTTGACCACGTCACGCGCTTGCGTGCGCTCGTCCAGAGACGGGTGGAGTTGATCGTTGGCCAAGGGCAGATCGCGCTTGGCCCAATGCTCCCGATCCGGTCGGCCCCAGTCGTCGAACAACGACTCGCCGCCTTCCGGCCCGAACACCACCGCTTCGATCGCTGCCACTTGGCCAAGCGCCGACTGGACGAGCGGCGACAAATCGGTGATGCCCATCAGCACGACCCGGCGGATGCCCTTTGGCAAAACCGGCTTGGCTGCGGCTGCGCGCTTGGCATCGTGTGCGTCGCGCAAGTCCACCTTGGCCAGCGATGCGCGGTAAACCGACTCGAGCTTGGCCAAGTCCTTCCAGCGATCTCGTTCCTTGTCGCAATGCTCCGACTCGGCCACGGCGGCGCAGTCGCAGTTGGCATCGACCAGCGTGCCTCGCAATTCGTGCAGCGAGCGTGCCATCTGGCGGCACCAGTTGAAGTCCACCACCGACGGTGACTTCGGAAAAAGCGCGGAGTAACGCCCAAGCGACTCGCTCTGCAACACGTTCACCCAATGCCAAAGACAGGCCACCGTGTCGGCGACCGTGTCGGCAGACTCCTCGTCCGCCAGCATGATCGCCGGGGTCGCCGTTTGCGGCGGGAACAGGCCGCCGCCGCGCTTGGCCATCTCGGCGGCGAGTGCCTCGCGCAATCGGCGGCCGGCTTGGCGCGTCGGCAGCAACAGCAGCGTCTCGCTCAAGTCGGCGACGGCGGCAGACTCGCCAGTAAGCAGCCACTCCGTCGCCAAGGTCAGCAGCGGTTTGTCCCAGTTAAGGTAAGTTGTTTTCGGAGTGGCAGCCACACAGTGCCCGTAGTCTATTGACTGAGTCGTCATGGCGCAAACGATACCACTCCCGCTGGGACAAATACGGTCCCACGCGAGAAATGTTTTGCCCGGCCTTTACCGAATGCGGCTGCCGCAGTAAGTTCGCCGCCGAACCGAAATCGTTGACATGGAAACGCAACCTCCCCCTCAAGCGCCCGACCCGTACACGGTGGTGCATGACGCGCCCAAGCCGGCGTCGATCAAGGTCTTCGGCATCCTGAATATCGTCTTTGGCGCGCTGGGATTAGTGAGCAGCGGCGCGGGGGTGATTTTTTTCATTTTCCTCCGGTCAACTGAACTTGGTCAGGAAATATACAGTACGATGGACGCGCAATTTAGCGAAAGTCATCAGATTTTCCTACAGTTCTCATCGTGTTTCGGCGGGATTTTGAGCTTGATCCTGCTCGCCTTCGGAGTGGGTTTGTTGCGGGAACGAAACTGGGGCCGCACCGGGTCGCTGGGCTACGCTGCGTTTCAATTACTCTACACCGTCGCCGGCACCGCTGTGGCCATGTCCATGATGAAAAACGACGAATCGTTTATCTTAACCGCGGGAGGCACGATGTGCGGCGTGCTCTTCTCATTGATCTACCCGATCTGCATCCTGTTTTTCCTGACCCGCCCGAACGTGGTTGAGGCATTGAAGGAGTGAGCGTTCACCTCGGGCGCTTGCCTGGGTTCTTCCAGTTTTTGTGCCACTTGTATTCCCACAGTTTTTCGTTGACCGCCATGGCGGCGTGGCCGTCGAAGAACACCATGGTGATCGCTCCCGGCAGCGGCTTGTCGCGATACCGGGTTGAAGGCAGCACCAAATTGCCGGCGGGATACTTGTGGCGCGCCAGAGTGATCCGCGCCATCCCGGCATTCTCGCCGGCGTTGCCGGCAGCCAAGTTGCTCGCCGGCCGATCCCTTTCCTGCGGCCAGGCGTCCACCCACATCGAGTCGCAGAAAATCGGGCTCTCGCTTGAGTGCCGCACATCCGAGTCGAGCCGGAAGGCGTTGCGAACCAACGGGAACAGCCCGGCGCCGCTTGGCCAGTCGCCGGAGTAAAACCAGCCGTTGAGCGCGTAGCTGCCGGTCCACTTGGGCTCGCGTGTGCCTTTGCGAATCTCGCTGCCCCACACCCACGCACTCGTCGAGGTGCCGCCTCTTCCTTTTTTGTACGGCGCTGTCGGGCACAACCGAACGGCATCGGTGTTGGAATAATATTCGGCGATGGAGCCCATCCACAACTTGCCGTTGCCCATGCGATACGACGGCGTTTTGCCGGTCTCGTTCGAGTACAGGAAAAAGCCGAGGCCGAGTTGCCGCAGGTTGCTCAGGCATTTTATTTCCGCCGCCTTGGTTTTGGCCTTGGCCAAGGCTGGTAACAGTAATGCGGCGAGAATGGCAATGATCGCAATGACAACCAACAACTCGATCAGTGTGAAGCCATTTCGGCTCGCGCTTGGTTTGAGTTTGTTGATCATTTTTGGCTAACCTTTACTTGACGCCCCCGCCGCTGCCGGGAGACCGGAGCGGACATGCAGGTCGCGCTGGGGAAACGGAATCTCGATGCCGTTCTCCCGCAGTTTTTGCTCGATGATAAAGTTCATCTCGCTGGTGAAATGGATCGGTGTCGCGGTCATTTCCTGTGTCCAGACTCCCAGCTCGAAGTTGAGCGAGCTGTCGCCAAACTCGGTGAACAAGACCACCGGCGACGGGTCGCGCAGTGCCTTGGGATGTTCCCCCGCCGCCTCTATCAGCAATCGCTGCAGCAGCTTCAAGTCGCTGCCGTAGGCCACACCGACCGGCACACGGATGCGCACCTTCGGGTCGCCGTGGCTCCAGTTGGTCACGGTGTTGGAGATGAAGTCGGCGTTGGGAACGATCATCGTGATGTTGTCGTTGGTCACCACCGTCGTACTCCGCAGTTGAATCTTCGTCACGCGTCCGGCCACTCCGGCCACCTCGATCCGGTCGCCGATCGAGATCGGCCGCTCCGCCAAGATGATGATGCCGCTGACAAAGTTATTGATGATGTTTTGCAGACCAAAACCCACACCCACACCCAAGGAGGCCGCAACAATCGCTAGGGAACTCAAGTCAACCCCCACTACTTGAAAGGCGACGTAAAAGCCGATGGCAATCAGCGTGTAACCGATAATCCTGCTCAAGCCAAACTGTAGCGATTGTTGCAGTTTCGTTTTGGCGAAGAAGCGCCGAATCAGATGCCTTTGCAGGATGCGCTCGACGACGAGCACGGATGCAAACAGGATCACCAGCAAAAGAATATTGCCGAGTGTGACGAAGCCGAAGAGTTCGGCATACCAAACCTTCACTAAAAATTGTTTTATCGCTTGCAGTGTCTCGTCCATGGCTGAGTCGTTAACGGTTCAAAGTGCTTCCCGCCTTGCCGCCGCGTTTGCGCAGGAAGTCGGCGGTGTCGTCGTGAAGAGTGCCAACGGCCCAATCCAGCGGCGTGCCTTGATTACTGTCCTGCGCATTGACCTTCGCACCCGCCTTCAACAGCAATCGCACTGTCGCCGTGTCGCCCAGTTCCGCAGCCAAGTGCAGCGGTGTCTTGCCGGCGTTGTGTTTCACGTTCACATCGGCCCCGCTCCGCACCAACAACCCTGTAATTTGCGGGTGCTCATTGTAGATCGAGTAGTAGAGCGGCGTCCGTCCCAGCGCGTCCCGCGCGTCCAAATCCGCGCCGGACTCGATCTGCGACTGCACCGCAGCCATGTCGCCGTTTTGGACATCTTGCCAAATATTCGACGCGCCGCAGCCGACCAATAGTGCGACTGCGATCATTGCTGTACCGCGAACCTTCAATTCCTCCGGCGAGCATCCCCCAAAAAACACAGCCACAGCAAACAAAAAAACGCTGACGCCGCCGGGCCAAGCCCCTACTGTCCCGGCAGTCAGGATCATCTCAACATGAAAACCACACGAACAATCACCTTTTCCCTGTTAGCCACGCTTACGCTTGGCCAAGCGCAACTGCTCGCCGAGGCCAAGCAGGCCAAGCCGGTCACCCAAGCGCGGATCACCGGCACCGAGGCCGGTTGGCGAGCCATGACCGAGGACGATTTTGTGAACGTCAACTGCGCCGACGACACGTGGTCGTTCGAGGGCAACCTCATCAAGTGTACCGGCAAACCGGTCGGTGTCATCCGCACCAAAAAACAGATCACCAACCTCGAGTTGGTCGTCGAGTGGAAACACAAGCAGTACGGCGGTAACTCCGGCGTGTTTCTCTGGGCCACACCGGACAGCATTGAGCGGCTCGCGGCTGGCAAGGGCCGCCTCCCCGCCGGCATCGAGGTGCAGGTGCTCGACCTTGGCTATGCCGAGAAATACGAGAAGAAACACAAGAAACCGTCCGACTGGTTCACCTCGCACGGCGATGTTTTCCCCACGCAAAATGCCAAGATGAAACCGTTCCCACCGGTTGCCCCGAACGGCAGCCGCAGCTTCCCGTCAAGCAACACCACCAAGGGCGTCGGCGAGTGGAACCATTACTACATCCGCGCCATCAACGGCGAGGTGCGGCTCTGGGTGAACGGCGTCGAGGTCTCCGGCGGCACCGATTGCAAACCGGCCACCGGCTATCTCTGCCTCGAGTCGGAGGGAGCGCCGATCGAGTTCCGCAATCTCCGCATCCGCGAGTTGCCGTGATTAAGTTTTCAGTTTCAAGTTTTCAGTTTTCAGTAAAATAAATCCGTGTCTGGTTTTCTTCGCGCCCTTCGCGGCTTCGCGTGAGAAAACGGAGCTTCACTCCGCTTGGCCGATGAGGACAACGAACTCGCCCTTGGGCTTGCGCTCGGCGTACGCAGCGAGCAACTCCGCCGGGAGGCCGCGCTGAATCTGCTCGAATTTTTTCGTCAACTCCCGCGCCAAGACAACCGGCCGCCCCGGCGCAACCTCGGCCAATTCCCCCAGCAGTTTCACCACGCGATACGGCGACTCGTACAGCGCGAGCGTCCCCGGCAACTCCAGCAGCTTGGCCAAGCGCTTGGCCCGTTGGCCGCTCTTAACCGGCAGGAAACCGACGAAATGAAACTCGTCCGTGGGCAAGCCGCTCGACGTCAACGCCGCCACCAACGCGCACGCCCCCGGCACCGTCTCCACCCGGCAACCGGCCTCGATCACTGCCGCGACCAGCCGCTGTCCCGGGTCGCTGATACCCGGACTCCCGGCGTCGCTGACCATCGACACCGTTCCCCCGCCCCGCAGCAGCTCGACGATCTCGCCGGAGCGCTTGGCCTCGTTGAACTTGTGTGCGCTGACCTGCCGCTTGGCCAAGCCAAGCCGCTTGAGCAGCATCCCGGTGTGCCGCGTGTCCTCCGCCGCGACGAGGTCGCAGTCGCGCAGCGTCCGGATCGCCCGCAGCGTGATGTCCTCCATGTTGCCAATCGGCGTCGCCACGAGGTACAGCGTCCCCGGCTCCAACGGCGCGGGGTTCAATTCCGGAAGGTCAATCGGCTCGGGCATGAATTAGTCGATACTGAAAACCAACCGTTTGGGGGAGCACACGCCCCCTCGCGTGTGGGCTTGGGCGCCCTCGCCCAAGTCAGGCGAAGGCACTATTCGAGCAGAATTACTTGATTCCGGCGAGGCGCCGAAATCTGCACGCGAGGGCGCGTGCGCTCCCCATTTTCCATTTCGTGGCGTTTCTAAAATCATCTCATCAGGCAGCGGCGAGCGCGATGGCCAGCGGCGGCATCGGGCAACCGAGGGAATCGGAGACGGCGCGGAGCAGCTCGGCTTCTTGGGTTTGCAGGTAACCGTCGGCCGAGACGGTGGCAGCGGCGGCTTCGATGAGTTGGCGCTTCAGGTTGATGGCCACTCCGGCGAGCTTGCCTAGGGCTTTGTCCAGTTCCTGCAAGCCGCACTCGGCGGCTGGCAACTGGGTCAACCGGGTGGTGGCAGCGAGGTGGACCGCGCCGGCGTCGTAAGCGGCTTGGATGGTTTTGTCGTTGCTGCCCGCCGTGTAGGCAAGGGACGAAATGAGCACGTTGCATTCGTGGCTTAGTTTTTTCAGCGAGTAGTATTGCGCGGTCTTTTTCCGCCGCTTCACAAAATGCGGTTCAAGATGGCGGAGCACCAGCTTGGACAACGAAAACTCGAACAGATCAATCTGCTCGTCGGCCTTGGCCAAGCCGTCCATCGCCAGCTTGAAATGGGCGAACTGTTCCGGCGACAATTGCCGCAGCGAGCCGACGGCCAGATCGGCGACGGGCAGCTTGGCCCGGGGATCGAGCGATGCCACCTCTGAACGCAACTTGAGGGTGGCCTTGGCCATTTGTTCGCCGAAGAGTCCGTTCACTTGGCCAAGCTGCTTCTTCTGCACCGGCCCATCCTTCGGATCGAGCAACAGGGCGAACACCAGCGCGCAGGCGTCGTGCGTGTCGTGGGCGGCAGCGCGCACCGCCTCTGGCAGCGACCGGAGCAGCGCAGCCGCAAAGTCGATGTGCTGTCGGGTCGGGTTGCCGACCGAGTCGGCGACCGCAGCGGCCGAGCCGACCTGCACTTGGCCGGCCGCAGCCAAGCCCATGATCACCGGCGGAAGCGCTTGGCCAAGCGCATCGCCCATGCCGGGAATCGGGATGCCCGACTGTGTGCGCTGTGCTTTTGAATCCGGCTTGGCGGTCGGCGATCGTCTTTCTTCAAATTTCACCTCGGAAAAATCGCCGTCGAAACTCGGTTCCAGCAACAGAATCCGATCCAGCAGCGGCGGATGCGTTGCGGTGAAGGAAAACCACGACTCGCGCATTCCATTACCGAAAAACATATGGCTGGCCTCCTCCGCGTGCGGGGTCAGCAACCGGGAACCGGTTGCCATTGCGCCGATCTTTTTCAGCGCGCCGGCCAAGCCTTCCGGGTTACGCGTGTACTGCACCGCCGACGAGTCGGCGAGGTACTCGCGCTGACGCGACACGGCGCTCTTGATGAGATTGCCCATGAGAATGCCCAGGCCGCTCGTGGCCATAAGGCCAAGGCCGACA
>Ga0209554_1002556_pt1 | contig 12471 bp, 12 predicted proteins | sample MarorgKNORR_S2LV_5_FD_188221 | JGI IMG/M metagenome (GOLD analysis project Ga0209554, IMG submission 188221) | Marine microbial communities from the Southern Atlantic Ocean, analyzing organic carbon cycling - Bottom_A/KNORR_S2/LV (SPAdes) (version 2) | ecosystem: Environmental > Aquatic > Marine... | reverse complement strand
TTCCTGGCCGTGGCTCTGCTGCAATTGCCGACCCACAAGCAGATTGAATTTCTGGTCTGTTCCGCCAAGCTCAACGTCGGCCTTCAATGCGACAGAGTCATACCCCTGCACCAGCGGATAGAGAAACTCATGAATGGATATCGGCTGACCGCCGCTGAATCGTTTTTGGAAATCGTCGCGCTCCAGCATTCGCGCGACGGTGTGTTGTGCCGCTAGCCGTACCATTCCCTCGGCACCCATCGCAGACATCCACGTCGAGTTGAATTCGATTCGGGTGCGCTCGGGATCGAGGATCTTGAAAATCTGTGTCTGATAGGTCTTGGCGTTATCGGCAATCTCTTCAGTCGTCAGCGGCGGGCGCGTGCTGTTCTTGCCACTCGGATCACCAATCATCCCGGTGAAGTCGCCGATCAGAAACACGACCTCGTGCCCGAATTCCTGAAACTGCCGCATTTTGTTGATCAGCACGGTATGCCCGACGTGCAGATCCGGTGCCGTCGGATCGAAGCCCGCTTTTACGATCAGCTTCTTCTTTTTGCTGAGCCTGTCTTTTAGTGAGTCTTCCGGGAGAATCTCCTCGGTTCCACGTGCAAGCTCTTCGAGTTGTTCGTTGATGTCGGTCATTAGACTGTTGCTTCGCTCCTCCGGCAGCAGAACTGTAGCACTCTGCGCCATCGAAGAGAATTGCGCTCATATTAAGACTTTAACACCATGAGTTTTAACAGTTTTCTTTGACGACGGCTTGATGCCACTGTAGAGTAGCGGCTTCCAGCGATTGGGGAGACGCCGCTTTGAGTCGTCCAGTAAGTCCGCTACTCCACGACTACAAGTCGTCCACAAAACCCAGACCCGATAAATCCCGATCCCTGCAGTGGTTTGCTATCGGTCTGGGAATACCGCTGCTCGGTATCACTTTGCTTCTGTCACTGCAGGATTCCGTCGGTACGGACCGTTATCAGGTGGCACAAGAGCTGGACGAGCGCGTTGCAGAAATGCCCTCGATACCGAACGAACCGATTTCGGTTATCGATTCTGCCCACGAATTGCTGGCGGCGCCGGTGGCAACGATTGTCAGCCTGCCCGAATTTCATCCGCCGATGGTGCTGCCCGAACCAGAATACGAGAGGGTCAAGTTAACTATCGCACGCGGCGACACGCTCGATGGTTTATTTCGCAAGCACAAGCTCAACCTTGGTCATCTCGCTGAAATTGCCCGACTGCCCGACGCGGGCAAATATTTACGCATGTTGATGCCAGGCGACGAACTCGATATCAGGCACGACGAAGGAAATCTGATCAGCCTGTATCGCGAGCTTAGCCTTACCAGCTCCCTGTTGATCTCCAAAGCAGAAACCGGGTTCCAGTCAGAGATGATTGATCGCCCGATTGAAATCAGGAAAACGCTGGCTTACGGACGTATCGATAGTTCGCTCTTCGAGAGCGGTGCCGAGGCAGGATTGAGCGACAAACTCATCATGAATCTTGCGGGTATCTTCGCGTGGGATGTCGATTTCGTTCTCGACATTCGTTCCGGTGACAACTATTACCTGATCTTCGAAGAAATCTGGCAAGACGGCGAGTTTATTGCCGACGGCGAGATTGTGGCAGCAGAATTCAATAATAACGGACGGACGTTTCAGGCACTCCGCTACATAGACAGCGAAAATAATACGGACTACTTCACCCCGGGCGGCCGCAGTGTTCGCAAGGCGTTTGTGCGGGCACCGGTCGACTTCACTCGCATTAGCTCCAGCTTCAATCCGAAACGACGTCATCCCATACTCAATACTATACGGGCGCATCGTGGAGTTGATTACGCGGCACCTAAGGGCACAAATATCATGGCGGCGGGAGACGGTAAGGTGATCTTCCGCGGCGTCAAAAACGGCTACGGTAATGCTATCATTCTGCAACACGGCGGAAACATCACAACGCTTTACGCGCACATGTCCCGTTTCTCGAAATCAGCGCGGGTCGGACGACGAGTAAAGCAGGGGCAGACCATTGGCCACGTTGGCAGCACGGGCCTGGCAACCGCAAACCATTTGCACTATGAATACCGATTGAACGGCGTTCATCGAAATCCACGTACGGTGTCGTTGCCGCAAGCCGAGCCGATCAAAGAAAAGTACCGGCAGGATTTTCTCACCGTGACCCAGCCGATTATGGATGAGCTTCTCCGTTACAAGCGAACCCAGATCGCGTCCATCTCCTACGACTAACTCTCATGTCAAGAATTGAGGACCCCAGTTCTCTTTACATCGGGCTCATGTCCGGTACCAGCATGGACGGTATCGATGCCGTATTGATTCGATTGGCGGCCCGGCACTGCGAGACAGTTGCCGCGATAAGTTTTCCCTACCCCGCGGAGTTACGCGACACTTTAATCGCCGTCAGTCGGAAACCCGGAAACGTGGGGATCGATATGATTGGCGATCTCGATCATTGGGTGGGCGTGTGTTTTCGCGATGCCGCGAAGGCCATGCTGGATGCAGCGGGCAGTGAATCAATACAGGTTCGGGCCATTGGTAGTCACGGCCAGACCATCCGCCACCGCCCAGGCAGTGAGCGCCCGTTTACGATGCAGATTGGCGATCCCAATATTATTGCGACTGGCACCGGCATTACGACAGTCGCCGATTTTCGAAGACGCGATATGGCCATTGGCGGTGAGGGCGCACCTCTCGCGCCGGCCTTTCACCAATGGCTCTTCGGCAGCGATAAGCAGCAACGGGTTGTCCTTAATATAGGTGGAATCGCCAACGTAACGATTTTGCCTGGCGACGCTACAAGTGTAACGGGGTTTGATACCGGCCCCGGAAACGGGTTGATGGACGCATGGATACAGCAGGAAAAAGGCGAGCCGTTCGATGATGCCGGCACCTGGGCGAGCGATGGAAAACTATTGCCGGATCTGTTGACTCGCATGCTAGCGGATCCCTACTTCGATCGCTCACCACCGAAAAGCACCGGCTTCGAGTATTTCAATCTCGATTGGATTTCAAAGCATGTCGACGGAGAGTCGTTTCAGCCCGTTGATATTCAGACAACACTGCTCGCCCTCACCGCGCGAACAATCCACGAAGCGATCGCCCACCACGCGCCCGACACAAGAGCAATACTTGTCTGCGGGGGCGGCGTACACAATGACGCATTGATGGAAGGGCTGACACGCATACTGCCATCCGCGAAATGGTCGTCGACGGTCGATTTCGGTCTCGACCCGGATTGGGTCGAAGCCGCGGCGTTCGCATGGCTTGCAAAGCAGACGTTGCTTGGTCGGCCGGGGAACTTACCTTCTGTAACGGGCGCCAGGCAGCCCGAGGTCCTTGGCGCCATATATGTGTGCCCGGATTGAGTGCCGCGACCCCGAGATTGGTATACTGATCAGCCGCTTAGAGCGAATCAGGCCGTGTGTCTAACGTGGATGCTTCTTCCCAGCCCACTGATCCGTATATAAATCGCGAGCTTAGTCTGCTCGAGTTCAATCGGCGCGTTCTTCATCAGGCAACTGATGACAGTACGCCGATTCTTGAGCGCCTCCGCTTCCTGTGTATTTCATGCACGAACATGGACGAGTTTTTTGAGGTGCGTGTTGCAGCACTCCAGCAGCGTCTCGAGATAGGCGCACCCACGCACGGTCCGGACAGCCTGAAGCCACAGCAATTGCTTAACGATCTCCGCCAACGTGCGTTGGTATTGATTCGCCAGCAATACGAAATTTTAAATACCATTATTTTCCCGGAGCTGGCGAAAGAACAAATTTTCTTCCCGCAGCGCGATGAGCGAACAGCCGAACAAAAACACTGGTTGAGCAAATATTTTCATAACGAAATTGTGCCGGTGCTTACGCCACTTACGCTTGATCCATCACGTCCGTTTCCGCGGATATTAAACAAGAGTCTGAATTTCATCGTGCGGCTTGATGGCAAGGATGCATTTGGACGACGTCGGCATCGGGCGATTGTGCAGGCTCCGCGTTCGCTGCCGCGACTCATACGGTTGCCGGACAAACTGTCCGAGCCTGGTTGCAGCACCTTCGTGTTCTTGTCTTCAATTATTCACGCGCACGTCGAAGAGTTGTTTCCGCAAATGCAGGTCGACGGCTGCTATCAGTTTCGCGTTACACGAAACAGCAACTTGTATGTCGACAACGAGGAAGTCGAAGATCTGGTCCACGCGCTCGAGGGCCAGCTTGCCGCCAGTCGCTATGGCGCTGCGGTGCGGCTCGAAATTAGCCACAAGTGCCCGGACGACCTGTGCGATTTTTTGCTCGACCATTTTTCAATGGAGCGGGCCGAGCTGTTCACAGTCGACGGTCCCGTCAATCTGAACAGGCTCGCGGCTGTCTGTGAAATGGCCAATCGACCGGACCTCTGTTATCCAGAATTTACGCCGGGCACGCCGAAAGCCCTGAAATCGGATGCCGGCATATTTGCGATATTACGCAAGCAAAACGTATTGCTGCAACACCCATACCAGTCGTTTGCGCCAGTTGTTGATTTCATTGCCACGGCGGCGACCGACCCTGATGTGATGGCGATCAAGCAGACGCTCTACCGGACGGGATCTGACTCACCGATAGTCGAACACCTGGTCAGAGCGGCGACAGCCGGAAAAGAAGTGACCGCCATCATTGAGTTGATGGCGCGATTCGACGAAGCGGCTAATATCTCTCTGGCTAACCAGCTTCAGGAAGCGGGCGCCCACGTGGTGTATGGCCTCGTGGGTTACAAGACGCACGCAAAAATGTCACTTGTCGTACGACGCGAACAGAACAAGTTTCGACGGTACGTGCATCTCGGGACCGGCAACTATCATCCAAGAACCGCGCTCCATTATACGGACTACAGCTATTTCAGTAGCAGCCAGAAGTTGGGCTCTGACGTACATAAGATTTTCATGCAACTGACGAGCCTGACGGCGGCGACAGAGCTCGACCGTATCCTCACTGCGCCGTTTAATTTATTTGACGAAATGATGCGGCGGATTGATCGAGAAATCGAATTCGCGAAAGATGGCCAGGACGCTCGCATCATTGCGAAAATCAATTCGCTAACAGCGTCGCGAATCATTGATGCGCTTTACCGCGCCTCGGCAGCCGGCGTGAAAATCAATCTGATTGTCCGCGGTATTTGCTCACTCCGACCGGGCGTTCCCGGATTATCAGAGAATATTCGAGTCTGCTCTATCGTCGGCCGATTCTTGGAACATTCTCGTGTATTTTATTTTCTAAACGGCGGCAAGGAAGAGTTCTTCTGTTCGAGCGCAGACTGGATGGATCGAAACTTTTTTCGCCGAACCGAAACCTGTTTCCCTATTCGTCAGCGTCCACTTAAAATGCGTCTCAAGGAAGATCTGGAATTATTTCTTGCCGACAATTGTCAGGCCTGGGAGTTGCTGTCAGACGGAACGTATGAAAGGCGGACGGTCGACGGAGCTACAGCCCAATCTTCTCAGCAACATTTCCTGGAAAGCCTTGCCACTCTCGGTTCGGTCGAAAGCTAACACCGCGTTTGTCGGCGCATTAAACTGGATTGATCCGAAGCTCGTAACGCAAATCGGACAGATAGTCCTTTTCCCTTTCCAGATCCGCCCGCGTCAGCGGGTTCTGCTCGAGCCATCCTTGTGGGAAGTTCAGCGCCAGGCTATTTTCGGCAACCTCCAGCGCTATGTTCGGCAGCGCCTCCCGGCTGCGACTCCTGTTTAATAAAACGGCGAGGCGCAACAGGATCGCCAGGCGCAGGGATTCTTGCTGCCATTTCGCTGGCAGCTCTTCGCACAGATCGGTATCGACCTGACGTCGCTGGTTGGCGATCAGAAACGCGAGGTATTTCTGCTCCGCTCGGGGAAATCCGGGCAAGTCTGCATTTTCGGCAATATAGGCGCCGTGCTTCTGGAATCCATCGTGGGAAATATCCAGCCCGATCTCGTGCAAGAGGGCCGACCATTCGAGCATGCTGCCGGAAAACGACGAGTTGAGCTTCCACTTCTCGGCACACTGAGCGAGCAAATGAGCCGCCGTGTCTGATACGCGCTGTGCCTGCTCTCGATCAATGTGGTATCGGTAGCTAAGTGCCTGCACGGTTCGTTCGCGTGCATCTTCGTGTTGCAATCGCCCTACGCTGTCATACAACAGGCCTTCGCGAAGCGCGCCTTCTGACGTTTTGAGGCGCTCGATTCGCAGGACGCTTAGCAATTCAACGAGTATTGCGAGCCCTCCTAGCCAGACCTGCGCGCGCCGCTCAGAGAGACCCGGCAGCGCAAGCGATGCGATATCGTCAAATCCGCAAGCACGGTCTATCAGTTGCTCTACCGCGTTGAGATTCAATTCAGAATCAATGATTCCAAGTTCTCTCGCCACCTTTTCGGTTGCACGAATGGTTCCAGACGTACCAATCGCCTCGACGTCCGGTAGATCCCGGAAGTGTGCCTTTATGGGCCGCAGTTTCAAGCGAACCACCAGTCGCGCCTCTTCGAATGCGGCACGACTGATCCTGCCCATCCGGAAATGACGTTCCGTCATCAGAACGCAGCCCATGTTAAGACTCTCAAGCGCGAGTGGCTCACTCGCTTGTCCGAGAATCAGTTCGGTGCTGCCTCCACCGATATCTAACACCAGTCGCAGACCCTCGTAAGGCGGCGTGCTGTGGGTTACACCGACATAAATTAGTCGCGCTTCCTCACGACCGGATATGATTTCCAGCGGGTGACCGAGCGCAAGACCCGCCTCTTTGCAAAACTCATCACTGCCTTTGGCACGGCGAAAGGTGCTGGTGCCGGCAACACGAACATTTGATGCATGTATATGTCGCAGCCGCTCGCCGAAGCGCGACAAGCAATCCAGTGCCCTGGCACGCGCCGCAGCGGTAAGCTCGCCGATCTCTTCAAGACCCTCGGATAAACGTACGGTTTCTTTCAGGCGATCGATGATAACGAGCTGCCCATGGCGAAGCTCGCCGACGATCATATGAAAACTATTGGAGCCAAGATCTACCGCGGCGAGTACGTCGGCCGAGGAGTCGTCAGCAGAGGTGTGTTCCGTCGAATCGGCAGGGACTTCGCTTATGGTCTACCCCCCCGGACAAGTCCCTCTATCTAAAGCTCGAAATCACACAGAAAAAGAAGAGCCGCAGCCACAGGTCGTGGCCGCATTCGGATTTCGAATTACGAACTGTGCACCTTGCAGATCTTCCTTGTAGTCGATCTCGGCGCCCATCAGGTATTGCACACTCATCGGATCGATGATCAAAGTAACGCCTCGATTTTCAACCTTGCTGTCGCCGTCTTCAATCTTCTCATCGAACGTAAATCCGTACTGAAAACCGGAGCAGCCGCCACCGGCGACATAGACCCGCAACATCAGATCTGGGTTGTCTTCTTCCTGAATGAGTTCGCTCACCTTGTCGGCCGCTGCATCGGTGAAGACCAGGGCGGGCGGCGCTGTCGGAGAGCCAATTGTGGGTGTCGTCGATGTCATTTTCTCTAAACCGCCTATGTAACTGTATTCTGTGCCAATAAGGGTGAGACTGGCTCGCTGGGTTCCTGCTCGAGCAGCGGCACCTGACCCTCGGGCTGATGCACCAGTTTACCTTTAATCTCGGCGCCTATCGCCATTTCGATCAAATTGTAATACACATTTCCTATGACACGCGCTGTCGAACCTAGTTCCACACGTTGAGACGCTACCACGTCGCCACGAACAATTCCGAACAAGGTGACATAAGGAACGGACACACCGCCCTCCACAGTACCGTCTTCTGCAATACTCAATTCAGAATTACTGTCCGCCGCCGCACTGATGCTGCCCTTAACGGAGCCGTCAATATGGCAAAACCCCTCAAAGATGTCACCGTTCACCTTCAAATTCGGTCCAATCATTGTGTCGACGGCGATGTGCCGCCGTTTCTTGCGCCCAAACATTGATACTCTCCTGACTACTTAGCTTTGGCCAGTCCGCCAAAGAAAACTCTGCTCGATACTGGCGATCGATTTGGTTCGTGATCGTACTTCTATAGTTATTTTTTCCGGCGTAAATCCGACCGGCAATACCAGTTTTCGATCGAAGTCCTGAAAATATCGAAAGGAAAATGGCCAGCTGCTGTCTTCATCCGCCGGAACGAGTTGCTGCAAAATATACGTTACGGCAACACCATCCTGCTCACCTTCGAGGCTAACTCCCACATTGCCCTTCACCGCACGATCATGTTGCATGACTTGAATAAGAACCAGCCGCACCATGTAAGCTTGATCGTCCTTGCCCTTGGTCAGCCTGAGCTCCTGCACTCTCAGACCACGCCCGCCATCCGCCGGCGACACAATGCCACGATAAAACGCGATCGCATCGCTTTGTTCCAGAATTTTGCGCTGTAATTCTGTCAGGTTGATCTCAACATCTTTATACGCCACCTTATCAATGTCGCGATGCGTCTCGAGCAAAGCAATCTCCTGCTTAAGCGCAGCGATATTCTGCTCCAGGCCGGCAATCTGAACCTGAAACGACTGCCGTTCCTCGATATTGTCGACAATGCTGTAATTCGCCTGAATTCGGCCTAATTCGAAAACCAGGTAGCCGCCCGCCAGCAATGCAGCAATGATCCCGGTTCTGAGTAGCCAGATGGGGATACCACTTATATTTGTGGGTGATCGTAACGACACCGTTTTCGACCTTCTCAGGACAGAGAAGTCAGTATGGTACGCGGCGGCGGTATCAAACAGAAGTGCGGTGGATCACGAAATTGGTTATAAAATGTCGTGGTAACCCGGAGGGACAAGCCTCAATGCCGTTTTCAGCGTACTTATTGGTCAAAGCCATGCATATTGCCTTTATGGTGACCTGGTTTGCGGGGCTTTTCTACCTGCCGCGCCTGTTCATCTACCATGCGCAAGCCGACGATGAAATCAGCCGCGAAAGATTCATCGTTATGGAGCGACGGCTTTTTGCCATCATGACTATTGGCGCGGTTCTGACCCTGGTTTTCGGTTTGATCCTGCTGTGGCTGAACACGGCACTCATGCAACAGAGCTGGTTTCAGATCAAATTATTTCTATTGTCAGGCCTGATTGTTTTTCATCTCCGTTGCTGGCACTGGATTGGCCAGCTCAAAGACGGCTATGCATCGAAAAACACCGGCAGTCTGCGCTGGTTCAACGAAATCCCGGTGGTATTTCTGCTGGTAATTATCGCGCTGGCGGTAATGAAGCCGTTCTAGGAGCCTGCGCGGTCCAGGTCTTTGTCAAACGCTTTACGCCATCGCTGCGGCCACCACCTTGGTCTGGGTGGCAATCCCTGCGGATGCAGGTGCGGCCCGAGTTCTGAGAGCGCCCGCGCATAAACTCGTCGTTTGAAATAAATGACTTCATTAACCGGGCGCCAGAAATCGACCCAGCGCCAGCGATCAAATTCGGGGTGGTCGCAGCGATCGAGACATACTTTGTCATCCTTGCTGACCAGCCTGAGCATAAACCAACGCTGCTTTTGACCGATGCACAACGGTTTGCTGTTGCGGCGAACGTATTTTCCGGGCAATCGATACCTGAGCCAGTCCTCGGTCACGCCAAGAATCTCCACATCCGCAGCAACGAGGCCAACCTCCTCATACAGCTCGCGAAACATGGCCTGCTCGGCACTTTCACGCACCTGCACGCCACCCTGCGGAAACTGCCAGCCCTTGCTTCCCATTCGACCTGCCAGCAATAAGCCGCCTTTTTCGTTGGCGAGAATGATGCCGACGTTCGCTCGAAAACCGTCTGAATCGATCTGATCTGAACTCATAGTTGAGTATTAATTTTGCATGAATTGGGCATCGTGTCCAGACGCTGACACGTATCTTCGTACCCGCTGTCGGCTCCCGCCTGTATGCTATGCGGTATGCGGTTGAAATTGGTCCAGCCGTCGAACTCGGGTGTTTAGGCGGTGCATACGATCCTGTTATCTGAAGAAAACGTCAGCAAATGACCCGGCCCAGACTCCTTTTTGCCGGCCTGTTGTTGTTATCCGCATCTGTACTCGTGGTGGCTTTGCTGTCTGGCAGCGCTCAAATCAGTGCTAACGAGGCCTGGTTATCACTCTCCGGTGATGCGGCGGAGAATATTCACTCACTGGTGTTTGATTTGCGAATGCCGCGGGCGTTGACCGCTTACGCGGTTGGCGGACTGCTCGCGGTCGCGGGTGTCCTGATGCAGGTACTGCTCCGAAACCCGCTCGCCGAACCTTATATTCTCGGCACTTCGGGCGGTGCCGCTGTCGCGGCGCTGCTTGGCATGATGCTCGGCTGGGGAGCCGTCTGGATTGATGTTGCCGCATTTGGCGGTGCACTGGCGGCAACGCTGATCGTATTTACAATTGCTCAGGGCACCGGCAGCTGGACACCAACCCGACTGTTATTGACCGGCGTTGTACTGGCCGCCGGCTTCAGTGCGACAACGACGTTGCTGCTCGCATTAAGCCCCGACCAGAACCTTCGCGGCATGCTGTTCTGGTTGATGGGCGACTTGAGCTATTCCTATTCCCCGCAACGAATTCTTTGGCTGTTGGCCGTACTCACGCTCGCCGGCGTGGCCGCTGCACGGCACCTCGATGTGCTGTCACGAGGCGATCTGCCGGCGGCAATACTCGGGCTGCCTGTAACCCCGGTTCGACTCACTATTTTTGCCGTCACGTCTTTAGCGACAGCCGTGTCCGTTACCGCCGTTGGCGTCATTGGATTCGTCGGGCTTGTTACCCCGCATCTGATTAGATTGGTGGCGGGCAGTAAGCATCGCGTATTAATTCCGGCGGCGGCGCTGGCCGGCGGTTCCCTGCTGGTCGTCGCGGACACGCTGGCTCGCACAATCCTCGCACCTCGACAGCTGCCCGTAGGCGCATTGACCGCGGCCATCGGTGTGCCGTTGTTTCTTATATTAATGAATCGCGGCCGCAGCCCGACCTAGCCCGACACTCTTGAAGGGGATTTCATGGATTCAAATCGAGTCAATCGCTGGTTAACTTTGGGTGCCAATCTCGGCGTCTTTGCCGGGCTAATCCTGGTCGCCTATGAGATCAATCAATCCGGAAAGCATCTGGAGCTCGCAGCGTCGGCGGATGGCGTCGACAATTTCGCCCAGGCATATGTGTGGCGAACGGTAGGAAGCCGATGATCCGAAATCTTTTCTACTTGGAGGGACTGAATCGATTCGCCGACCTGGGAATGCTCTTACTTAGAATGCTGACGGGTACATTTTTGATCTACGGTGTCCTCGACAACGTGGTCAGTGTCGAAAGAACGGATGAATTCTCAGAATTCCTGGTGGCAAACAATTTCGCTGCACCCGATCTTATGGCGCCGCTGTCAGTCTATACGCAACTTTTCTGTGGCATCGGGCTCGTGCTGGGACTCCTGACACGCTGGGCTGGAATCGTCCTGGCAATAAATTTTATCGTCGCCGTCTTGATGGTTCATTGGTCGCAGGATTTTCGCGGGATGTGGCCGGCGATTGTTTTAATCGGCATTGGCCTGCAATTCACGCTAACAGGTGCAGGCGGGCTCTCGATCAACGCCTATATTGCGCGCCGTGCGAATAATTAGTCGGTGCTCATGGCATTTGCCCGATGTCCTCTTTGCTGCAGAACATGACATTAAGCCAAAATCGTGAAAGGGAACCACAACCCAAACCGGAAATTTCTGGTCTCGAGGAGAACTTTATAAAAGTCGGGAATTTTCTCGCACACAGTGGCTCAAACACTGCGTCACTCGAGTGAATCCATCATGAATAACGTTTCTCACAGGACGACCACGCGGAGCAAAGCAGGAAAATCGTGCCTGATTTTACTCCTGATATCCGGCTTAAGCGCTGGGTGTGCCAGTTCGGACACTCTGCGGGCGCCGCCGCAACGATACGGTGCGGAGGCACGCGTTGAGGTGCCCAGATGTCCCGCAAACCTGGTACCGATGTGCATCAAGAATATGGGAGTGATCGTTCGCTGCTCGTGTAGCTCGGTCGACGATTTCGAACAAGTGCGAGACAACGAACTTTAACCGGGCAGTCGCTCCTGCACTATCGATTCTATTCTGGCCATCCGTTTCGTATCGATCGCATTTCATCGATAGGCGGCGCGTTCGTTCAGAAGCACGACGTCGGGAATCAGGTAGCCAAGTTGCATTGAATCTATTTCACTAGTGTCGAATCCGGCCCATCCGTCCAACGGAGCGTCTGCCGACACGTTTAGGTTCACTGGATAATCGTTGCCGGATGACGCCATAATTTTCTGCCCGTCTGCAGATGCCAGCCAGTCAACAAATATCGCTGCTTCAAGTGGGTTCTCAGCATGCCGCGCCACGCCCACTCCCGTCACGTTGAGTTGCACTCCTCCGTCATCGGCTGACGGCCAGTGCAGTGCGATATGCTGTCCTCGCCCCTGCAAATATAATTCCGCAACTGCATCGCTGGCGACCACCGCGGCTTCGCAGCTTCCCGCTTCTATGGCGAGCA
>Ga0209554_1002551_pt1 | contig 12486 bp, 12 predicted proteins | sample MarorgKNORR_S2LV_5_FD_188221 | JGI IMG/M metagenome (GOLD analysis project Ga0209554, IMG submission 188221) | Marine microbial communities from the Southern Atlantic Ocean, analyzing organic carbon cycling - Bottom_A/KNORR_S2/LV (SPAdes) (version 2) | ecosystem: Environmental > Aquatic > Marine... | reverse complement strand
GTTGGTGCCACTTTATCAATCATGTCTTTGATTTTTAAAAGAGCTTTGCTCTCTCCTATCATTTCGTATTTTTTGCTGACTTTCTTTTTAAGCAGTTTGATTTCTACTACAAGTTCTTTACGGTCTAAAGCATTTCTAACAGTATTTAATAGCCGGTTTAAATCCGGTGGTTTGGATATATAATCAAAGGCTCCAAGACGCATAGTATTTACAGCAGTATCTATATCTCCATGACCAGAAATCATAACGATAGGAATCTGGGGTTTAAGTTTTTTAAGTGCTTCTAAAACTTCAACACCATCCATTTTGGGCATCTTTATATCACAAAGTATCAAATCGTAATCTTCTTTTCTTATTTTTTCAATTCCTATTAAACCATCTTCGGCTTCGTCGAGTTGGTATGTATCGCTTTCTTCGGAAAGAATTTTAACTAATACTCTTCTTATTGCTGCTTCGTCTTCTATGACTAAAATTTTTGAAAACTTCATTTTTACTATGCTTACTTTACAATATTTTGCTGTTCAGGTATTAGAATTTTACATTTTTACAATTTGTATTCAACTGATTGTTAGTTAACTAAAAACAGATCTTTTGTCTTTCAGCAAAGCGTTCTTATATCTTCTCTAGGACAACATTGCTAATTAATTAGTGTATAAATGTACATCTCTTTGCGGAAACGGAATGGTTATATTGTTTTCACGAAAAAGTTTATCTATAAGAAATCTAATATCACTAGACAAGGTTGGAACTCTAAAACTATCCTTAACAAAAAATTTCAACTTAAATATTAAAGCAGAATCTCCAAAATCTTCAAAGGTAACAAATGGTTTTGGTTTTGATAAAACACCTTTATGTTCTTTAACACTTTCCAAAAGTAATTTTTTTACTTTTTCAGTATCACTTCCATAAGCTACACCAACAGTAATCTCTTCTCTTGTTGTTTTTCTGTTTTGAGTAAAATTATAAATTGAATTTCTAATGAGTATATGGTTAGGTATAATAATGATTTTATCATCCCTTGTTATAGCTCTTGTAGTCCTAAGTTTAATTTCTATTACTTTCCCTACTTTACCTTCTACTTCAATAACATCTCCCACTAAAAGTGATTTGTCCAAAATAATAAAAATTCCACCTATAATATCCTGAAAAAAATCTTGTAGGGCTAGACCAAGACCAATTAATAACGCTGCAGAAGCAGCCAGAAACGGAGTAATATTAACACCTGTCATTCCTAAAATGACAAAGAATATGACGATATAAGTAAAATAATTAGTAAACTTAAAAACACTGATAAATTTAAGTTTATCTTCTTCTTCCATCTTACGTGTATAGAACTTCCTAGTTAGTTTTAATAGAAAACTTGTTAAAGCAAATGAAAAAACCATTACCAAAACTAATCCTATAGATATACTTATTTTGTTTTCTCCGTCTCCAAAATGAATACCAAGATCTAAGAAATCTAAAATTGCTCCCCAAATATCTTTGGTAACCACCTTAATTTTTTCTACAACTTTTTCTTGTATCATATCCTAATATTTTAACCATTTATAAATATCCCTATAACTTGGTTTTTTACCATACATTAATATCCCAACACGATAAATTTTAGCAGCAAACCAAACCGTAAACATAAAAGTAGCTATTAATAAACCTAAAGATATTAATTGTTGCCAAATAGGAACACCAAACGGAATACGCATTAACATGACTACGGGAGATGTTAACGGAATAAACGAAAACACTGTTGATACTGTACCGTGAGGATCTTCAATAACTGTAAAAATACCAACATATACTGCAAGAATTAATGGAACAAGAATAGGCATCATAAATTGTTGCGTATCTGTTTCGTTATCAACGGCTGCACCTATTGCTGCGTACATTGAACTATACAATAAATAACCACCAATAAAGAAAAGTAAAAAAGCAATGGTAAGGTTGGTTAAAGGCAAATTATAAATTGCTGCCATTACATTTTCCATTTGCATTTGAGTTTCAGGCGACTGCATAGCTTGTTGCATCATTTCTTGTTGTGGTGATTGCATTTCAGCCATATTAATTCCAAAAATTGCATATATAATGAGCATTAAAACACCTCCTAATATTACCCAAATTACAAACTGGGTAATTCCGGCTAACGAAGTGCCAATAATTTTACCAAGCATTAATTGTATTGGTTTTACTGAAGAAATTATAATTTCAATTATCCGACTCGTTTTTTCTTCAATCACACTACGCATTATCATATTACCATAAATAATAATAAACATAAAGAGTAAATAGCCAGCAAAACCTCCAAAAGCTAATTTTACAATATTATCTATTTTAGACGATTTTTCTCCTTGAAAACTTTCCTGCGCAATATCTATATTTGATTTAGACGTTTTTATTTTTTCAATATCTACACCTATTTGTTGAAGTTTTAAATCGCTTAACTTATTCTCTAACTTACTTTCTAAACTTGTGATTAATACAAGCGACGGAGTGTCTTCGGAATAAAATTTAATGGTTTTTTCTATCTCTGAAATATCTTTGCCTGATGAAATATGAAGTAAGCCATATTCCTCGTTTTCTTCAACAAGTGCTTTTGCATCTGATAAAGAAATATTATTCAGAATAATATATGTTGTGTTTTCTGTACTTTCAAAAATTTCGCTTACAAATCCTGATTCATCTAATATTGAAATAGTACGTTCAGTATTATTATTTAACTGTGATAAATAAGCAACAACTGCAAACAGGGCAATCATTATTATTGGGCTTAAAAAGGTCATTATAATAAACGATTTATTTTTAACCTTTGTTAAATACTCTCTCTTTATAATTAAAGGTAAATGATTCATGTTTAGCTGTTTTTAACTGTTTGAATAAAAATATCATTAACAGATGGCACCAATTCGTTAAAGTGATTTACTTGTGCATTGCTCATTAAAAAAGCCAACAACTCGTTTGACGACTCATTGTCTTTCAACCTAATGTTTAACTTTAAATCAGTATTCAAAGATTTAAAAACTGCTGGAGAAACATCGAATTTACTTTTAATAATATGCATTAATTGCGGTTCATTATCGGTAATTAAACCTACTTCGAAAGTATTGGTTTTATATTGTCTTTTAATATCAATTAACTTGCCTTCCAATAATTTGTTTGACTCATGTATTAAAGCAATATCATCGCACATTTCTTCAACAGATTCCATACGGTGTGTTGCAAAAATAACAGTGGCTCCTTCTTCCCTTAACTGAAGAATTTCATCTTTAATTAAGTTTGCATTTATTGGATCGAATCCGGAAAAAGGTTCATCAAAAATTAAGAGTTTGGGTTGGTGCAGTACCGTTACAATAAACTGAATTTTTTGCGCCATTCCTTTAGAAAGTTCCTGAATTTTTTTGTTCCACCAATCTCCAATTTCAAATTTTTCGAACCAATGATTAAGGCGTTTTTTGACTTCTGCTTTAGACAATCCTTTTAATTGGGCTAAATACAAAATTTGCTCTCCAACTTTCATCGTTTTATATAATCCACGTTCTTCTGGCAAATAGCCTATATCCTTCATGTGATTTGGTTGTAATGGTTCTCCATCAAGTAAAATACTACCTGAATCTGGTAAAGTAATTTGATTTATTATTCGGATTAGTGTCGTTTTTCCAGCACCATTTGGGCCTAATAGCCCAAAAATACTCCCTTTTGGAACTGTAATGGAAACATTATTTAATGCCGTAAAATCTCCAAAATTTTTAGAAACCGAATTAGTCTCTAACGCGTTCTTCATACAGTTATTTTTATATAATAAATAAGTCTTGTAAAAATAGTAAAGTTATACTTAATTATTAAAATCTAATATAATTTTCATATCTAAATCGAAGTCCAATTTTACTCTAAAAAACTTTACTTGGATTCTTGCTCCTGTCTGCTGTCAGGAAGGTCCGCTAGAATGACAAATTCAAAGGTTGCTTGGTTTAGAAAACGAAGCATTATTTCTCAATTTAATGTTACTCTAATAAAAAAAATTACTTTAGTTCGATTTAATTTAGTACCTAAACAAAAAGGTGCTGAAATAATTCCGACACCTATCGGAACAGCATAAAAACAAAACCCACCCTCAAAAAAATTAAGGATGGGAAAAATTGCTATGAAAAAGAAAAATTATCACTAACGTTAATTAGTGACAACTCAAATATACTATTTTTTCTTAAATAAAAATTAAAATTGATAAATAACTTTAGTAATACACTCAAAAAAAGTATAGTTTGACAAACTTACAAATCTCTTAAATAACCTAAGAAAACATATCTTTTACTTTTTCAAAAAAAGATTTGTCTGTACTTTCGGGTTTAGGCTCAAAATGTTCATCATCTCTCATAGCCTCAAAGAATTCTTTTTGCTCTTTATTAAGCGTTTTTGGTGTCCAGACATTAACATGAACCAACAAATCTCCTTTACCATATCCATTAATACTCGGAATACCTTTACCTCTTAATCGTAAAATTTTCCCTGACTGAACACCAGCTTCAATTTTAATTCTGACTTTTCCAGTAACAGTATCTATTTCTTTAGATATTCCTAAAATTGCATCAGGCACACTTACATACAAATCGTAGTGTAAATTATCGCCTTCTCGTTGTAGTGTTTCATGGTCTAATTCCTGAATAGCTACTAGTAAATCTCCAGGGATTCCGTTTCCTGGAGCTGCATTTCCTTTGCCAGATACTTTAAGCTGCATACCATCTACAACACCTGCTGGAATTTTAATAGTTACAACCTCATCACTTACAATTAATCCTTGCGCATCAGCTTCTAACGGTTTTTTGTCTATAATTTGTCCAGCACCTCCACACGTATTGCAAGGTGCAGATGTTTGCATTCTTCCTAAAATTGTATTGGTAATTCTTGTAACCTGTCCTGCTCCATTACACGTTGTACAGGTTTTATAAGTAGTTCCGGGAGCGATAATTTTACGCTTTACTTTTATTTTTTTCTCAACACCATTGGCAATATCTTCAAGTGTCAATCTTACTCTGATTCGTAAATTACTTCCTTTTATAACACGTTGTCTTGCACCTCCAAAACCACTAAATCCACCACCAAATGCTCCGCCAAAAATATCACCAAACTGACTGAATATATCATCCATATTCATGCCACCACCAAAACCACCAGCACCACCTTCAAAAGCCTGATGACCAAACTGGTCGTATTTGGATTTTTTATCAGGATCGCTCAACACTTCATAAGCTTCAGCAGCTTGCTTAAATTTTTCTTCGGCCGATTTATCCTCCGGGTTTTTATCAGGATGATATTTTAACGCCTTTTTACGATAAGCCTTCTTTATTTCGGAAGCAGTTGCTCCTTTATTTATTTTTAATATGTCGTAATAATCTTGCTTTGCCATTTGCCCATCCTTAATCATTCCCATCCCGATAACTATCGGGAGGAAGGAAAATTATGTAATATTTTTAATTTTATTATTGCCCAATAACGACTTTAGGAAAACGAATTACTTTATCGCCTAAAGCATATCCTTTTTCTATTACATCTAGAATTTTTCCTTTTAATTTCTTACTTGGTGCTGGTATCTGTGTTATCGCTTCATGGTTGTCTGCATTAAATACGTCGCCTGATTTCACTTCTACTTCAGCTAATCCTTTAGATTTTAATATCTCTTTTAGTTTATTGCTTATCAACTCAACTCCTTTAAGCAAATCTTTATCATTAGATTTTGAAATTTCAGAATAAGCACGATCAAAATCATCAAGAACTGGCAATAAAGATGACATTAAATCCTGACTTGCTGTCGTAAACAGCTCAATACGTTCTTTGGTAGTACGCTTTTTATAATTTTCAAATTCAGCAAACAAACGTAAAAACTTATCTTTTTCTTTTTGTAAGTCTTCTAGCAGTTTTTCTTCAACAGATAGCACATCCACTTCCTGTGATTCAATTTGCTCTTCAATTATTTCTTCCTTTTTATCTTTTTTACTCATGCTTTAATCAACAATAATTATTCAAAATTTTAACTCTGTTAAACAGTTGGCAAAAGTACTGCCATTATTAGTAAAATGTCAAAATGTCACTAAATAATTTTAGTTTATTTAACACTCTATAATTTTTCAATCGTTAATTTTGCACCTAACACTAAAAAAATAATACAAATGAAAAAAAACATTTTTAATCTATTAATAATTGTAGCTACAGGAATTGCTATTGTTGGATGTAAAAACAAAGCTGAAGAAGTCACAACAACTAATACAGAAACAGCAATGCTTGCTGAATATGATGATGTTACATATACAGTTAATGTTGACGAATCAACTATAGAATGGCAAGGTTTTAAACCAACAGGATCTCATAAAGGAACTATAAACATAGAAACTGGCACATTTACAACTAATGATGGTAAAATACAAAGTGGCTCTTTTGTAATTGATATGAGTTCTATTAAAGAAAGTGAAGATAATGCCCGATTAGAAGGACATTTAAAAAGTGCTGACTTTTTTGATGTTGAAAATTTCCCAATTGCAGGTTTTGAAATTACTGGTCTTGAAGTAAAGGACGACAACATTATATTATCTGGAAATCTAACACTTAAAGATACCACAAATAATGTTACTTTCCCTGTTACAGTTGTGCTTGAAGATGATACATTAACGCTTTCTAGTGAAGTGTTTACTATAGACAGATCGAAATGGAATGTACGTTATGGCTCAAAATCGTTTTTTGATAATTTAAAAGATAAGTTTATTAACGACGATATTGAATTAAAGATTGTTATTAAGGCAAAGAAGTCTTAATTAAAAACTGAATTGTTTATTTAAGAGCCTTATAATCCTGATAGCTATCGGGGATTAGCAAGGCTTTTTTTATTGACTTTGATATAAAAATTGGCTAATTTCGTATTATATTTTGTATAATCAATTAAATATGAATATATTAACTACAACCCTTAAACAACTAAAAACATATCAATATGAATTATTTAACTAAATGGACATTCGTTTTTTATGTATTTTTTTTAAGTGCAAACGGATTCGCCCAAGAAGATAATTTAGAATCCGTCAAAACCGAAATCCAACAAATGAATGAGAAAGAACAAGATGCATTTATTAATGGCAGAAAAGCGCCAAACAAAGGATTTATTATGAATATGTGCCAGAAAATGCCGAGACCTTTTAGTACACCTGCTTTGAGTGATACTAAAATTTATGTTTTAACAAAAGACTCGGGTTATGTTGTAAGAATGATGGAACTGGCTAAAGATGATGGTATCATTTATAGAAAAGAAGTAATCACAAATATTTGGAAGAGAACCAAAAATGGCTGGAAAATGACACATCTTCATTCTACAGTTAAAGATGTGATTAATTGACCAAATGCATCGGTAAAGTTTAATGACTATACTTAATGCTTAATTCCACGAAGCATTTCCCTCTTCCCAGGAGGGCCTTCCAATCGTTCCACACTAAAACCAGCATTTTGCATAGTACGTCGCACACTTCCTTTTGCCGAATAAGTGACTAAAATACCTTTTGATTTTAATACTTTAAACATTATTTTAAATATGTGTTCAGTCCACAACTCTGGCTGTACTTTAGGAGCAAAAGCATCAAAGTAAATAAGATTATATTGGTTAATATCCTGTATATCCTTAAAGAATTGTTTGCGTTTGGTTAATGAGAAGTAGCTTTTTAGTCTATGCTTTTCTTCCCAGGAAACTTCGTGAAATTTTTTAAAGACAGAATCTTTCTCTTTTGATAATAATTCAGCATAATTTAAGGCTGAAACTTCTTCAGAAGAAATCGGATACGCCTCTACTCCAACATAATCAATATCTACTTTAAGTTTTTCAGCTTCTAAACAAGTCATGTAAGCATTTAAACCAGTTCCAAAACCTATTTCGAGAATAGATATTTCATTTAATTCATTTTGAATAATTTCATATAAACCATGCTTTATAAATACATGTTTTGCTTCTTGTATGGCACCATGAACAGAATGGTATTGCTCATTCCATTCTACAATATAGATGGTTTTAGAGCCGTCGGCTGTTGTAATAATTTTTCGTTTCAAAATAAGCTTCTAATTGTTAGCTTTCTAATAAATAAGTACCGTGTGAAAATACAATATATTTAAGTGTATAATTGGTACATATAATCGTTAATTTATGTAATTTTGATTCTTAATATTGATATTGATGATAAACAATACGACACAAAAAATAGAGATTGTTAAAGTACAACACTCAAAAATAAATGAAGTGGATTTTGACAATTTAAGTTTTGGAAAGACTTTTACCGACCATATGTTAATATGTGATTTTAAAGACGGAAAATGGGAAATACCAAAAATTGTGCCTTACCAACCAATTACTTTAGATCCTACTGCAAGAATTTTTCATTATGGACAATCTGTTTTTGAAGGTATGAAAGCCTATAAAGATGTACAAGACAATGTGTGGTTGTTCCGTCCATTAGAAAATTGTAAGCGTTTAAATATTTCATCAAAAAGACTTGCCATTCCCGAATTACCTGAAGACTATTTTATGGAAGGTTTAAAAACACTTTTACAATTGGACAAGGACTGGATTCCAAAAAGTGAAGGTAATTCATTATATATAAGACCCTATATTTTTGCTACTGGAAAAGGACTCCACGCTTCTCCTTCAGACGAATATAAGTTTATAATTGTCTGTGCTCCATCTGGAGCTTACTTCTCTGGAAAGGTAAAAGTTTTAATTGAAGAAAAATATTCGCGTGCAGCAAATGGTGGCGTTGGTTTTGCTAAAGCTGGTGGAAATTATGCAGGACAGTTTTACCCAACTCAATTAGCGATAGATAAAGGTTATCATCAGGTAATCTGGACTGACAATAATACCCATGATTATATTGAAGAAGCAGGCGCAATGAATATTTTTATCAGAATTAATGATACCTTAATTACTGCTCCAACAAGTGATCGGATTTTAGATGGAATTACTCGTAAAAGCATTATAGACATTGCCAAAGACGAAGGTATTAATGTAGAGATTCGGAAAATTACAGTAAAAGAAGTTGTGGATGCTTCAAACAATGGAAGTTTAAAAGAAATGTTTGGTACGGGAACTGCTGCTGTAATATCGCCTATTGAAAGTTTTAGGTGCAAAAATCAAGATTATATTTTACCAGAACTTGAAAATAGCTATGGGTCACTTTTAAAGAAACGAATCACAGATATTCAAACCAATAAAGCCAAAGATACATTTGGCTGGAGATATAAAATTTGATTCAGGATTCTGATTTCAGAATTGCTTCAATATCTGGTTTAAAGTAATTTGGTCCTTTAAGCACTTTACCGTCTTCTCTGTAAATTGGCTGTCCGTCTTCTCCCAACTTACTCATATTACTACGCTGTATTTCGTTAAAAACGTCTTCGATTTTGTGTTGTAAACCATGCTCTATAATAGTGCCACAAAGTATATACAACATATCGCCAAGTGCATCAGCTACTTCAACCAAATCGTTATTATTTGCTGCTTCAAGATATTCTTCGTTTTCTTCTTTCATTAAATCAAAACGCAGTGTGTTTTTGGTTAAACCTAAATCAGCTTTCTGTGTTTCTCTATATCCCAATTTAAACGCTGTATGAAATGCTTTTACAGCTTCAATTTTATTTTTCATTTGTCTTTTGTCTTTTGTCTTTTGTCTTTTGTCAAAAATTTACATTGCTTTTTTCATTAACCAAGAAGGCACTATTTTTAAAACCCAAGCGATTAAAATCCAACGTTTCGAAATGTAAACACGTCGGTTTTTTCGTTTTATTGCTGAATAAATTTGTTTACTTGCTTTTTCAAGTGAAGCCATCCAAAAAATACCTTCACCCAAAGCCATTCTGGTATCTACAAAACCCGGACGAATATCTGTAACAAAAACCTTTCCTCCTTTAATTTCTTTGGTTTTAAAATATAAAGACTCCAAATAATTTACTTGAAATGCTTTTGATGCAAAATATGCAGGTGAATGTCTATTCCCTCGCAATGAAGCAATAGACGAAATAGAAACTAAATGCCCAAATCCTTGTGTTTTAAATAAATTAATAGCTAAATCGTAAATACGAGTTGCTCCAAGTACATTGGTTTTTATAGTATCCTGTTCTTTTTGCCAATCCAATTCTGGATTTTCGTAACCAATACCTGAACAGTGAATAACAAGGTCAATACTTCCAAATTCTTCAACTATTTGTTTAAAAACAACTTCTGTATTTTCAACATTTTGCACATCATTTTCCCATACAAAATACCGATTTGGTTTTGTGGTTTTTATGGTATTAAGTTTTTGCAACCGTCGTCCTGTAATAGCGACTTTGTAACCATCAGCAACAAGATAATTGGCTAATTGTTTCCCAATTCCTGAAGTTGCTCCAAAAACTATGGCGTTTGGCATATAATTTTTATAATTTTGTATCTTCTAACTTTATAACAATAAAAATAAACAAATATGTTTAGTAAAGGTCAAATCATATTCTTAATTATTTTTATAATCACCTTTATTGTAGTTTTAATTTTTGCTTATAGAAGAGATCTTAAATTACACAAAATCCATTATAGAGGAGTCGTCTGGATTTTAATTGCTTTTATTTCTTTTATCGCTTTTATTGCAGCGATTAAGTTTATTTTTATGAAATAACTCCTTTAAATTTTTAATTTCTCCAACTGTCTTAATTAGATTTCTGCTTTTTATATTTTATTACTCTTAAGGTTTAATTTTCTTCTGGTAAAAAACTATAATTTTTTGAATAGTCTAACATCTGGCTTTTAAAACTCTTTGGCTGTTTTACATGTATTGCAGTAATGTTTCCTTCATCATCCATTTCTGGCACTAACACAGGATTTACAAAACCACTATAAGGTGCAGATTTAAATTGCTTGTTACGCTTTAAAACATCGGCATGAATGGCTTGGTCAACTTTTACACCATAAGTTTCTACTAATGCTTCGGCAGCTGCAAAATCGCCTTCAGATTTGATACGTTGTGTTTCGCGTAATAACTGTCCGAAAAGCTCACGAAGTTTTTCGTAATCGTTAATATTAAAATAAGTTTTTCCATCACGAGTGATTTTTTCAATAACATTATCTTCAGCACCTTTTTCAAAAACCCAAGCACTAACCCATTGCCTGTTACGCATGTGTGTTTGCTCTATATCGTCGCCTAATTTTAAACGGATTAATTGTGTCATCAATCCATTTCTGATATAACCATCGTAGGCTGTCATTCCTAATTTTTTCCAATCTTCTATCAAGCCAAGTTCTTGTAGTTTTGGGCTGTATAAATAATACAGTCCAACTAAATCTGCACGACCTTCTTCAAGAGTTGAAGCATAATTTTTTAGTGTTTCTTTGGTTTCTCCAACTCCAGGATTTAGTTGTCCTGATGCATGACCTATAACTTCGTGAAGTGCAGTATGTAGCTTACCTGATAATTGACCAAGTTCTTTTTGTAATTGGTATTCTTCATCATCGTTTACAAATTCTTTTAAACGCCCAGGAGTTCTTGCATTGCCATAAGCATTCGTTATGTTTCCGAGAGAAACCGATTTACTTCCAACGGTAGCACGAATCCAGTTTGCGTTTGGTAAATTAACACCAATTGGAGTACTTGGAGATGCATCTCCTGCTTCGCCTGCAACATTTACCACTTTGTAAGTAACTCCCACAACTTTCTCCTTTTTATGAGCATCCATTAATGGTGAATTGTCTTCAAACCATTGTGCATTTTCAGATAAAACAGCCATTTTTTCAGACATATCAAAATCCTTAATCTGAACAATGGTTTCGTAAGATCCTCTATAACCTAATGGATCATTATACACTTCTATAAAGCTGTTTATATAATCTATATTACCTTCGGTAGCTGCTGTCCAAGCTACATTGTAATCGTCCCAGGTTTGTAAACTTCCGGTATTGTAATATTCAATTAATAAACCCAGAGCATCACCTTGTACTTTATTTTCCGCAACACCTTGCGCTTTGGTTAACCATTTTACAATTTCGTCAATTGCAGAACCATATAAACCACCTGACTTATAAACACGTTCTTTTAACACGCCGTTTTCTTTTACTAATTGTGAGTTTAATCCATAAGACAAAGGTTTAAGAGAATCTGGAGATTTCATTTTACTATAAAAAGTTTCAACGTCAGCATTAGTAACATTTGATCCATAAAAGTTTACTGCGGAAAGCAAAACATTATCGACATCTTTTGCTTGATTCACTTTTTTTGCATCAACATCATTAAAAATCACATCAAATGCTTCACCTTCAAGTGTTGTATTCGTTTCGGTTAAAAGTGTTTTGAAATATTCTGAAGAAAAATCAGGTTTAATTTTTGCATTGCTGTAATGATGATGTATTCCGTTGGAAAACCATACACGTTTTAAATAAATTTCGAAAGCATTCCATTCTTCTGAAGATTTATCACCTTCAAAATTTGTAAATACATTTTCCAGAGCTTTTCT
>Ga0209554_1002550_pt1 | contig 12487 bp, 11 predicted proteins | sample MarorgKNORR_S2LV_5_FD_188221 | JGI IMG/M metagenome (GOLD analysis project Ga0209554, IMG submission 188221) | Marine microbial communities from the Southern Atlantic Ocean, analyzing organic carbon cycling - Bottom_A/KNORR_S2/LV (SPAdes) (version 2) | ecosystem: Environmental > Aquatic > Marine... | reverse complement strand
GAAACGCCGCACGCGGGTGTCGGGGCCGGTATAGTAGGCCTCGGTGGCGAAGACGGAAAGGTGGTTGGGGTGGCCGGGGATTTCCACGAGGCCCCACGCCATGTAGTTGCTGCGGTTGCCTTTCCGGTCTTTGGGCGCGCTCTCCGGGATGACCGGCTCGAGCCAGCGATGAAAGCGCCGGCCATCGCGGCTGATCATCAAGGTCGGTTCCACGCGCGAGCCTTGGTCGGGCAGGTAGCGCGTGGGGAAACCGATGAGCAAGTGCGGCGCGCGCGAGTACGGCTGCACGGCGTTGGTGTAAAGGTGTTGCGCGGGTATGCCCATTTGGTACTCGAGCAAAACCGGCTTGGTCCAGTTCACAAAATCCTTCGAGGTGCCGGTCATGATGGCGCGTTTGCCGTTGACGAAGGTGCGGTGATATTCGCGGTATTGTTTCGTGTGGGCGTCCCAAAAGGCGAGGTTCTGCGAATCAAACGCGCCCTCGGTGATGACCGGTTTATTTTGAATCAGCTTCCAGTGAATGCCATCGGGCGACTGGAAAACGTAGAGCCCCTTTTTCCCCGTCGGCCGCCCGCGCGCAATGCCCTTGTAGCGCGCCTCGGGCGGGCACTTCGGGTTGCCATCCTTGAACGCCACAAAGCAATGCGTGCCGATGCCATCCCACACGATGTTGTTTTCCTTGGAGCCGTTAAATTCAAACAGGCCGAGATTCGGCTTTGTCCAGTGAATGCCATCCTTGCTTTCCGCGTAGCAGACCACCTCGCGATGCGTCGCCTTTTTGGTTTTCGTGTTCCAATGCGAACCGCGATAGTACATCCGAAACTTCGCACCATCGCGGAAAATGGTGTAGTACGCGCAGGTGTTCCCCTCCCACGGCGCATCAGTGGTGAGGATGACTTCCTTCGGCACCGGCTGATGCAAGTGCTGTTTCAAGTCGCCGGAGAGCTGGGCGATGAGATGATTGTCGACGAACAACTCCCGCGCGGTGCCGTGTTTGCCGAGTTGAAGTGGCGCGCCGGCAACCGCCTGCGCGATGAACGCGAGGATGAGGATTTTTTTCATGGGAACAAAACTAAAAAAGTTCAGTCAATGGCCTGCCTTTTTCGACGATGTTGAAGAGGCGGCCGGTGGCGTCGGTGGCGGTGAGGTCATCGATGCCCATCGCGTGATAGACGGTGTGGGCGATGTTCTCGGGGCCCATTATTTTTTCCACGGGATACTCGGCGAACTCGTCGGTTTTGCCAAAGGTTTGCCCGCCGCGAATGCCGCCACCGGCGAGGACGACGCTTTGGCAGGCGGTCCAGTGATCGCGGCCGCCGCCGGTGGTGCCGCCGGAGCGCGGGTCGCCAATCTTCGGTTTGCGGCCCATCTCGCTGGTGAGCATCACGAGCGTGGAATCGAGCAAGCCGCGCTGGGCGAGGTCCTCGAGCAACGCGGAGTAGCATTGGTCAAAGCGCGGCAGCAGATCGGTTTTAAGGCAGTTGAAATTATTCCCGTGCGTGTCCCAGCCGCCGGCGCTGCGGCATTTTTTGGCGAGCTTGGAGTTGATGCCGTCTACTTTCCAAAACACGGTGACAAAGGGCACGCCGGCTTCCACGAGGCGGCGGGCCATGAGCATGCTCATGCCGTTGAGATTTTCGCCGTAGCGTTCGCGCACTTTTTTCGGTTCGCTGGCGATGTCGAACGCGCCAGCGGTTTCGGTGCTGGAAAGAAGGTCGAAGGCTTTCTGTTGTTGGCGCGTGTAATTGGCGATGGCGGGGTCGATGTCGGCAGTGCGGCGTGCGTTGTTGATGGCTTCGAGAAAAACTTTGCGCTCGGCCAATCGATTGCGATCCATGCCATCGGTCAGCGTAAGCGAAGGCGCGGTGAAGTTCAGCGGCTTGGCGTGTTGGCCGTAGATGTAAAATGGATCGTGCTCGAGGCCGAGGCGTCCGGCGAATTGGCCGGGGCGCGTGTAGGGCGCGCGGCTGGGCTTGGTGGGTAGTGTGATGACTTGCGGCAGCTTGGGATGCTTCGGCCGGCGCTGGCCAATGACGGCGCCCATGTACGGCGCGTCCGTGGGGTAGGGTCGGCGGTTGTTGCCTTCGGTGCGGAAAGTTTGGTCCGGCACATTGCCGGTGAGGTTGTAATAATAACCGGCGTGATGGTCGCCGGTGGCGCGGCCGAAATCCGTGACCGACCGCACGATGGCGAGGTGCTTGCCTTGCTTGGCGGTGAGCGGGAGATGCTCGCAAATATCCACGCCCGGCGCGGTGGTTTTGATGGGGCGAAACGGGCCGCGATATTCCATCGGTGCCTCGGGTTTCATATCCCACATATCGATGTGCGATGAACCGCCGCAAAGGAAAAACAGAATCGTGGATTTAGCCGGCTTGGCGCGCCCGCCCGCCGCGCCAAGCGAAGGGAACGCCATCCCGCCGAGAGTGGCCGTGGAGGCCATGAGAAACGCGCGCCGATCCATGGGAGAAATATCCAGTGCCCAAGGCGAAATGTCCAATGAAATCCCAACAACCAAACGACGCGCTGGAGGGATAAGCTTGCGAGTCCGTGGTTTCCAAATGCGGACTCGCAAGCTCGTCCTTCCAAAAATAACGGCAAATTGGGACACCTCAGTTTGGGATTTGGTCATTGGCGCGTCGGCATTTTCCCCGTAGTCTTTGCGCATGAAATTCACTCTGCCGCTGTTCCTCGCCCTCACCATTTCTGTTTCCGCCGCCGAACCCAAGGAGTTCAAAAAGGGCACCGGCCCCGGTTGGCGTGCGATGACCGAGGCGGATTTTACCAACGTCAATTGCAAGCCCGACACTTGGAAGTGGGGCAAGGACGGCCTCATCCAATGCACCGGCAAACCGGTGGGCGTCATTCGCACGAAGAAACAAATCACCAATCTCGAATTGGTCGTGCAATGGCGGCATCTGAAACACGGTGGCAACTCCGGCGTGTTTCTGTGGGCCACACCGGGGAGCATCAAAAAACTTGAGGCCGGCAAAGGGCGCTTGCCCGCGGGCATCGAAGTGCAGGTTTTAGATTTGGGCTACGAGACGAACTGGGAAAAGTCAAAAGGCAAACCCTCGAATTGGTTCACCAGCCACGGCGATGTGTTTCCCACCGGCGGCGTGCGCATGAAAGCCTTTACGCCACAGATCACTTACACCCGCGACGACGGCTCAAAGTACACCGTTGGAAATCCCAAAAGCAGCCGCAGTTTTCCCACGCAGCGCCTTTCCCTCGGCGTTGGCAAATGGAACCACTATTACATTCGTGCCGTTGATGGCGAAGTAAAGCTATGGGTAAACGGCGTGATGGTGAGCGGCGGCAAAGAATGCAAACCGGCCACCGGATTTCTGTGCCTCGAAAGCGAAGGCTCGCCCATCGAATTCAAAAACCTGCGCATCCGCGAGCTGCCCTAAACTTCCGCCAGCAGCACCACATAATTTTTCCCGTACGCCCCGGCCGCTTCGATGCGTTCCATGTTGCGCGCCATCACGCCGCCGAAGTTCAGCGGGATGTGAAACAGACAACGCACCGTGTCGCGCACGAAAGGTTTGGCCTCCCACTCGATGAATTGCTCCTCCCACGGCGCGGGGTCAAAACGAGGGCAACAGCCGGTTTCGGATTCGTTCATCGTCCAAAAGCATAATTTTGCAAAAAAAGATTTCAACCAAAAACAGGCTGTATTCGCAATAAACTCGGCTAAACAGGCCGATTATGTGTTTTTTTAGACACGGACAGGGTTTTCTCAGGTAAAAATAAATGGAAAAAAATGAAAGAAATCGAATCCGTTTTACGAATGTGTATATGGAGGGCGTAATGTCTTCCCGCGCGGTAGAGGTTCCGTGTGAATTGGGTTGTGCAAAAGTAGCGGCGTCCCCTTCGGGGGGCGTCGTTTTTTTGACAACGCTCGCCCCTTCCCTCATAATGCCCATGAGCTTGGAAGGGACAGGGCACGCATGAAACGCATCACGATATTTTTGTTGTCGCTGTGGTTGGCGAACGTTGCCTCGGCGGCGGCATCATCCCAACGCATCCTCGCGCGTTATCAATCCCTTCGACCGGCGGCGAAGGACTTGGGCATGTACCGTCTCGACTGGGCGGATTCGCTGGACGTTGCGCTCAAGCGGGCAGCGAAAGAAAAGCGGCCGGTGTGCCTCATCATCATCCACGCGAAGTATGGCGACATCGCCTCGGGCCATTGCTGAGCCACCGCCACGCAGGTCCGTGGGGCCTCACTGATTGACCCGGCGGTGTTGGCGCAGTTGCAGCCGTACATCGTCACCTCGTGGCACGGGCATCGCAATGACGCGGACATTCCCGCCGCGGTGAAGACCGTGTGGGGCTGGAAATTCCAACCGTCGCGCGGCGGCTTCCAGCAACGCCAAAGCAACGTGGACCTCGCGCTGCTCAATTCCGACGGCATCGTGGTGCACACTTTCGACGCCGCGCATCACGAACAATACGGCCGCGGCGGCATCCAGCAATTCACCGTACGCGAATTGAACCGCGCCGCGCCCTTCCTCGGCCTCGGCAAAGCACCGGCCAAGGAACGCCCCGTGAAGCTTCCAACGCTCGGCGGCCAGCGCGGCATACGCGTGCTGGTCAGTTTGCGCGATGACCGCATGATTGCCTATCGCGCTCCGGTGGTAGAGGTGGTGCCGATGGCGAAGGCCGATTGGAAACCACTTGCTTGGCCGGACAAGGCACGCACCGTGAAGGCGTCCGCGCTCAAGTCGTGGTTGTCGCAAATTTATCCGCCCGGCGTGATGGACCGCACCAACCCGCAAACCAAAGTCGTCTACGCCATCAAGTCCACCACGGGCGATTTGAAGCTCACGCCCATCGCGGCGGCGGACGGAAAGCGCCAAGCCATCCTGCGCGGCGTGGTGCGCCTCACCGACGAAGGCCCGGATGATTTCAGTTTCCAGGGCATCGTGGAAGCCGTGCTCACTTACAAAAAAGGCGAGGCCACGCCCCAATCCCTGCGCGGCTATTTCGATGGCCTCTATCCGCGCAACGACCGCCAGCACCGCGACATCCGCTGGCTGCCGTTGCAGGCTGCGTTTGAATCCATCCCGGACTAGGCGGCTTCGGCAATTTTTCCATTAGTGCGTATTCCTTCACTTCAGCGTTGCGGCAAAGAGGTTGCGCGTGATTTGCTGGACGCGGCGGTCCACGCCGTGGGGGCGGCTGAAGTGGCTCCAGGGGAGTATGTGGCCGGGGGGATCGGCGAGGGCTTGGGGCCACCAGATGGTGGCGACGTTGAAGATGATGTTCTTTTTCGGGCCGGGGAAAATGGTGGCGGTCCAGTGGGCGGGCGTGGTGCCGCCGCGCCAGACGGTGCCTTCGGCGACGATCTCAAGGCCGGGCTTTTTGGCGGGCGCGCCATGGTGCTCCCAGCCGACGAGGCCGGGGATGGCGTCGCCTTTTTTCATGCCGGTGTTTTTGAAAATCCAATGGTCGGGTTGGGTGCAAGTCCAGTCGCCGCCGCCGTTGAAGGGCACGATACTGCGCGCGCCGATGAGCTCGCTCTCGTCGGGGCCGCGGCGGCGCCAGTCCTTGGTGAAGACGCCGATGGCGGCGTTGATTTCCTTGTCGGTAAGGCCGCTGTAAATGCCGTCGCGGGTGATGACGCGTTTGTTTTGGCTGAAGGGGCTGACGGCGAAGACGGAGTTGCCGCAAAGCCACATTACGTGGGTGCCTTCGGCGATTGATTTTTTGACGGCGTGATATTGGCGGACGTCCCAATACTCGTCGTGGCCGACGCTGACGAAAGTTTTGCAGCGGGTGATTTGGGCGGCATCGAGGCAGTCGCTGTTGGAACAGTAGGTGACATCGTAGCCGTGCTTTTCCATCCAGTACGCGAGCGGGAATTCCCACAGCAGAAATTCGCCGGAGCCGTTGGAAAGCGGGCGCTCGAAAATCTGCGAGTATTTGGCGTACGGCCGGTCGAAGCTGACGGCTACATCCACCGCGTGTGCGCCGCGCGGGTCGGTGTAGAGGCTGTGGTTGTCGGGCCATTTGTTGTAGGCCTGCCACGTGTTGTCGCTGCATTGGAAAAGAAAATCGGCGGGGCGGTCGTCGCGCACGATGAAGATGACGTAGCTTTGCCAGTACGGTTTGTCCTTCGCATCCGGCACGGTGGTGAGGCGGCCGAGGTAAACGCCGCTCGGCCAATCGGCGGGAATTTTAATCGTCGCCGCCGGTTCCCATTTGCATTGGCGCAAGCGCTTGTCGCCCACCGGCGGGATGGGCTGGGGTTTGCCTTTGAGCGGCCCCAGCGTTTTCATGAGGCGCGCGCCGCGTCCGCCATAATAACCCATTCGGAAAATTTCCAGTGTGAACTTCGCCGCCGGCTCGGTGCTCACCATCACGTCGAGGGTCTCGTCGGCCTTCACCGATTGCCGCGAGCAGTAGCCCTCGATGGCCGGTGTGCGGTAGCCGGAGGGACGCACTCGCGTGAGTTGCCAGTCGCGCGCACCGGCACGGGCGTTTTCTTTTTTGATTAATTCCGGCTGCTGCGCGGGAACAGCTTGGGCAAGATTGGCGGCGGCCATAGCGGCAGCGGAGGTTTTGAGAAAATCTCTGCGTGAAGGGCTCATACCGCGAGCGTACGAGATTGGCCTTGGCTCACAACCAAAATATGCAAAGCTGCCCGCCCGATGAAACCGGCATTCTCCGTCATCGCTTTGCCCGCCGCGCAACTGCGCCCGTGGTGGCTTTGGCCAAACCTCCTGAGCCTCGATGCGCCCGTGGTGGCGCTCGTGTGGCAGGCGGCGTTCGCGCGCATATTGGCGGTGGAGTTAGGCTGGACACAACGTGGGTTGTTAGCGGTGTGCGTCTGGTTGGCGTATTGCGGCGATCGACTGCTGGACGCGCGGCGGCTGCCCGCCGGGCCGGTGGATTCTGCGCGGCACGCCTTCGCGCGCGACCACGCGCGGCCCTTCGCGGCGGCGTGGAGCGTGGGCCTGGCGCTGGCGGCGGCGATGGCGTTGCAAATGTCCGCACGCGAAATGTTGGCGGGCGCGGGCTTGCTTGCGGCGGTGGGCGTTTATTTTTTACTGCACCATTTGCAATTCTCCCGCGAGCGGGCGGGACGCTGGAAGGAACCGATGGCGGGGTTGGTCTTCGCGGTGGGCGCGCTTTTTTTTGTGACGTTGAATTTGCAAATCACGGTTCCCTTCGTTTTAGCCGCCCTGGCTTGGGGCGGTTTATGCGCGATGAATTGTATGGTGATCGCCGGCTGGGATCGCGAGCGCGATGCGGCCATGGCGCAGCCTTCGATGGCGCGGCGTTGGGCGGGGATGGAACGCGCGCTGCCGATGATGGCTTTGGGTTGGGTGGGATTGGCATTGGGCGCGGCGGCGTTGGACGCGCGGTGGTTGCCTTTGGCGCTGGCCTTGGCGGCGAGCGCGTTGGCGTTGCTGGAATTGGCGCGGCGACCGGAATTGTTTTCGGCCGAAGCGCGGCGCGTGTGGGCGGACGCGGTTTTGCTGACGCCGTTGTTGGTTTTTTTGTAGAGGGAATTTGATGGCGCAAATGCAACGAATCGAATCGGGGGCATCCAGTGCTGCCGGCATTTTGCCGGCAGAAGTTGCGTCCCCGATCTGCCGGCAAGATGTCGGCAGCACGTTCGACCGCCTCGCGCGGCCGTATCGGTGGCTGGAGTATGCGGCGTTTGGGCGGGGGTTGTTGCGGTGTCGGTTTGATTTGCTGCCGTGGCTGGCGGATGCGAAGCGCGTGCTCACGGTGGGCGAGGGCGATGGCCGGTTTGTGGCGGAATTGGCGCGGCGGTTTCCGGAAATCAAAGTGGATTGCGTGGAAGCCAGCGGGGCGATGATCGCCCGCGCGCGCGGGCGTTTGCCGGTGAATGCCAAAGTGAATTTTCACCAAGCGGATGCATTGGAGCGGGATTTCCCCAAGGGCGAATATGACGCGGTGGTGACGTGTTTTTTTCTCGATTGTTTTTCCGAGGAAACGCTGGGTGAATTGATGCCGCGCATTGCGAAAAGTTTGCAGCCGCAGGGAAAGTGGTTGGTGGCGGAGTTTGCCAAACCTTCGCGTGGCTGGGCGGCGTGGCATGCGCGGGCGTGGCTAGCGGCGATGTATTTTTTCTTCCGTCATGCCACGCGGTTGGAGGCGCGGCGGTTGCCGGATTGGGAGGGTGAGATGGCTCAAATCGGTCTTGCGTGTTCCGAGCGGGTGTCGCGCCGATGGAATTCGATGGCCGCCACTCGCTGGAATGTTGCCCGAATATACTCGCAAAACCACGGGTAATTTCATATAATCCGCACCGATGGACGCGGAAATTCGCAACGCGCAGGGGGAGCGGTTGGACTACGCTTTTCATGCCGCAAAATCTCACAGCCCGTTTACCGTGGTCGTTGGCCACGGGGTGACGGCAAATATGGACCGCCCTTTTGTGACCGCGCTGGCGGCGAGCCTCGCGATGGCGGGCATTCCGGCGCTGCGTTTTTCGTTTTCCGGCAACGGCGGCTCGGAGGGGCGCTTTGAGGATTCGTGTATCACCAAGGGGGTGGAAGACCTCGGCGCGGTCATCGACGCGCTGCACGCGCAAGGCCGTCGCATCGCCTACGTGGGCCACAGCCTCGGTGGCGCGGTGGGCGTCAAGCGCGCGGTCACTGATGACCGCATTGAGTTGCTCGTGTCGCTCGCGGGCATGGTGCACACCAAGAAATTTGTTGAGACCGAATTTGGCGAGGAGACGCCGGGCACGGGTCATATGTGGGGCAAGGAGGACTGTCCGCTTTCGCAATTGTTTGTGGATGATATGAACAGCATCGGCACGGTCATTGGCCTTGCCGCCAGTGTGAAGGTGCCGTGGTTGCTGGTGCACGGCACGACGGATGATGTGGTGCCGATTGAGGAATCGCGCGAGCTCTTCGAGCAGGCTAACGACCCAAAGGAATTATTCGTCATCGAAAACTGCGATCACGTCTTTGATGCCGAAACCGATCCGGACGCCCTGCCGGCGATGGTGGGCAAGGTGAGCAATTGGCTGATGCCGCGGGTGATGCCTGGGTTGGAAATCAAGATTGAGAAGGAAGATGACTAACTGGTTCTTCGCGCCCTGTTCACTTTTTCGATGAGGTTGTTGAGGCGAAAAACAGCCCAATGGGGCGTTTCTCAAAGATTCCACCGAAATTAACCGATGCCGCGCTGGTTTTTTTCACAAAGTTGAATGGTTTCGGTTGACTAACTAAAAAAGTGATATACCCTTTTCTCAATGCCACCCAACCTGCGCTGCATGCCAACCTCCCGTGCGCGCCATGGATTTACCATGGTGGAATTGGTAATTGTGCTCGCGGTGGTCGGGTTGCTGGCCGGTCTCATTATTCCATCGCTCCTCAAGGCACGCCATCGAGCTGCCGCCACGCAGTGCCTCGAAAATTGCCGCAAGCTCGGTGAGGCATTCATCCAATACTCGCAGGATAACGACGGGCGACTGGTGCCCTTCAGCCAGCCGCGTCCGGGTGAGGCCGACAAAACGAATTCCTCCGAACTGCTGTGGACCGAGTTGCTGGGCACCTATTCCGATGAACATCAGCCGTGGCATTGCCCCGAATGCCGCGCGGGCACGCACGGCGGTTTGGCGTACAATCGCCTGCTCGCCAGTCGCGGCATCACGATCGGGCAAGTGCTGAAGCCAAAGCAAACCGTGGTGATCGGCGACGCCGGGCCAGTGGCCAACCCCAAGGAAACAAACCCCAATTTGTGGCGCGAAGAAATGTCCAGTAAAATGGACAAGTACGAGCGCGCGCGTTTCGCTGTGCCTTCCGCACCCTCATGGCAGCCGGCCCAGCAAGCCCCGGTGCGAATGCTCAACCGCCATCACGGACGCGCCAGCGCCATCTTCGCCGACGGCCATGCCGGACGACTGCCGGTGAATCAAATCGGGTTTCAACATGAGGCCGGCGATGCCCGCGCCCTCTGGGATAACCAGTAATTTTTCTTTGCGCATTCACGTTCCCCGCGTAATTCTTTGCGCGTGAAACACACTCCTCTTTTTCTTTCGATTTTACTTTGCGGTTTCCTTTGCGGATTGGCTCAGGCGAAGCCGCCCAACATCGTGGTCATTCTCACCGATGATCAAGGCTGGGGCGACTTGAGCTTGAGCGGGAATAAAAATCTCGCCACGCCCAACATCGATTCGCTTGCCCGCGATGGCGCCAGCTTTGACCGCTTTTATGTCTGCCCCGTTTGCTCGCCCACGCGCGCGGAATTTCTGACCGGTCGCTATCACGTGCGCGGCGGCGTTTACAGCACCTCCGCAGGCGGCGAGCGCCTCGACCTCGACGAGCAAACCATTGCCGACACCTTCAAGGCCGCCGGCTACACGACTGGCGCCTTCGGCAAATGGCACAATGGAATGCAGTATCCGTACCATCCGAATGGGCGAGGCTTTGACGAGTATTACGGATTTTGCTCCGGCCACTGGGGCAATTATTTCAGCCCGCCGCTGGAACACAACGGTCGCATTGTGCAGGGCGAGGGATTTTGCATCGACGATTTCACAAACAAAGCGATGGCGTTCATGGAAAAAGCAAACCAGGCCGACAAACCGTTTTTCACTTATCTGCCGTACAACACGCCGCACAGTCCGATGCAGGTGCCGGACCGCTGGTGGAATAAATTTAAGGACAAAAAAATCTCGATGCACAATCGCGATCCCAAAAAGGAAAACCTGCCGCACCTACGCTGCGCGCTGGCAATGTGTGAAAACATCGACTGGAATGTTGGACGCATTCTCAAAAAACTGGATGAACTGAAAATCGCTGACGACACCATCGTGGTTTTCTTCCACGACAACGGCCCCAACGGAGTGCGCTGGAACGGTGGCATGAAAGGCCGCAAAGGCTCCACCGACGAAGGCGGCGTGCGCTCGCCGTTGCTGGTGCGTTGGCCCAAAAAAATCAAAAACGGCACGCGGATAAAACCCATCGCGGCGGCGATTGATTTGTTGCCGACGCTCGCTGATTGCGCGGACATTCCGGTCGTCAGCAAAAAGAAACTCGATGGCCGCAGTCTCAAGCCGTTGCTGCTCGGAAAGACCGGACGCTGGAAAGAGCGAACTATTTTTTCACACTGGAAAGGACGCGTGAGTGCGCGCACGCAAAACTATCGACTCGATCACACCGGCAAACTTTACGACATGACCGCTGACCCCGGCCAACGCACGGACATCAGCAAAACCAAACCCGAAATCGCCGGTCGGCTGCGCGAGCAAGTGGCGCGTTGGAAAAAAACGGTGATGTCCGAATTGGGCGAGGACACGCGTCCGTTCATCATCGGCCATCCGGATTTTCAGTGGACGCAAATCCCCGCGCGCGACGCCACCGCCCACGGCGGTCTCAAGCGTTCCAATCGGTTTCCTAATTGCTCGTATTTTACAAACTGGACAAAGCTCGATGATCAACTCATATGGCCCGCAGAGGTGGGTGCCGATGGGCGGTTTGAAGTGACGCTACACTACGCCGTGCCCAAGGGCAGCGAAGGCGCTGTGCTGGAGCTAAGCCACAATGGCAACAAGCTCCGCCACACGATTGAGCATCCACACGAAGCCCCCGCGCGCGGGCAGAAACACGACCGCGTGCCGCGTGCCGAATCGTACGTGAAAGATTTCAAGTCAGTGAACATGGGTGAAATCGTTCTGCAAAAAGGCAATGGCGAACTGACCCTGCGCGCGCTGAAAATCCCCGGCCAAGAGGCGCTGGAGTTTCGGCTGTTGATGCTGCGACGGCTGAAATGATTTTTCACCACAGAGACACAAAGAGCACAGAGGAAAAACAATGAACAATCTCTGTGCTCTCTGTGTCTCTGTGGTAATTGAATTGAGAATCAGAGTTTTAATTTTGGCCGCGTTTATAGCGATGCCGCTGTTTGCGGGCACGCCTGAGGCGATGTCGTTGCTGAAGGCGAATTGTTTTTCGTGCCATAATCCGGACAAGGAAAAGGGCGGCCTCGATCTTACCACGCGCGCGGCCGCGTTGCGTGGCAGCGAGGAGGGCAGGGTGCTCCTGCCTGGACGGGCCGCAGCCAGCCGACTCATCCAAGCGCTACAGCCCGCCGCCGACCCGCACATGCCGCCGAAGGATCAGCTTTCGCCGCGCGCCATCACCGCGTTGTCGGACTGGGTGAATGCCGGGGCCGAATGGGACGCCGCGTTTTTAAAAGACCGCGCGCGACCAGCGCACGACAAATTGGCCGCGCTGCCAAAAGGTTATGCGCCCGTGCTTGGCGTGGCGCTGTCGCCGGATGCCCAGCGGCTGGCCATCGCGCGCGGCAGTACGGTGGTGGTGCATGATCTGTCGCAAACCAACAAAGTGGTGGCGACGCTCGCCGGTCATCGCGACGCCGTGCAGTCCATCGCGTGGAGCCCCGATGGCCGATGGCTCGCCACCGGCGGCTATCGCAAGGTGCGACTGTGGAATTCCAGTTTAATGCTCGTGCGCGAGTTGACCGGGCTGGACGG
>Ga0209554_1002547_pt1 | contig 12493 bp, 11 predicted proteins | sample MarorgKNORR_S2LV_5_FD_188221 | JGI IMG/M metagenome (GOLD analysis project Ga0209554, IMG submission 188221) | Marine microbial communities from the Southern Atlantic Ocean, analyzing organic carbon cycling - Bottom_A/KNORR_S2/LV (SPAdes) (version 2) | ecosystem: Environmental > Aquatic > Marine... | reverse complement strand
TTCTTCGAGGACGGATGGAGCAAATGGACGAAACTTTTGTCTATGTTTTATCTCATTCACTCTATCCTTTATATCATCACCACGAGGGTCTGCCAGTAGAGAACGGTTTCCTAATGCTCGAGGACCGAACTCCGCCCTTCCGTTTGCCACACCAACGATATTTCCTTGTAACAATTCATTTAATACTTTCTTTCTTGGATAACGACCTGTAATGTTATACCCTAAAAATGGACTTTTCCAATTAAGGTGTTCCCCATAAACATATGCCGCACAACCGAGTGATGAACCTGCATCACCTGGATTTGGTAAGATCCACAAATTAGGATAATAATCACGAGCTATAATTGAATTAGCCACACAATTCAAAGCAACACCACCCATATAAACACAATTTTGAGTTTCAGGAACTATTTGTTGGACCATTCTAAATATCTTCTGTATTTCTTCTTCACATATCCATTGTACATGAGCTGCTATGTCAAATTTCCATTGGTCACTACCATCGTCTGGATAATAATCTGGATTCCAACTTAAACAACCTCTATGTAAATTGTTTTCTAACTGAATTAGTAGTGGAGAATTTCTAAAAAAATCACTTCGTATATTACTTTTCAATTCTTCATTTTTCTTTCCCCATCCTGCCATTCCCATAAGAATGTATTCATCTTCTTGTGGTTTTAATCCAAGTCGTTGTGTCATTGCTGAATACCACAATCCTAATGAGTTTGGATATAGGATATGATATCGTTTCTCAAAATGACTACCCCACGCATACCAAATAGAACAAGTTTCAAATTCACCTATTGCGTCTATAACTACAATAGCTGATTCTTCATATGGACTTGTAAAGTAACCTGCTGCAGCATGAGATTGGTGATGTTGAACATATTCTATTTCTGCATTACCAACAAAATCTCGTAGATAATAAGATGGTAGATTCTTACGAGATAATACTTCACCATATTGACCTGCTTTTAATTGTCTTAACTTTTTTAGATATGGTCTTTCAAAATATACGACTTTATCTGGTTTACCACCAAGTCTATTACAATCGGCAAATAATGCTGCGTTTAAATCAGAGTCATTCTTGATTCCACTATATCGTTCACTATGACCAGCAAACAAAATCTCACCATCTTCTATAAGTGTGATAGCGGCGTCGTGGTTTAGTGCGTTAATTCCTAATATTTTCATATAACCTCTTATAATTTATAATATATTATGAAAATTATGACTTACCAATGGTTTTCCATCTATTTTTTTTAACTCCTTAATAAATAAAGAATTTTCAGGATGTTTTTTATTAAAGATTCCCAAATCTTTTACTTCTTTTTCACTATATACTCCCGAATGCCACCAAACGTGTCTTCTAAAATTTATTACAATATCTGATTTACTCTTATTAAATATTTTTATAATTGTATTATAAAATATAAACATCTCTGTATAATTTAACTTACTAATAACCATAGAAAGTATAAAAAGATTTATAGTTTTAAGACTACTCAAAAATTCTAAATTCTCAATTAACTGATCCCACCTTCCCCCTAACCTTGTAACATTCTCATAAGTATTCTTCGTACCGGCATCTATACTTATTTCTATCTGTTTAATATATGGAGCGGCTTTTAAACTATTCCACATCTCCTCTGTAAGCATTTTCCCATTTGTTACAAGTTGGATATCTTTTAATTTGGGATATTTAGTCTTATCAAAGTTAATTAAAAACTCTCTGTATAATCTCGAATAAAAAGGATCACCACTACCAGTAATAACTATTCTTTTTATATCTTTAGCCAAATTATTTTCTATATCTTCTAATATTTCTAATTTTCTTTTATATTCTGGAGAATCTATCAAATCATTACTTATTAAAGAACTTCTACATGAAGGACACCTAAAATTACAACTTCTATCCCAACTAAAAATTACTTCTTCAGGTCCCTTATCAAAATTAACTACATCCTTCTCTGATTCTATATTATATTGTTTTGTAAATTCTTCTTTACTTACAAGTGGTGATCCAAGAGGTGGTGGTTCTTTGTTCTTCAATAAATAATTTAATTCAGGACATATTTCATCATCACAATGTCTATATGTACCATCTAACATAGATTTCCTTATATCTTGAGCTGTCTCAGAATACCAACCGTTACCATCTTTCTTTTCTATATTTGTAGGACACCAAGAAGGACAGCATACAAATTCACCACCAAAACCAGCACCAAAAACATCATTTTGTGCGTCAAGGTGCATGAATGGATTCTTACAAACATATTTTTTTAATACTTTATCAGTTTGTTTTTTTATCAAAGTCTCTAATACCTCTACTTTATTATATTACATATAAATTCAATGTCACGAATTTCCAACTCTGGATAATTAGGTAAGAAAAATCCTCGTGAATGTATTTTATCTGCCACTTCACCATGAAATTCACCAAATCTATTTATCCAAAACGGATGTAAACCAAGATTTCCAGCACTAAATATACGAGTTTCTATTCCATTCTTAACTAATCTACTAATAACTTCTTTTCTATGTTCTTCACTTTTTGCAAGAACTCCAAATGAAATACTACACGGATTATTATTTCCCCAATTTTGAAATTCAAAATGACCATCTAATTGTTTTGCATATTCAATATGATTTCGTATCCTTTTTTCTGATACCCAATTTGCCTTCTCTACTTGTCTACATCCAATAAAAGCTTGTAAATCTGTTGAGCGTAAATTTAAACCAGGAACTAAAAATGTAAATGGTTCATGAAAAATATCTATATTATTTTCTATCATTTTCTGTTTATATAAACCTTCCGGTAAATCTTTTCCCCAACCATGACTTCTTAACATCAATAACATATGATATAAATCTTCATCATCTGTATTTACCATTCCACCTTCAATCGTAGATAATTGGTGTCCAAAATAAAACGAAAAGGATGACATATCACCTACTTGACCGACCATAGTTCCATCTTCATAACTTGAACCAAGTGCTGCACAGGCATCTTCTAATAACAATACATCGTATTTTTTACATAATTTTAATAATCTATCTTTATAATGAGGAATACCTAAAACTTGAACAAATATTATTGCAGAAATATCTTCCGTTTTTAAAAGAAATTCTGTTTGTTCCAAGTCTATACCAAATGTTTTTTCATCTGCATCTACCATAACAGGTTCTAAACCAAACTGTATAATTGGTGATATTGTAGTAATCCAACCGACAGATGGAACAATTATCTTACCTTTTAATTTACCCATTTCCTTTAATGCACATACCATTAAGAGATTTGCAGAAGACCCAGAATTAACAAAAACAGAATATTTTGTACCAATATATTTTGCCCACTTTTGTTCAAATTCTTGTGTAAAATTAGCCATTGTTAATCGTGGATTAGTTTTTAGCCAATCTATTAACGCATCAATATCATCTTGATTAATTGTTTCTTTTACTAATGGATATCGTATACCAACATCCATATGCATTTTGTGTAACTTTACCATTTTGGAACTCCAAATTTAAAAGGTAATCTAATATTAATTTTTCTAAAAAATTTAAATCTTTTATTTATAATAAGTTTGAGTACTCTCAACAACATCAATACACCACCAAACCAACCATTCTTTTTAATAACGGATTTCCATCTATTAGGTTTAGAATAGATACTAACAAATCCTTCATTCTGTAAATCAACTAAATCTTGTGCTGACAGCTCTCCAACATTTGTAACTGCACTACCATATCTTTTATAGTCAGAGAAATCATCCGATATTATTTCCATCCCGTGTTGTCCTGATTGAGCTATTCCATAAAACTCCGTACCAGGATATGGAATTGCTATTGCAAAATTTGCCATTTTAACCTCTGAATCATTACGTAAATAATCTAATGTCTTTTGTACTGTTTCTCGTGTTTCTCCTGGCAATCCTATCATAACTGAATTTGCAGCTTCCACATTATATTTATTCAAAACACGATTTGCATCAGAATAGTGTTTTAGTGGAACTTGTTTTTTCATAGTTTTTCTCATTTCAGAATCTACTGTTTCTAATCCAAAACTCATTCTTATTAAACCAGCCCTTGACATTAACTCTATCATTTTGTCTTTGATTAAATTTGCCCTTGTACTACCCTCAAATGTTATTTTAATATTTTCTTCAATTAACTTTTCACATATTATTCTCAAATGTTCATCAAAATATAAAGTTAATACATCATCCATAAAAAGAAAATGTCTAATACCATATTCATTGATAACGTGTTTAATTTCCTCAACTACACTTTCTGCAGAACGTTTACTAACAAGAGTAGTATTTAACTTATCAGATGCACAAAAAATACAATGCCACGGGCACCCTCTCATAGTCAAAATAGAAGTAAAATTTTTACGACCTTCTAATGTTCCCATTTTATATTTATGCATCGGTAATAAATCTCTTGCAGGTAACGGTAAAGCATCTAAATCTCTAATGTATGTATTTGGACCTGTAAACATAACCTCATCATCACCATTTCTATAATAAAGTCCTTTAATATTATCAAATGATTGTTTTTTTTCTATTTTTTCAAGTAATGGAACTAATTGATTTTCACATTCTCCAGTATATGCATAATCAAAACATTTATGAAAAGCTTTCTCACCCATAATTGTAAAATGTTGTCCACCAAGTAAAATTTTTAAATTTGAATTCACTTTTTTTAATGATGTTGCAAAAGATTTTGAAAGATGAAAAAACGGACTCATGCCAGTTAATGCAACTAAATCTGGATTTTCTTTTACTACTTTAGTTACCAAATCTTTTTCATTTATTCTATCAATTTCTGCATCAATAATAGAAACATCATGTCCACCTTGTCTGGCAATCGATGCAAGCAATCCTAAATTTAATGGTGGAACGATACCACCAGCCTTTCTGGCAAAATAACCAGAAATTAATCCAAGTTTACCAGTCCATTGTGGATATACAAAAGTAATTTTCATAAAATTTTCTTTGGAATAAATTTATTAATTACTGATAAAAGTAAAGTGTATTTGTTAACGTGTCCAGCATTAACACCATAATGCCACTTATTTATAGAATCAAAAGTATACCAATCACCTGCTTTCCAATCTGTAACACATTCTTCCTCTACACAAAATACTTCTCCCATATGCCAATCAGTTAAAAAAACTAAAAATCTTCTAAAATCTGTTGTTTCTAAATTAAATACTTTACGTGCATTAAGGTGTCCATCTTTATGTAAGGATACAAATTGACCTGGTACCTGAATATTTATATTACTCGTATATTGATTTTTTTCAAATCCCATTAATTTAATATATTTAATAATTTCTTCTGGCATATTTTCATGAAAAACTTTTATCAACTTTTCATGTTTATCTATATTCTTAAACTGTTTATTATATGAATGATATTCAGTATCAAGTTCTAACTCAGTAGTTTTAAACTTTAAAGTTGTTATATCAAAAGTTGGTTTTATATTTTTTAGAAATTTTATTTTATTATTCATAAAACTTCTCTCCAATAGTTTAATAAATCTTCACAAATTTCTTCCAATCCTTTTGTTGGTTTCCAACCAGTTTTTTCTCTAAATTTTGTACTATCTGGTATCTGTAATGTAATATCAGTTGGTCTCATTCTATCTGGATCTTGTAATTTTATAAATACTTTGGGATTTTTAGATTTCGAAATCAATATATCTAAAGCATCTCCTACTGTACAAGTTTTATCACCACCTATAACATAAACCTCTCCATAATCACATTCATTAGCTGCTAACCAATAAGCATAAACTGCATCGGTTACATGATTATATGTTCGTACTGAATCTAAATTACCATGATAAATTTCATACCAATTACCTTCCTTACCAAAATCCTTTTTCTTTTCATATGTAACAATTTGATGTGCAAACGAAGATAATGCAAATCGTTTTCCTCTACGGGCACCTTCATGAGAAAACATTCGTGTAATAATAATTTTCATATCATACACATTAGCATAATATTGTGACATCAAATCATGACCAACTTTAGAAATAGAATATGGATTAGCTGCTCTGATTGGATTTGTTTCTGTAATTGGAATTTCATCCTTAGTTGGATTGCCATATACCTCTGAAGTGGATACGCTAACTATAATTGGATTACAATAATTTCTTTCTTTTGAGAGTCGTAATTCTTCTAATAAATTTGTAGTTCCTATAACATTTGTTGTAAGAGTACTAACTGGTGTAAGAAAACTCGATTCTGGGAAACTTTGAGCTGCAAAATGAAAAACTATATCTGGTTTAGATATTTCAATTATTCTGGCAAGACTTCCCCTATCTAATATATCACATTCTTCAAATATTACTTGTTTATTTCCAAACAAATGTTTAATGTTTTCTTCTTTACTTCTCCACCTTCGTGTTGCATATATTTCTACATCTGGAACATTATCAAGTAAATAATCTGCCATATGACTACCGGCAAAACCTGTTATTCCTGTTATTAAAATTTTCATGTCTAATCCATTGTTGTTCCCTGATTAGGTGCTGAAGGACCATCAGGTAATCTTGGTGAAATAGTTGTTAAATCGGTGTCTTCTGCAAACTTTTTAAATACTTCCAATCTTTCTAATCTTTCTTCATAAGTATTCGATGCACTTTCCCATTCAATAGGATGTGGTGCCATATCTCCACCACCACCACGTGCAGACCGAAGATGGAATCTTGACGCTCCCCATTTAGGATCATCATCATTCATCATCTCTCTACTTAAAATAAATGTACTCATACAATAAACTGCATCAATATGTTTTCTATATTTTTTCAAAAACTTCATTGTTTCTTGAAAATCTTCTTTGGTTTCAGTAGGATAACCAATAATTAAAAATAATACTGTCTGTATTCCCGCATCCGTAACATTCTTAAATACATTTGCCGCATATTCATTATCATATTCTCTAAACTTATACCCCTTTTTCATTTCTTTATTTATTCGTGCACTTCCACTTTCAAATCCAAAAGTTAAATGATGACAGCCTGCTGCATACATTTTTTTACACACTTCAGGAGTAAGATTTTTATCTACTCTTGCCCATCCACCCCATTGAAAAGGAACTCCATGTGATGCATCTTTATAATAATCAACTATTTGATCACAGAATTCTTCAAGTATTGATTTATCTGAACCTTCTATCTCTGCCTTTTTAACTACATCAGTATTTACATATGCTCCCTTAAAAGATAAAAAGTTAAATTCTCCGTGTTTAATATAACCAGCATTATCTAAATATATTACTTCTTCCATTAAACTTTCTGGTGAACGCTTTCTGAAATCAGATGCCTTCTTCCAATATAATTTTACACCACAATAAATACAACTATAATTACAGCCTCTACTCAACACTATTGGTATTTCAGGTTGTTGATACTTTGAAAAATCTATATCAGAATAATCTGGAATTGGAACACTATCAATATCAGGAATAAACTGTCTCCATATTGTATTTTTAACTTTCCTCTCTCCCATTTCTTTGTCTAAATAATATAATCCATCAATATTTTTATAGTCATATTTTTTTGTCAAAATCGTTTCACATACTTCAACAACTGTAATATCTCCTTCACCAAACACTACAGCATCTACAACATTATGTTTAAGCATATTTTTTAATTCATGAACTGGATTGTAATGTGATGCCGTTGCCTCTGGACCACCTATTAAAATTTTAACATCATGATTTATAGCCTTTATAGCAGTACAAACTTCTAAGGTAAACCAAATATTTGTATTAAAGATACAAAATCCAACAATACTTGGATTGTTTTCAAGTAATATATCTCTGTATTCATTTACCAAATCCTTTACTTGACCAATAACATGAATTTTAGAATAATAATTTTCTGGATTATTCCAACTCGTTACATTTTGTAAAAGTGTTTTGTATCTCTCATGAAATGGATTTAAACCCGCAGTCATATTATTTCTATTCCAAAAGTCTTGGTTTAAATCAAATAATTTTACGTTTTTATATCCATGTAATGTTAAATTTGACTTCAAATATCCAAGTGATAATGGCACAGAATATGAATAACCAAATGGTGTCCATGCAAAATTTATCTGTTTGTCTTTATAGTTCATTTTTATTTATAAATAAAAGGATCACGTTTTCGTAATTCTTTTATTTTTTTCTTAAATCGATAATGTATTTTTATTTTATAATATATTTTTTTAAAAAATTTGAACATTAATATCTCCTATTCTAATATCCATTTTTTCAGTTTTTCAATAACAGTAGTATCTGTCATATGTTTTTTAACGAGTTGTTTATTATGTTCCATAATATCCAAATTGTCTATATATAAATATTTAATATCTGATAAACTACTTAATTTTTCAATTTTATTTAGTTTATCAAACAATTCATAATTCCAATTTTTTACATCCTGCACTCTGGCCGATCCCCATCCAAATCCTTCCCAATCTTTTGGATCAATTGTTTCATTAATGGAAATATCACCTATTTTTTTTACAAATTGATATCCCATTTTTTCTAAGAAATCTACATAAAAAATACCCAATGGTATTGATATATTACCCAAAATAAAAGGAATTGCCGTTTTTTCCGTTATCATATAATGGCCCTCTGTTAAAGCATCAGTCCATGCACAACTTTCCCAGTATGGTTGAATATATGCTTTATTTGAATGATTTTTCCATATAATTTCATAACAACTATTCCAACCTGATTGATCATTTTCATATTTTGAATAATCATCCTTTCTTAAAAAAAGATTATCTGTATTATCCATAAAATCACAAGAAACCCAATTGTTTCTCAAAAACGAATCTGATAACGCTCTTACACATTCTTCCCTGCCTGGTTTCCAATTCCTATTAAGAATAATAAATTTCATATCCCTATCTGTATTATACTCTGGAAATAACTTATCAATATTATTATCATGTAACTTTCTAAATTCATTATTTATTTTACCAGATTTCGTTCTCCATCCATATCTCTTTTCATCCTCACGTGAATCTACGTAACCGCAATCGGATAATACTCGATTCCACACATGCCAAAAAGATAAAGTAGGTTCATAAAAAATATTTTCTTTTGAAACTCCACAATAAATTTCTTCAACATACTTCTCACATAAAAATCCATCATTTATAATAAAAATTTTTTCTTTATCAAAATTTTGATAAAAATCTTTTAGCCTTTGAGACATTCCGTAACCCTCTTGCATTTGACTAACAAATACTTTATCATACTTTCCTAATATACCATCATAATCCCCATTATGATTTTCTTTTATATCTATTAATTCATGTATTCCAAGCTCAATAAAACTATCTGATTTTATACCTAAAATTTCAACTAAAAACTCTGTAGATCCGAAACTAAAATCATGCATGATATTTTTCTGGATATTCAACTAATATTATTGGTTTTCTATTTTTATATGCGTTAACATATGTTTCATATATATTTTCGTGTGTATGAAAATTGACAATCTCTATATTTTTTAAAAAATTTCGATATACATCACTATAATCTCCTCTATGTTGTACTCCTGGATCTAATGGTATATTACTACCCTTTCCAACTCGAATAATAACGTGTGCATCTTGATTTGTCATCTCTTTAAAATTGTTTAAATGTGTAACTAATTGATTACTAGCAACTATTAAAAAATCCCATCTTGGATAAAAACTAACAACACACATTCCTGTTATTGAAAGTCCAGTTGACATTCCTAACTGTACTTCTTCAAATACTGGTGTTTCTATCATTCTTTCTTTTGGAACTTCTTCAATAGTTGTTGACATTGGATTTCCCTTATATACAATTTGCTGTCCTACAAATATTGTATTATCTTTAGATGCCAAATAATTCATTGACTTTGTTAATTCATCTTTATAAATTGTATTTTCCATATTTTTATCTATCTCCTATACTATATCCTAATGGAAAAGAATTTCTAAAATGACTTGAATCATTATTAATAATGATTTTATATCCATTTACAAGTTCTTGTATTCCATCATCTAACGAATATTGTGGTTTCCACCCTGTAGATTCTATCTTTTCATTTGAAACTATATAATCTCTCTTATCTGGATCCTTATAATATTCAGAATAAGTAACTGCAAACTCACCAATATGTTCTTTAATCTTATTAACCAATTCTTCTTTACTAATATTTGCATCACTCAATCCTATATTATAAATTTCACCCTTGCATTTGTCGTGATTATCTATCATAAAAGAAAATACATTTGCAATATCTTGAATATGAATATAATTACGGACTGCCTTTTTCTCAAATACAACCAAATATCTATCTGTTAAAGCTTTATACACAAACTCATTTACTAACAAATCTAATCTCATTCTTGGTGAAATACCAAATACTGTTGCTAATCTAAAAATTATTGCATCAGAATTATCTTTTAAATAATCCTCTGCTTCACATTTAACAACTCCATAATGACTTATTGGTGTTAATGGAGACTCTTCAGTACAATAAATTCCAGTCTGGCCAACTCCATACCCACTATTTGAATTAGGAAAAATTATTCTTTGATTTTTACTAATATTATCTACAATATTTTGTATGTGTAAAAAATTTACTTCAGTTGCAAGTTTTTTGTCTCTTTCACATGCAGGAAATCCTACTATTGCTGCTAAAGGAATAATAATATCTGATTTTTGAATATATTTATCTAATTCATTATAATTTCTAACATCTCCATATACAAAATTAAAATTTTTATCATTGCATACATTTAACAACGACAATTGATTATAAATTAAATTATCATATACAATTATCTCATGACCATCATTTAATAACCTTGGAACTAAAACAGAACCAAGATATCCTGAGCCTCCTGTAACTAATATCTTCATTTATTATTCTCCAAATACCAATCTACTGTTTCTTTCATCCCTTCTTCAAAAGTATATTTAGTTTTAAATCCAAGTTCCGTTCTAATTCTTTCGGTACTAACCATTCTAAATGGTATCGTTGTAGGTTTCGTTTCATCGTATACAACTTTTGGACTTTTACCAGTAACTTTTAATATTGTATCTACGATATCACCAATAGTTATAGTTGAACCATATCCAAGATTATACGGTCTCATTGATTCACCATTTTCTAAGACTAATAATGCACCATTTACTACATCTTTTACATAAATAAAATCTCTAACTACATCTGGACTACCCCATACCACAAATGGATCCTCCCCACTCAATAATCGTTTGATAAGTGCTGGAACTACATGACAAGTTTCTAAATTAAAATTATCATGTGGACCAAATATCGCCGTTCCTCTTGCAATACCAATTTTAATATCACCTAAATGAGAAGTATGTTCCATTAATTTTTCTCTATAACGTCTCATCCAACCATAACCATAATAAGAAATATATGGTTCATCATCCCAATACTCATCTTCTGTGATTGGATATCGTCTATCGGGATAACCAGTTGAACTATTTACATCTAAAAATCCTTTAACTCCACATTTATAACAAGCTTCCAACTCATTAGTGATAACCGTAATTTGATTCAATGAAAGTTGAAAGTCTGTTGCTATATCAGATGGGTGTCCAATGTAACCTGATGCATGTATAACATAATCTGCACCATCAATAAGTTTAATTGCATCATCTAACTTCCCTAAATCAATATTTTCAACTACTTCTATTCGTTCATCATGAACTATAAGTGGTCTATTATGAATAGATGTTTTTACTTTTGCACCTCTATCAAGTAATTCATTTATAAAGTGAGTTCCTATAAACCCACTACCACCTGTTACTACTACTTTTTTATCTTTAAACATTTTTGCCTCCAAATTTAATATATTGAGTAATCTTCTCTGCTAACCCAAGTCTCAGGTAATTCCTGACTACTTTTAATACAAAATCCATTTATATTATCCCTATCTTCTTTTGCCCACCGAGTAACGGGATTTACCCAATGTGTCATTCTCAACGAATGATTAATTAAAATTAATCTATTTGGTTCTGGAAAAATAGAAACTACTCCATCTTCTGTACTAACCTGTAATTGTCCACCCCAATCATATTTCCAATCTAATTCTGTGAGAAAAAGAATATATCCTGCATATCCCTGGTAATCATCATAATGTGCTCTTATAAAATCCTTACCGTTATTCTTTACTTTTGTTGCCTGATGTCTAAATACTCCAACATCACTATGTAATTTTAAAAATAAAGGTTTAATTCGTTCTTCGAATAAATTTTTATAATACTCACTATTTACCACCTCATTACTTGACCAAAAATGTGCTTCATATATCTCATCAGAAGATGGAAATCGTTTATCTTCTAAAGTTTCCCAAAGTTTATACCTATTTTTTCTAACCGTAATTACTTCTACAAATTTACCACCTTTATATATTTTAACCATCTTTTTATATTTTTCTTCAGGTAAAAAATTATCTATTATGACA
>Ga0209554_1002546_pt1 | contig 12499 bp, 10 predicted proteins | sample MarorgKNORR_S2LV_5_FD_188221 | JGI IMG/M metagenome (GOLD analysis project Ga0209554, IMG submission 188221) | Marine microbial communities from the Southern Atlantic Ocean, analyzing organic carbon cycling - Bottom_A/KNORR_S2/LV (SPAdes) (version 2) | ecosystem: Environmental > Aquatic > Marine... | reverse complement strand
GAATCTGGACTCATTGGCACTCGCATACCTGATGTTGGCAATCCATGGTTAGATGCTGGAATTGTGCCCTATTCAACACTCCATTATAATTCTGATCAGGATTATTGGAAAAAGTGGTTTCCGGCAGATTTTGTTGTAGAGTGCTTTCCGGGACAATTTCGTAATTGGTTTTATTCACTTTTAGCGCTCTCTACTGTCATGGAAAATAAAGCTCCATTTAAGACGTTGTTAGGACATGCAACGGTGAAAGATGAAACCGGACGAGATATGCATAAGTCCTGGGGCAATGCAATCTGGTTCGATGACGCTGCGGAAAAAATGGGAGTGGATGTAATGCGTTGGATGTATGCAAACCAAAATCCTGAACATAATTTACTTTTTGGATATGCAATTGCAGACGAAGTGAGAAAACAACTCATCACCTTATGGAATACCTATTCATTTTTTGTAACTTACGCCAATTTGGATGGCTTTGACCCTTCAATTGAAATTGATAAATCTACTCTTACAAAATCAGATCGATGGATTATTTCGAAAACAAATAAATTTATTAAAACGGCTGAAAATTTCTATTCAAATTACCAAGTATTTCATTTAATGTCTGAAGCAACTATCCTATTAGATAACCTTTCTAATTGGTATATAAGAAGAAATCGTAGACGGTTTTGGAAATCAGAAAACGATTCTGATAAAACTGCTGCATACTCAACGCTCTATCAAGTTCTAATTGATTTTGTAAAGGTTATGGCACCAGTTATTCCGTTTGTTAGTGATAAAATATATACTAATTTAATTTCAGGAAGAAACAATTCTGATTTTGATAGTGTACATCTATGTGATTTCCCATCGGTTGATGAATCTGATATAGATGAAGAAATTATAAATGAAATTGATGCTGTCATTCAAATAGTAAGCCTGAGTCGATCTGCTCGAAATAAGGCTAATATTAAAATCCGGCAACCGCTGGCTGAACTTGCCCTTTATGCAGATGATAATATTCAAAAAATTGCAATTAATAACCAAAATGAAATATTGGAAGAATTGAATATTAAAAAATTAAAATTAGTAGAAAATGAATTTGATTTGGTACGATATAATGTAAAACCTGATTTCCCAATCCTTGGTCAAAAATATGGCAAAGAACTTAGTAGAATTACTGCTTATCTTAATGATGTTGACAATGAAAAACTTGTTCAAATTGTGAAATCTCGAAAATCATTAATTATACCAGGAAACGAAGGGAAATTGGAAATTCTTCCGGATGAACTCATTCTTGAAGAAATTCCCGTAAAAGGATATGAAATATCATTGGGAAAAAATATAATTGTGGGTGTATTTACAGAAATATCAGAAGAACTGAAACAAGAAGGGTTGGTGAGGGATCTTATCAGACAAGTGCAAAATTTACGAAAGGATTCTGGTTTAAAAGTAGAAGACCGAATTGAAATTGAAATAAACGGATCTACAGAGCTAAATAATGCTGTTGAATCTTATGAATCTTATTTTATGAATGAAGTTTTAGGTGTGAAATTGGATATGAGAAATAGTATTACTTTTAAGTTTCATGGTTCAGTAATAATAGCAGGTAAAAAGACAAATATTGGAATATCGCCTTTAAATTAAGAGGGAAATAAAATGGCAGTAAGTAAAAAGAAAAAATGGACACAAAAAGAGTTGGAAAAGTTTAAAACTTTAATCTTAGAAAAAAGAGAGGTAGTAACAGCTGAATTATTTGAAGCTAAAGAAAAAGCTGATGATGTTTTAAAAAATAATTCAACTAATGCTATTTACTCTTCGCATATGGCAGATGCAGGTACAGATCAACAGGAAATGGAAAAAAATTATTATATGATGAACCGGGAAAATAACTACCTTCAGTATCTGAATAGGGCATTGACAATGATTAAAGAAGGCTCTTTTGGTATTTGTGCTAATTGTGGTGAGCTGATTGATTATGACAGGCTTATCGAAGTTCCCCATACTTCCAGTTGTTTCGATTGTAAATCAAAGCCAGCTTAAATTATTGAGAATTTATTTTCCTACTATATTGGTCATAATTATTGATCAAGCCTCAAAATTATGGGTGAAAAATAATATACCACAATGGGAAACATGGAATATACTTGGATCGTTTCTGCGTTTTACTCACGTGAAAAATCCTGGGATTGCATTTGGTATCCCCGTGGGTAATTTTACCATGATTGTAGCCATATTATCTATAATTGCGACTATATTTATTGCCTATTTACATTGGCAGGAACGAAATAATCACCCTCTAATTGTAATTGGATTAGGACTAATATTAGGCGGGGCTATAGGAAATCTGATAGATAGGAGTTCAATTTTCTTTACTCAAAATTACGAAGGAGTAATTGATTTTATTGATATTGGTACAGCAGGGTTTCGCTGGTACACTTTCAATATTGCAGATTCAGCGGTGACAATTGGAATTATTTTTTATTTAATGCACTCTCTCTTTACCAATAAACCGGAGTTATTGGAAGCTAATGATTGAGCATCATTCATTTACTGTAGAAGAATCTAGTTTAAGGCTTGATCAGTATCTGGTCCATAAACTTCCAGATATTTCTCGCTCAAAAATTCAAAACTTAATCAAACTTGGGCAAGTCACAATTAATGGTGAACCTGCAAAATCATCATTCATACTGCATGGTAATGAATCCATTGAATGCCATTTTGAACCACAAATTAGAGATGAAAGTATCTCTGGCGAAGTAATGGATTTAAACATTATTTATGAGGATGAATCCTTAGCTGTAATTAACAAACCGTCAGGATTGGTTGTTCATCCCGGAAGCGGAAATTGGTCAGGAACATTGCTTAATGGACTTGTCCATCATTTTAACAGTTTATCCCGTCAGGAGTCCCTGAGACCTGGAATTGTGCATCGTTTAGATAAAGACACATCGGGTGTTATAATTATTGCAAAAAATGATAAAGCACATGATTTCTTGAGTGAGCAATTCAGTCAGAGAAAAGTCAAAAAAAAATATTTAGCATTAGCATGGGGTAAATTAGAAGACCAGGGAATAATAAAGGGTGAAATGGGACGTCATACTAGAGATCGAAAATTATTTACTATGGTTGAAAGTGGAGGCAGAGATTCTTCCACAAAATATAAATTAGAAGAGTATTCACCTCCGCTTTCATGGGTTAGGCTTTATCCTGAAACTGGTAGAACACATCAATTGCGAGTACATTTAAAAGCAATCGGGCATCCTATATTTTGTGATGATGCTTACGGTGGTGGTGCAAAATATGCAAGATCCTTTCATGTGAAATATACCCAATTATTAAATCGATTAATAAAAACTGTTAACAGGGTTGCATTACATGCCCATACGATTGAATTTTGTCACCCTTCTACAAAAGAAATAATGAAATTTGAAGCGCCAATTCCTGAAGATTTAACCCGTGCATTAGAAATTCTTAGTGATGAAAAATAACAGACCTTCTGTCATCTCTGGTTTTTTGGATTATATCAGAAATGTAAGACTTTATTCATCTCATACTATTCGCTCATATTGTCACGACTTGGATGATTATTATACTTATTGTAATAATAATTTTGGAGAACAAGATTTTATAAAACAAGATCACACCGCCATTCAATCATATTTACAACATCTCTCCAGGAAAGGATTGAGCCCGCGAACATTGGCGCGAAGGTTGGCTTCCATTAAATCCTTTTATAAATATATGCTGGTAAATAATTTGGTTGACGTCAATATAGCCATGTACGTGAAAACTCCAAAAACAAACAGAGAACTTCCGCATTATCTCTCCTTAAAAGAGGCAAAAGATATCCTTGACCTCCCTATTGGAGATGATGAAACAATATTAAGAGAGCGCTTAATTCTTGAACTATTCTATGCAACCGGTGTTCGTATTTCAGAATTAATTCGGATACAATTAAATGATATTCGCCTAGAAGAAAATATTATTCATATTCTTGGGAAGGGTAATAAAGAACGAATTGTAATGATTGGTAGTGAAGCAAAAATCACTCTGCTTAAATATTTAGAAATGCTGAAAAATCAAACAGGGAATGATAATGAGTTTTTATTTCCACCAATTCGAAAAAGTAAAAATAGCACGATTGCCCCTAAAACTGTTTTTAATATAGTAAAGAAATATCTTAAAATTGTGTCAGATGATGAAAAACTCAGTCCTCATTCTCTTAGGCATACTTTTGCCACACATATGCTGAATAATGGTGCAGATTTAATGGCTATTAAAGATATGCTTGGGCATAATAGTTTATCCTCAACTCAGATTTATACGCACCTCCAACCTGAGAAATTAAAGAAAATCTATAAACAAGCACACCCACATGCACAATAAGGAATCACTATGACTTTAAATAATCTAGGACTTGATAAATTGGGAATTACACGGGCAGAAAGAATTGTACGAAATCCGCCTGTTGAAAGTCTTATTGAGGATATCGTCTTAAATAAAGAGGGTAAAATTGGTATGAATGGCGCTGTAATGGTAGATACAGGTCGATTTACAGGCAGATCTCCATTGGATAAATATATCGTTGATGAGCCTACAACTTCCGATAATGTGTGGTGGGGAAGTGTTAATAGAAAAATCAGCGAAGAAATATTTGATGAGTTGTATGAAAAAGTAGTCCATTTTTATAATCAGGAGGACAATTCTAACACTTATATTTTTGATGGTTTTGGTGGAGCTGCAATTGACCATCGTTTACATGTACGAATCATTGCGAAAAAAGCATGGCAGGCTCATTTTTGCCATAATATGTTCATAAGACCAACACGGGAAGAATTATTGAATTTCTCTCCGGATTTTACAATTATTAATGCCAGTAATGTGTATAATGAAAAATTTGAAATACATGGATTAAATTCGGAGACATTCATAATTTTTAATTTCCAAAAAAGGATAGGGATTATAGGTGGGACAGAATATGGTGGCGAGATGAAAAAAGGAATTTTCTCAGTACTAAATTATATGCTACCTATGAAAGGTGTATTATCTATGCATTGCTCTGCTAATGTTGATACCAACGGACGCAATACGGCTCTCTTTTTTGGACTTAGCGGAACTGGAAAAACAACCCTTTCCACCGATCCTAATCGCCCCTTAATTGGTGATGATGAACACGGCTGGTCTGATGATGGTGTATTCAACTTTGAAGGGGGATGTTATGCAAAGGTTATCAATTTAGATAAAGACGCTGAGCCTGATATTTACAATGCCATACGTCATGGTGCATTATTGGAAAATGTATGTTATGATGAAAGGACTCGTATTATCGATTTTACAGATAGCTCTAAGACTGAGAATACGCGCGTATCCTACCCAATTGATCATATCGAAAATTCAGTTTTTGCTTCAGGTAAACCCAGTATGGGTCCACACCCCCAGATATTAGTTTTTCTCACCTGTGATGCTTATGGTGTTTTACCTCCTGTTTCTAAGCTCACTCCTGATCAAGCCATGTACCATTTCATAAGCGGTTATACAGCAAAAGTTGCCGGAACTGAAAGAGGCATTACTGAACCAGTTGCAACATTTTCTCCTTGTTTTGGAGGACCCTTTCTCACTTTGCATCCACTTCGATATGCTGAATTATTAAAATCAAAAATAAAAATACATCAAACCAAAGTGTACCTTGTGAACACAGGCTGGAATGGCGGCTCTGCAGCTTCTGGTGCAAAACGAATTAGCATCCAAAATACTCGAGCTATGATTACAGCCATTTTAGATGGATCAATTGAGAAATCTGAGTTCAAAACGGAGCCTGTATTTGGGTTAAGTTGTCCCCAAAGTTTAACCGGAGTTAATTCCGAGGTGCTAAATCCTCGTTCGTCCTGGAACAGTCTTGATGAATACGATAAACAGGCATCCACACTGGGTGAATTATTTACTAATAATTTTAAAACATATGGCAAGGCAGTGTCATATCTTAAACAAGCAGGTCCCATTAAAAATCACAAAGAAATAGCCATTTAATAAAGGAACATTCTCTATGAATATTGAAATAACATCCAGACATTTTACAGCTTCAGATAAACTTAAAGATTTGATAAATGAAAAAATATTAAAGATTGAAAAATTTAATAGTGGAATAATGAATTGTCATGTCATTCTAACCAAAGAAAATAGTAGTGAAAATGTGGAAATCAACGCCCATATTAAGGGTCATGATTTTTCAGCCCACGAAAATGGTGAAGCATTTGAAAAGTCTCTCGCAAATGCTGTCGAAAAGATTGCTATACAGATTAAAAAACAACACGAAAGAGCTATAGGAAGATAGTATTTATGAAGGCAATTATCCCAGTTGCTGGTCATGGTACCCGATTAGAACCGCACACACTTAAACTCCAAAAATGTTTATTACCAGTTGGCGGTAAACCAGTACTTGAACATCTTTTAGATAGAATTATAAAAGTGGGTGTTACTGATGTAACATTGGTTATCGGGCATTTAGGAGAACAAGTTAAAGATTTCTGTTCCTCCTATAACAATGCTAATTTCACCTTTGTTGAACAAAATGACCGTTTGGGATTAGGACATGCGGTGTATCAAGGCTTAGATGATTCGGATGAGTCAGTATTGATTGTACTGGGTGACGCTATTCTTGAGTTAGATTATGAAATATTACTTAAGTCTCAACATTCAACAATTGGTGTTTCACCTGTACCAGATCCTGAAAGATTTGGGATTGTGGAAATCAAAAATAATCGGATAACAAAATTTTGGGAAAAACCAGAGAATCCGCCCGGCAATTTAGCCATTAGTGGGATTTATTATATTTCATCTCAAATGGAGCTTATGAAGGGTATTGAATATTTGATTGAGAATAATATCCGCACAAAAAATGAGTATCAATTGACAGATGCATTCACTATGATGTTGGATAATAGCCACATATTCAAAGCGCTCAAAATTGATGCCTGTCTGGATTGTGGTATTCCTGAAACAATGCTGTCCACCAATAAAATTCTTTTAGAAAGGAAAGGTGATAATTCAATACATTCCTCTGCTATTATTAATGATTCAAATTTAAAGAATTGTACCATTTCAGAAAATTGTCTCATTAATAACTCTCAATTAGAAAATGTTATTGTATTGAGAGGAGGGGAAGTAATAAATCAGAAAATCAAAAATACTATTATTGGATTTGATGAAATATTTAATTTAGCTCATACGGAAGAATTAGAACTGTAAAGTTAAATGTGCGGTCGTAAAACACTCACAAAAGGGAAAATTGAAATAATCCAGGAAATGTTGGTTGATGATTGGAATGACAACTGGATTCCAAGCTATAACATAGCTCCCACTCAAAATACTCCCATTTTAATACATAATGAAAAGCGGATAATCAAGACCATGCGCTGGGGTTTGGTGCCATCTTGGGCAAAAGACCTTAAAATGGGAAGCCGATTAATAAATGCCCGTTTAGAAACCCTCCCTGAAAAACCATCTTTCCGAAATTTACTTACAAGCAATAGATGCGTTGTCATTACGGATGGATATTACGAATGGATGCAAACTGGTGATGGAAAAATACCCTATTATATTCGCCATCCTCAAAAGAATATCCTGCCCATGGCTGGACTTTGGGATAAATGGATTGATGAAAATAATAAAGAGTATCATACTTATACCGTTATCACCACTGAACCTGCTCAGCCTATAGCTCATATACATAACCGAATGCCGGTAATTTTAAATTTTGATGAAATAGATGAGTGGACCAATACAAATATTCCATGGGATGGAGCCTTAAATAAATTAGCATCTTTTTCCAATCCACTGGAATTTTATCCTGTTTCCAATTTTGTCAATTCACCAAGAAATAATAGTGAAATTTGTATTCAACCAATTATTCAGGAGACCTCATGAATTCATTCCACAAAGAACTTTGGTTTGACATTCCATCTCGTATGGAATTCGTTAACATAACTCATGAAGTGCAGGAAGTACTTTATGAAAGTGAAATTCAGGAAGGACTATGTCTCGTAAATGCTATGCATATAACTGCTTCAGTATTTATTAATGATGATGAATCGGGACTGCACCGTGATTACAAAAAATGGCTTGAAGAATTGGCTCCCCATGAACCACTGTCTCGTTATGACCATAATCTCACTGGTGAAGATAATGGGGATGCACACCATAAACGCCAGATAATGGGCAGGGAAGTTGTTATTGCTATTACCAAGGGTGAGCTACACTTTGGTCCATGGGAACAGATATTTTATGGAGAATTTGATGGAGGGAGAAGAAAAAGGGTACTGGTCAAAATTATTGGAGAATAGCCAATAATTAAAACTAAAAAGTAAATAATTATTTATAAAATAGAAAATCATCATGGCAAAAAAAAAGTATGGACTAAATTTTGGGAATGATCACCGGGACTTCACTTATGATTGCTGCATGGGCAGCGGGTAATACCATTGAGGAAGTAAAAGTTGTCAACTAAAGTTGGGAACCCGTATATATGGATATTGTAGATTAGTAAATTTATGAGTGAATTTAATACTCAGCAACTCTCTGCAATAGAGTATCCACCGGAACCTCTATTAATATTAGCCGGTGCCGGTACAGGAAAAACCACTACAATAGTGGGACGAATGGCATATCTTATTCAACAACGAAAAGTTAATCCCGAATCTATTCTCACTCTCACTTTTACAAATGATGCTGCCAATCATCTGAAACAGAAATTGATTGATGAAATTGGTGAAACAGGCGATAATATTCATGCCTGCACCTTCCATTCTTTTGCCCAAGAACAGACAAATGCTTATTTTTCAGAATTAGGCTACTCTGAAGTACCCAATATAATGAATCGGGGTGACATATACTTTTTATTACGTCAAAATTTTGATAAACTTGACCAATTACGAAGTATATTATTTCGTAGAAACCCTATACAGGCCATTCAATGTTTTCAAAAAGTATTTGATGCTTTTAGGCAAAACCTTTTAAGTGAAAAGGAGTTGCTTTTATTAAAAAATAACGAATTGGAAAGAATAAAGTCGATTTCAGATAATAAGGAGATTGAAAAAATATTTCAATTGGCAGATATAGTAGATGTGTATCCCTATTACCAACAATGGAAAAAAGAATCTAACTGGATTGATTATGGAGATTTGATTAGCAATCTGTGGGGTTTGATAGAGACAAATAATAAAGTGCTAACTGATTTGCAAAGCCAATTTAAACATGTGATAGTGGATGAATTTCAAGATAACAATTACGCCTTGAGCCGTATTATTGAAAAAATAGCTTTGCCTGAAAATAGTATTACAGTTGTAGGAGATGATGACCAATGTATTTATGCTTTTCGCCAGGCTAATATTCAAAATGTTCATCAATTTAAGGAACGCTATTTCAATAAAAATAAAGAACCTGTTCCACTTATGCAGAATTACCGATCCAATCAGCCCATACTAAATTTTGCAAATAGTGTAATTGCAGAAAATACCGGTCGAATGTCAAAAGGTATTTTGAAAAGTGATCTTTATTCTGACAAGATTCCTGTTTTGCAAATTGGGTCCGTAGATGAACAACTCATGCAATTGAATGAAGATGTAGAGCAATTATTGAATAAGGGTGAATATGCTGGTAATATAGCCATTTTATTGCGAACCCATACCAAATGCCGACAAGTATCATCATTTCTTCAAAATAACGGAATTAACACCTATTATCATTCTGAAAAATTATTTAACCAAGCGGTTATAAAAGACCTCCTAGCTATGCTGCATATTTACGGGAAGACGGAAAAAGCAGATCATAGTTTTCTCAGAATATTAATGAAGAAATATCCCCAATTTGATTTGACAGAATTTCTAAATAAATATAAAGAAAATAAAAATAATCTGACCTTTCTAGAATATGCCCTGAAATCAAATAGTGAATTAAAGAGGTCGGCAAAAGAAGTAATCACTCCTATTTACAATATAAAAGAAAAGGGTGTTGTTGAGTTGGTTTGGAGTCTCGTTAAAATTGGCAGATTTTATAGAAATAATGAAGGTATTGACAGTTTAGAAAAAAAGATGACTTGGCAAAGTTTAAATCAATTCAGGGAATTGGTACAACTTTATTCTCAAAATTATAATCCGGATGATCTGCAAAATTTCATTGATTTTATAGATATACAATGGGAAGTTAACGATGAGGCATTAGAGCCTATTAAAGACCTCACTAAATTGCCAGCTGTGAGAATAATGACGGTGCATGGTGCAAAAGGAATGGAATTTAAACATGTATTTATCCCATTTTTAAGATCAGGCAGTTTCCCGTTAAGCTTTAGAGGCATGTCATTGGTTGATAGATTGCCAGTATCCTGGCAGCGATGGGAAGTGGGGGATAGAGAAGAAAAAGAACTGCATTATGAAGAAGAGCGGCGTCTATTTTATGTAGCAATTACACGTGCAATGGAAACACTCACCCTTTTTGCACCGGAAAAGAGTCAGTCTCCATTTATAAAATATATAAGTGATGAATTAGTAAAAAAGGAGAATATTATGCTTGAATCAAAAGATGTATCTCAATATGAGGAATTGATTGGGAATTACCAATCCCGTATTCAATCAGAAATTAATTTAGGGCATTTTGACACTGCAAATAATTTACTGAATGCAATTGAAAACATTTCCATTCTTAAAAAAGGTGATGAACCAAATTGGGGTAAAAATCCATATAAAGATGAAATATTACAATTATTATCGCATAATGAATCCCAAGTTAGTGATTCAAATCCAAATCTATCCGCAACCAGTATTCAGACCTATAATCAATGTCCCTTAAAATATAAATACCATTATATTGACGGCATTCCAGGCGCTCCAGAAAAGCCATATTTTCAATTGGGAAAGGTGATTCATAAAGTATTGGAAATATTTCACGAAGAAAATTATTCATCCTATGAAGATTTAATTGCCCTATTAGATTCCAATTGGCAAGAGGGTGGATATAAATATGAGCAGGAAAAGGAGCAAAATAGGCAAGATGCCGAGGGTATGCTTAAAAATTATTGGGATTATATTCAACTGCATCCGGTGAATACCTTATACACAGAACATTGGTTTAGTTTTGAAACCGATTATGCTATACTCTCTGGGAAATGTGACCGTATAGATCTGGATAAAAATGGGAATTTATCCATTGTGGATTATAAAACATCTAAAACACCCAAAACGGAACGGCAGCTGAAAAAAGATATTCAGTTGGGTATTTATGCCCTGTTCACATCCTTAAACGGAGTTGAAACCATCGATAAGATACAGATAAAGAAAATACCTGAAAAGCTCTCAATGATGTTTGTACGAGAGGAAGAGCCGGAGGTTGCAGTTGAACTCACTCAAGATGATTTAGATATAATTGAAGAAAATATAAGAGCAACCTCAGATGGTATTAAGAAAAATAATTTTACACCCTGCAAAGGTATGCATTGTGATTATTGTGATTATAAAGAGTTGTTATGTCCACTGTTTGGCTAGAATTGTTGAAGTGATGGAGCAAAAAAAGAAAGACTTAGCAAGCTAATAAATCGTTGACTTTAAGATCGGTAAAAGGGTTTAGGATAGAAGGGCGCTTAACTGGTAACATAGTATAACATAATACTGTTGAGTAAATTTAAATATTCATTAATATTTGTTTAGAAGTCTTAATTTTCATCCTTAATAATTAAGGAAAATCTTAATAATTGAACTTTAGTTGGAAAAAATTCCTGGAAGAACTCCGGGTATTAATAATTCTCGTAATCATAGCCTTCACCATAAAATCTACCTTAGTGGAAATTTATGTTGTGCCTACTGGCTCTATGGAAGATACCATCCTTACTGGAGATATGCTCATAGGCAATAAATTTATATACGGAATGCGTACACCAAACTGGATTGGTATTCCCTATACACGAACGGGGTTTCATATCCCCTGGTTTCGCTTACCGGCATTTAAAGAAGTAGAAAGTGGGGATGTAACCATATTTGAGTTTCCCAGAGATCCCTTTCAGAAATATGTAAAGAGATGTATTGGGGTGGCGGGCGATTCTATTTCAATAAATATTGCTACTATCACTGTTAACAGTGATACCATGCATTTCCCCGATGAAGGCAAGTATATTAAAGGCTTTAAATATGATAAGGATAAGGTGGAAAAACTCTATTCATATTTTACTGGGAATAGAGATAATTTAGAATGTTTTGTGGTGCCCTATAAAGGGATGAAAATTGACTTTAATAATGTTGATGACTGGCAAACTGCCATCTCTCTTATGGTTCAGGATGGCAATGATGTTAAGCTTGGTAGTAAAACTTTTACCATGATTGACCCTTATGAAGTAGCAAGAACCCATGGATTTCTTAAATATAAATTATTGAAATTGATCAGTTCTTCAAGAAAAGCAGCAATGCGTGAACAGAAAGATAGAAGTATATTCATTAATAAATTAAATAATGAATATAAAAAAGATAATCTTATAAATCCC
>Ga0209554_1002544_pt1 | contig 12501 bp, 6 predicted proteins | sample MarorgKNORR_S2LV_5_FD_188221 | JGI IMG/M metagenome (GOLD analysis project Ga0209554, IMG submission 188221) | Marine microbial communities from the Southern Atlantic Ocean, analyzing organic carbon cycling - Bottom_A/KNORR_S2/LV (SPAdes) (version 2) | ecosystem: Environmental > Aquatic > Marine... | reverse complement strand
ATCCAAGCACTCCGATAGCACCTCAATGCCATTCCAGTGGGGAATAACAATTGAAACGACGGGATAAGATCTATGAGACACTAGGCTTATACCAAATAAAATTCTGAGGGAAATAAATCAGCAGATAAAGAAACTATTTTTGAATATCCTCTAACATTTTTTTTGCATTTATATCTCCAGGGTTCCTTTCCAACCATGACGAGAGAATCAACTCTGCTTCACTGTTCATATTCAATCCCTGATAAGTAAGAATCAGGGTAGAAACAATATCTCCATAGTTTTGCTGCCATTCATTCCATGTTTTCTGATTTATCCCGGCACGTTTCAGTCCAGATCTTTTTACAGCATTTTCAATTTCAAGATAGGAATCATACATATCCTTAAATATCCTTTTAGCATTTTCATAATCATTCAGATCCTGAATATATGTTTGACCATATCGAATCCTGTCTTGGACAGATAGATTTTTGCGGGACTCCAGATTGTCAAGAATATCCCTGAGCCTCATTTTTTCACCAATCTCACTGTATATTTGGCCTATCTGAAAATATAGATCTTTTGATTCGATCTTTATGGTCCTTTCCGGGAGATTTTTCTCCATCTGATCCAGGGTTTCCTTTACCTTTAACCTGAGCATTTCAACCTCATCTGGATCTGCATCTTCCCTGCGGTTTAATCTTTGATAATCATAGAAATTGTGAACAGCTAACTGCATATAGGCACTTCGATAATTCTGCAGCAATCTTATGATTTGAGGATTGTAATGAACATTCTCATTCCCAAGGTTTCTGAAAAGATACCCTGACTGATAATCCTTTGACCAAAATGATTTTTCTTGGCCACCGTCGGACGGAAAAAATGATGCCCGGGAAAAATTCGTTGACCAGGAACTATCACCCAATTCTGTCATCAAATAATCCTGCATTTTTTCCGGATTAATAATACCTACTTTATGACTCCGAAGTCGAAAAGTCAGTCCTTCCATATCCAAATATTTTTCCAAACCGATTTTATTTGTCGGAGATACTGTTACAGCAAAATATATTGGATACTTCCATTTTGCATCGTTAATAATTCGTAAAACCATCATGTCCTGAACTTTCAGGGCTGCATTTGCAAACGTCGGTTTCAATACCCACTCAATATAGCCATCTATATTTTGAGGATCATCATCCACAGCAATTTGTATTTTCTGCGTTTTCCAAGGTGTCAAGCCTGATGTTAAGCTTTGAATTTGGTCATCAGTCAAATTTATGAACCTTTTTCCTCTCGGACGTGAATCCCGAAGTTGCCTGATATACCATGGTGTATTTAACAGGCTCAGGTTTGCTACAGTTACATCCTTACGCACACCTTCTACTTCCTGCAAATACCATAAGGGAAATGTATCATTATCACCGTTTGTAAAAATAATGCCATATGGCTCACATGATTGAAGCATATTATAGCTCATATCCCAGGCAACATAATTTCCGCTCCGATCATGTTCATGATAATTCGCACGTATCATGGTAAACGGGATAAGAACCACTTGCAATAAAATAACAGCAATGCTTAATCGGTACCCTAAGCTCTTTGCTTTTACATTTTTGATAATATTCTCTACAATTGCTGCTGCCCCAACACCAATCCAGACGGAAAAAGCTAAAAAACTCCCTACATAGGAATAGTCTCTTTCTCGAGGCTGTGGATTGTCTTGGTTTAGATATATTATTACAGCAAGACCTGTAAGAAAAAACAAGGTCATCATTGAAAATGCTTCTTTTTCATCCCGGTAGAAATGATAAACCATACCCACCAAACCAAGAATAAATGCCAACGGAAGCCCAAATTGTGACCAATCAACTCCATCTTGCCTGTTATTCGCTCCAAATGCTGTTACCCCCGGTTCCGTCGAATTTCCTCTTCCAGCAAACTGCCATAGAAAATACCTCCAGTACATTTTTTTAACTTGGTAATTCCAGAAAAAATCCAACTGTTTCTCTACATTATAAAACATGTACTTCCGATTTTGAGATAAACTATATTTCTCCCTATTAACAGGTGCGCCGACGACCTCATGCTGTGCTGGCAATCCTTTATATCGTCTTGGAAATCGTCCCACCTGGCCATACTGTTCTCTCTCCAAATACGAAACTGCAGCAGTAACAGTTTCAGGATCGTTTTCATCTATGACAGGATCCTGCCCGGATCTAATAAAAATAATCGTGTAACTGGAATACCCAATTAAAATGAGAACCATCGAAGTAAAAACAATTGAAAGTAACCGCTGTTTATTCACAACAGACCAAATCATGACACCAAACACAATCAAGACTGCTACCACTACACCAAAAACTCCTATCTCACTTGCCAGTTTCGGAAGTCCCTTAATTACTCCATTGTGGATAATAATAAACATAACTCCCGTAATCCCAATCGTGATTAAAAACGATTTCCACTCAAAAGACTGCTTCCGGAAATAGATAATAAGCGCAATAAACGGTAACGCCAGTAAATTTAATAAATGTATTCCAATCGCAAGTCCAATCATATATGCGATTATAAGGATGTACCGTTCATTACCCGGTTCTTCGGCCCGTTCTTCCCAGTGGAGAATCAGCCAGACCACAATAGCAGTAAAGAATGTGCTCATTGAATACACTTCTGCTTCAACGGCATTAAACCAATGGCTATCCGTAAATGCGAAGGTAAGAGCTCCAACCAGGGCTCCCCCAAAGGCAATGATCATATCCGCATTATCACGGATACCTCCGCGCCAGTGAGCCACTACCTTCACTATAATCAGGTAAAGCAACATAACTGCCAATGCGCTCACAAGAACAGAAATTAAATTCACACGAAAAGCAATGTCCGGGCTGAATGGAATCATAGAAAATATCCGTCCAATTATCAGAAAAAGCGGACTGCCCGGTGGATGAGGAACACCAAGCGTATAGGACGTAGCAATGAATTCTCCACAGTCCCAAAAGGATACAGTAGGAGCCATTGTATCGTAATATACGAAAAACGAAACAAGAAAAATGATTCCTGCTATTATCCGGTTCAAACGGTTATTTTTAAAATTAATCATTTATACTATTAATTTCATTTTTGCTCTGCATTGGTATAGTAGCCATAATGTTATAAAAAACATGGCTTTTAAAATTCATTTCAGCTATTTTTTGATGCCCAACAATCAAATCATATCCTTTATTTTATCTTCAAAAACCTACGTTGAATCACATCTAATGTTCCATCTGAAAAAAATGTGATATCTCTGTCAAAATAAGGAATGGAATATAGGTTAAATAAAATTGAAGGAGCGAAAACTTAATACAACCTATCTCTAATTAACTGATATTTACAAAATCGAGCATGTGCTGGTATTGTTTTAAGAAATGACTTCGCAATTCAATAAAAGACTGACTCCGCAGATGGGGATCTTTTGCAACCAGGCCAAAGGCTGCTTTCCGGGCAGATTTTATAATATCACCATCCATAACCAAATCAGCAATTTTATATTTTAAAAATCCACTTTGCTTTAATCCAAAAAATTCACCTGGTCCTCGCATTTTTAAGTCTTCATCCGATATAATAAACCCATCATTTGTTTTTTCCATAACAGCTAATCTTTTCCTGCTGTTCTCGGTAAAATTCCGCTGAACAAAAATACAATAACCCTTCTCACTTCCTCGGCCAACTCGTCCGCGGAGCTGATGCAGTTGGATTAGCCCAAAACGATCTGCATGTTCCACTAACATAACTGTGGCATTAGGAACATCAATTCCTACCTCAATAACAGTGGTTGAAATCAATATCTGGATTATATTATCTGAAAACTCATTCATTGTTTTGTCTTTTTCTTCTTTTTTCATTTGTCCGTGTAATAGACTAACTCTGCAACCTTGAAAAACACCTTCTGATAGTACTTTGTATGCTTCATCTGCAGAAGCAAGGTCCGAGTTTTCTGTTTCCTTAACTAAAGGATAAACAATTATACATTGCCTGCCTTTTTTTACTTCATCCAAAATAAAAGCATAGACCTTTTTCAACCGACCCGGTTCAATTGTTTTCGTAACCACTGGTTTACGGTGCTTAGGCAATTCATCAATAATGGACAAATCCATATCTCCATGGTATGTAATTGCCAATGTTCGGGGAATAGGTGTTGCAGTCATTGCAAGAAAATGGGGATTTAACCCTTTTTCAATCAATGCGCCGCGCTGAATAACGCCAAAACGGTGCTGTTCATCAACAATGACAAGACCCAGTTTCTTAAATTCTATGTCTTTCTGAATAAGAGCATGGGTTCCTACAATTAAATCAATTCGACCTGTTTTCAAAGCATCTATTACTTTTTTCCGTTCACTCTCTTTTGTATTACCCACAAGCATAGCACAAGTAATTTTCCCTGTTTCGGAGAACGTTCTAAAGGATTCATAATGCTGATGAGCAAGAATTTCCGTTGGAGCCATAACAGCAACCTGAACATTATTCCCAATTGCAATAGCCGCTACCAACACAGCAATAATTGTTTTCCCTGAGCCAACATCACCCTGGAGCAGTCGATTCATTGTGATAGGCTTTCCTAAATCCGTTCTTATTTCTTTTAATACCCGTTTCTGGGCATCTGTCAGCTCAAAATTTAATTGATCGTAAATTAGTTTTACATGTGGTCCTGTTTTATCCAATGATTTTGTCCCAACACGACAATTGGACTCTTTCTTTAGCGCCATAAGCAACAGAAGAAAAAAGTGCTCATCAAACTTTAAGCGGTGAATTGCTCTTTTCACATCTCTTTCTTTTTCTGCAAAGTGGATCCAATGCAGTGCTTCATATCTAGTAATTAATGTGTATTTCTGTAAAAATTCAGGGGGGAAAAAATCCGGAATATTATTGACGTCCTTCAACAGCCTTCGGATTATCTTTCTAAAAAGACGATTTTCAAGTCCAACCTTTTGCAATTCCTGCGTAAGTGGGTACAGAGGAATAACAGAACCGGTATTCAGTGGATCATCGTCTGTATTTAATTTATCATACTCTGGATGTATAATCTGTAATCCATTGTAAAATTCAATTTTTCCATGAACAGCAAGCTGATCTCCAATTTTAATTGATTTTTTTACAAAAGGGATAGCATTGAACCAGAGGAGAGTCAAAAATCCTGTTCCATCAGATAAAACAGCTTGAAATAATTTTCCTTTCCTGGTTTTTCTTTCTCCACACGTCTCCAATTTTCCTACAATTGTAGCAACCATATCCTTATTAAGTAAGCTGATGGCTGTGACTGTGGTTCTATCTAAGTGACGGCGAGGAAAATAATAAAGTAAGTCTTCTGAGACCTCCAAACCCAATCCAGACAAAACCTTTGCTCTTGCAGGTCCAACATTTTTTATATATTGCAGGGACGTGGAAAGACTAATTTCAGACATTTAGATAGAAGGCATAAAAAAAGTACAAATCCGTTGGATATAAATTGTACCAACTACCGGTACATTATCCAGACAACAACTAAAACAACAAATACGCAATTATAGGTATTATTTCCATTCTTTGCGGTAGGTATAAGTAATTATTTTATTATCCCCGGCAGTTATGCTCAGGGGAAAATAAATAGTAGTAGCATCTTCTTTCGTATACCTGCTTGAAGCATTTCGTATCACCCAATCACCGGAAATATGTTCGATAACCCTTACTTGGATGTCTTTGTCCTGACTGTTTATTATCTGGATTTGGATAGAGGCTTCCTCACTTTTTCGCTGGCGGTCATAATTCAGAATTGTTCGTTTTCCACTCACATCAAAAGCCCGGCCGGCGGTAAGTAAAACCGTACCCTCCCTTGGTGTTTGCACCAAATAATCTTCCCCTGAAAACTCTAGTGATCCTTCCTTTGATATCAAATACATTTCTACTTTTCCAGCTGGCAGGGGAATACCAAGATCGTTTGCTTTAGAATTTATGATTTTTAGTTCAACAACAAGGGGTTCTTCCCGCTGACTTCGTTCCCTGTTTTCAAAAATGTATGTTTTCCCATAATTTATCACCCGCGGATTGTAGAGTTGAACTGTAATATTATCATCTCCCTTAAAATCTAAAACATCTGACAGGGTATAGATATGATAATCCCCGAGAGACTTTTGATCTGCAAAAACCGGGGTACCTTCTGCTAAACCTGTTTTGGATCGAGCGAACTGCTGACTCCCGGAATAAATCTTCTTTTGTCCAGAACGATGAAGTTCTCCTTCAACCAGCTGCAGAGTTAAATCGCCAAAAGTCACATTGCTTCGATTGGATATTATCGCTTCCGGAATTAAATTTGCCTGGTTATCCTCATCGTTCATAACTAAACGATAAACTGCATTCCAATCAAAACCGGCGCTTAAATAAATTAATTCACCTTGGATTCGCATTGGTTTATCCAGATTAATTTTCCAAATCAAGGTAGGTTTAAACTGGGGGTTTTCTATCTTATCTTCAATGGAAATTAATTCAATTTTATCACGGGGAATAGAAAACACTTCTGATTTTACCTGAAGAGTAACCCTTACATTATTATATTCCAAAAGGACTCCTTCATAAGCTTTTCCTCCTGAAATCTTAATTTCAACAAATTCACCAACTTTCCTTGAAAAAAACTCTTCTCCTGAAAAGATATTTGTATTAAGCCTCTGCCATTGGATTACAATCTCATCCTGTAGTTTGAGAAATGGTGAATCAGCAAACAATCCATAGGGAAGCTGGTCATACCTTATAGTACTGACACCAGATGGAACACTGTGCCAGTTTACCGGTTGTTTTACAAGAGCAAATCCATCTTTGTACAGGGTCATAACTGCTTGGTTAGATTGTCCAAGCAAAAGAGAAAACATTAAAAGGCAAATACTCATTCTCATTGCAACATCTCCAAATTTAGTGTTAATACCTTAAGTTCATTATTCATATCTATCAATTTTTTTTCTTCTCTTTCTACTACTTCTTTTGGTGCTCGATTTAAAAAATCTCCTTTCGACAGCTTTTCCTGAGTATCGGATATATAGACTTTAAGATCCGTTTTCCTTTTCTCCAACCTTTTCTGTTCTAAAACTACATTTATTAATCCTTCCAAGGGGATAAAAATTTCCATATCCCGTATAACCGCTACAGCAGAATGCGGAGGTTTTTCTAAAAATTTCCCGGCTTCTATTTCCCTGATCCCACATAAATTTTTTATTACAATACTATATTTTTCCAGAACAAATTTTGAATTCCCATGCATCCGAACCACCATATCAGCTTTTTTACCCGGGGGAACATTCATCTGACTTCGGATAGTTCGTACAGCGATAATAATATCCTGAAGAAACCCCATTGTATCTTCCGCCTTAATGTCTATCTGTTCCGAATGGTAGTCTGGCCAAGGTGAAACAATGAGCTCTAAATCTTTTTCGACTTTAAATTGACTCCAAAGTTCCTCCGTAATAAACGGAGCATAAGGATGTAAAAGTGCCAAAATTGTTTTTAAAACATGAACGATAACTCCTCGAACAATATCTCCTTTTTTTGGATCATTATTGCGAAAGTAAATTTTAGAAATCTCAATGTACCAATCACAAAAATCATTCCATGTAAAATCATAAAGTACTTTTGCCGCTTCATTAAAATGGAATCTTTCCAGTTGACGGTTATAGGCTTTAATAGACTTCTGCATTTTGCTTAATATCCATCGTTCCGACAGATCCAGTTCCGCCTTTCCAAAGTTAATAACAGGGATTCGACCATCTTTCAGATTAATGAGCACAAAACGGGAGGCATTCCATAGTTTGTTCATAAAATTACGTCCTACCTCAAGTCTGTTTGATGAAAACAGAACATCCAAACCTTGGGGCGCCATGAGCATGGTTCCAAAACGAACGGCATCAGTGCCATATTCATCAAACAGTTTAAATGGGTCTGGTGAATTACCCAATGATTTGCTGAATTTTCGTCCGGTTTCATCTCTAAGAATAGATGTGAAATACACATCCTTAAAGGGTATCTCATTCATAAATTCATAACCAGCCATGATCATCCGTGCTACCCAAAAGAAAATAATATCTGGTCCCGTCACCAGAACATCTGTGGGATAATAATAATCCAATTCTTCACTATCTTTCGGCCAACCATTAACTGCAATTGGCCATAGCCATGAACTGGCCCAGGTATCCAATACATCCGGATCTCTATACCAATTTTCAGGATCATCGGGCTCTTCAATAGACACGTGCATTTTTTGTGGGTCTTTCTTATGATACCAAACCGGTATTTGGTGTCCCCACCATAATTGACGGCTGATACACCAGTCTTTGATGTTTTCCATCCAATGTTTATAGGTCTTAACCCAGTGTTCTGGATGAAATTTTATTTTTCCGCCAACCACTGCCTGCAGTGCCGGTTTGGCAAGCTCGTCCATTCTTATAAACCACTGTTCAGACATATAAAATTCAATAGGTACTTGTCCACGCTCGGAGTAACCCACCTTATGTACATAATTTTCGGTCTTGATTAATAAACCCAGATCTTTAAGGTCTTTAACAACCATTTTTCTGGCATCATCACGGGATAAGGCCTGATATGCCTCTGGGGCATTTTTATTGATAGATGCATCTTCATTCATAATATTCACCAATTCAAGATCATGACGTTCACCCATAGAATAATCATTAGGATCGTGAGCCGGGGTAACTTTAACACAACCGGTACCAAATTCGGGGTCTACATAACTATCAGCTATTACAGGTAACTCTCGTCCCACCAGTGGTAAGATCACTGTTTTACCAACTAAATGGGAAAAACGTTCATCTTTTGGGTGAACTGCTACCGCAGTATCACCAAGCATTGTTTCTGGTCTGGTCGTAGCCACCACCACAAATTCGTCGCTATCCTTAACCGGATATTTAAAATGCCACAAATGCCCGCTGATCTCCTTATGAATTACCTCTTCATCGCTGATCGCTGATTTGGAAACAGGACACCAGTTCACGAGCCGGTGACCTTTATAAATAAATCCTTTTTCATATAATTTTACAAAAGCAGACAAAACGGCCTTAGTATAACCCGTATCCATGGTAAACCGTTCTCGTTCCCAATCACAAGAACAGCCCAGTTTTTTCAACTGTTGGATAATAATGCCACCATATTTTTCCTTCCATTCCCAGGCATGTTTTAAAAACTCATCCCTGGAAAGACTGCGCTTATCGATACCTTGTTCTTTAAGCATTTCAACTACTTTTCCCTCAGTAGCAATAGAAGCATGGTCTGTACCGGGGATCCAGCAGACTTCTTTCCCTTCCATCCGTGCTTTACGAATGAGAATATCCTGAATTGTGTGATTTAAAACATGCCCCATAGTAAGCATACCTGTAACGTTGGGAGGTGGAATTACTATAGTGAAAGGTGTTTTTCGGGGGTCAGGTTTACTATGAAAATAATTTTTCTCCTCCCATGACTGATACCAATGATCCTCAACCTCGGCAGGTTTAAAAACTTTATCCATCTAGAATCTTCACCACTGCCAATTCTGAAGTAAACAGTACCTTCTTTTTATCGTTCTAATACTAGTGAGAAAGCAGTAGTTAACTTTAGGACACTGTTATTGGCACTTACAAGACGCCTGCACAGGAGCCGGCAGAGAGCTAACATAACTTTATATCCAGTATCGGGGTATGTATCACAGATCCGAACAAAATCTTCCTTCATCATTTTGAACAAATGACAATCCGTCAGCGATTTTACATTAGCAGTTCGCAGGTCATTATCATTAAACAGGGACATCTCACCAAAAAGAGGCGGCGGCGATTGATCACTACTAAATTTTTTGAGTGCTTTTTCGCGATTATCTTTTCCCCTTCTGTCTAAATTCATTGTTAATGCCTGGTTTACTTCAACTTCTCCATCCACTAACATATAAATTGAATCTCCAACATCACCTTCAGAAATAAATATTTTCCCTTTTGGTATGCGTACTTCCTCTGTTATCTCACAAAAATATTCTGCTTCTTCATTAGAAATATCCTTAAAAACTGAAAAACTTCTTAACTGTTTTATATCCATATTACCCCTCAAGAAATCACGACGGCTTCTTCACCATCATTAATTAAATATTCTTCATGCGGATTTATTACCGTGCTAACTTTTTGCTCCTCTTGGAGAGATATTCCACCCTCTTTTAACTTATTTTCAATAAAAGCATCAAGGGATGAGGAGTCCGCTGATAAGATTGAATTAATCCCGAGGTTTTCCTCTATCGAGAATACACCCACCAGCACCCAGCCATGCTTATTTCGAAAATGATCGAATAAAACTGAATATGGTCTCCCGATGAATTCCTCAGGAATCTCCTGACGTTTAAACCTGGATTCAGTTCTTTCATTCAATAAGTTTGCTACAGTTTGGGGCACCCCAGATTCAACTACATGCGAAGCAAGCATATATGCCCCAAAGTCATCGCTCACCACAACCTCATCTACATTTGCCCGTTTTATGTGAGTAAGATTTTCCTTATCCAATAGATAAGCAACAACACGAATATTCGGATCCATGCTTTTAACAGTCATTGTAGCAAAAATGGTTTTTTCATCGGGACTGCTCAAAGTTGTATCAGTTTCGTTTGGAATAATGATCACAGTTTTTGCTTCTCTAACACTGGCTTTTTCCAAGATATTTTCTCTTGTAAAATCACCAGACACAAAACGGAGCTTAAGATTCCGGAACCGGGACTTTAACAAAGTGACTCTTTCTTCGCTTAAGTCATTTACTAATACAATCTCTAGACCCCCACGGGATAAATGATCAATAGATTTTATGATTTTTCTTCCGTTTTTATTCCAACCACATAGAAGTACATGATCTTTTACGTTAATTTTTTCCAAACCTTTACCCTCCCGGATTTTTTTTGCTACAAATATGGATGATATTGTAGCTGTTAACAATGAAATCAGAGATATACCTCCAAACATTACAATTACAGAAAATAACCTCCCTGCAGATGATTTAGGTGCAAAATCACCATATCCTACCGTAGTCATAGTGACAATTGCCCACCAAAAAGGATTCTCTCCTTTAGTAATATCTCCGGTCTCGAACAGTTTTAATATTATTCCACCAAAAACCATTATCACAAGAATACCAAAACCAACCTGAAAAAAACTATTACGAATTAACGTTCTAAACCATAGTTTCATAAGCTGAAGTTAATGTTTTCATATGAAAAATTATATGAGAGAAGTTAGAAAAAAGTAAAATAGTATTTTAGGATGGAAATACTATTTTTCAAATAACAACACCATTTCAACATGAGGAGTGTGCGGGAACATATCAACCATGACAGAGCGATGAATTGAATATCCGTTTTCTGTTAATATCCTTGAATCACGCGCTTGGGTTGCCGGATTACAGGAAACATAAATGATTCTATCAGCTTTTAATTTTGGTAAATAATGAGCCAAATGGGGATGTAAGCCTGCTCTTGGAGGATCTACAATTACTATATTCGGCTTTGGTAATCTTTTTGGTAGTTGACCTTTTTTAAAATACGTATTCAGATTTGCCTTAAAAAACCAGACATTAGAAATACTATTTTTTTCTGCGTTTTTTTCTGCATCCTCCAAAGCAGAGCGAATTATTTCAAATCCATAAACCGCTTTCGCATGGGGAGCCAAATACAAGGAAATAGAACCAATTCCACAATATAAATCATAGATTACTTCATCACCGGAAAGTCCTGCAGCTTTAACAATTTGTTCATAAAGTTTCTCTCCTTGAATGGTGTTCGTCTGGAAAAATGAATTAGCAGAAATATCAATATTGAGATTGCCTATTTTCTCTTTAATAGTTGGTTGACCATAGAACAAAATTTCATATTCTCCAAAAGCAGAATCAGCTTTCCGGGTATTCACATTATTTACCAAGGATGTGATTTCAGGAACATCATCCAGGAGTCCATCCACCAAGGGAGAAAGCTTGTCCATGTCTTCATAGGCAGTGACAATATTCACCATAAGCTGCTGAGTCCGTATACCAAAACGCAACATAAGATGACGTAAAAACCCGGTATGTGCTTTAGGATTATAAGGTACCAATTCCGAATGAGCCTCACAAATTTTCTGTGCCGTATTTAGAACACGGTTTCCTATTTCAGGCTGAATGAAGCATTCCGTAATATTTAGAATTTTATCAAATCGGCCAGGAATATGAAGCCCAAGTGCAACAGAATTTGATATGTCTTCCTTCTCATCAGTTAACATCCAGCGATTTGGTGAAAAGGTAAATTCCATTTTATTTCGATAATGGTATACATCTTCTGCCGGAACTACGTCGTCAAGTTTAAATTCAGGATATTTACCCATGCGGCGGAAAATCTCTTCAACCTGATGAGCTTTCTGATTCAGCTGTTCATCATAAGCTAAATTCTGAGTCTTGCATCCACCACACACGCCAAAATGCATACAAGGCGCTTGAACTGCACTAGAAGATTCCTCTAAAACTTTTAGAACACGTGCTTCT
>Ga0209554_1002542_pt1 | contig 12503 bp, 8 predicted proteins | sample MarorgKNORR_S2LV_5_FD_188221 | JGI IMG/M metagenome (GOLD analysis project Ga0209554, IMG submission 188221) | Marine microbial communities from the Southern Atlantic Ocean, analyzing organic carbon cycling - Bottom_A/KNORR_S2/LV (SPAdes) (version 2) | ecosystem: Environmental > Aquatic > Marine... | reverse complement strand
AAGTATAATCTGCACTACATCCGATTCTAATCGATTCGTTTCAGTGACTCGATCAAAAATATCAGGATAATGATCCAAATCCTGGATGGCTGTTGCCACTTTTTTTATAGGATGGTCTAGGACTGTTTCAGCTCTACTGATTGGAAATCCCTGGTATTCTCGCCAGGCAATATTGATAGGTCCGGTCTGAAGCGTTTCCCAATTGGTAAGTGATTGAATCCCATGAAGATCCAGTCCAAAAGCCAGGCAAAAAAATAAAGAAAAAGGGATAAGTCTTTTTTTCATCAGTCAGTCTAAAAATGTACGATATATATTTTCGCAATCTTTCCTGATCTTTTCTTCTGTTAATCCGAATTTCTCCAGATTATAGGTATGGTTACTTTTATACCGACGTTGGTTTCCTGCAGTAGACTTTATATTATTTCTAAGTTCATCTGTCGAATCAACACCAGTAAAATTCATAATTTCTTCCATTAATGATTCAAAATTAAACATCATGGTATCAAACTGTACAATGAGAACTTTATCTTTATCAATTCGACCTTGAACCCAATCGTCATGGAACCGATTTAGTAATTCGATGAGTGCATTGTACAAGCGATCAATAAAACGCTTTCTAATATTTTCGTTTAATGACCAAAAACCGAATTTTTTATCCAAAACCCCTGTCACTAAACTCAAACCCGATGGAATGACATTTAACGGATCCCGGATCATATAAAGGATCTTGGCATCGGGAAACCGATCCAGAAATGCTGGCAGATTTCCACTCAAGCTAAACAATTTCCCAATATAACGGTCTCCCTTATTTGAGATTAAATTTCTGTTCCACATGGACTCAAACCAATCAAAATCCCGATTAGACGTATCTCTGATTTTAGGATCTACCCAATCAAATAAGTCTTCCTCATCAAATGACAGAAAAAAACCATACAAGAAAAAACCGTCAAAGAAACGGAACAATAATGAAACATCGTCGGTCTCTATTGATGTGAGGCTGGTTTGATGCGCTTCAGTAGAATGGTGCCGGGCTGGGCTGATATATTCCATAATGGGTAAAAATGGTTTTATCATCTTTTGAATTGTGACGGAGGGGTAAACCATTTGCCAAAGTTGGGAACCAACGCCAAATCCACTATTTATTAAGAATCGATGAAGGAACGTTGTTCCCGACCTGGGATTCCCTACAATAACGATTGGACCTTTCAGTGGTTTACGAATCCTGGGAAAGATCAAATGATCAAGAATTCGTCCACCAAACACAATGATCCGCAGGAAAAGGATCAAGATTCCTGTAATAATGGGAGAAATCCATTTCCCAAATGTTTTACCGACAATAAGGTAAACTCTTAGTATGCGTTTAAGTATCAATTTAATTAAGTTTAGTTTATGATAGGTATGGGTCTAATTCAGGTATACAAAATATTTAACCTTTCGACGCCCGAGGAATCTATAAGTTAATTGTTTTCGTCAAAATCAGAAAAACACATTTCAAATAAAAAATATGAATAAAAAGATCATTAGTTTTATTTTTTTCTCGCAATTCTTGTTAGGCCAGGCATTTAACGGTATGACTCTTTTTTCTCCGATTCAAGCGGGTGGTGGTGGCGGCGGAAATTTTACGACATTTTTGATAGATAATGATTTGGATGTGATTAATTCCTGGAACCATCCTCGGGGGATTGCCAGTACAGCTTATCTCATGGAAGATAGCATTCTTGTTTATCCCTATCGTGTTCAAAATCCAACAATGACTGCAGGCGGTGTTGGAGGTGGCCTTTCAAAATATAATTGGGCGGGAGAATTATTATGGTCCTACGAGTTTGCAAATGATACCTATCAACATCATCACGATATTGAACCCCTCCTAAATGGAAATATTCTCGTAATCGTTTGGGAACGTAAAACTGCTTCAGAAGCTTATGCCGTCGGTCGGCAATCTATAGATAATTCTTTGAATGAAATGTGGGCTGAGGCTATCTTGGAAATAGAACCGGTTGGTATAAATGATGTAAATATTGTATGGGAATGGCATATTTGGGACCATTTAATTCAAGATGCAGATTCAACCCTCCCCAATTTTGCAGTCATTTCTGAGCACCCTGGATTACAAGATGTGAACTATGGAAATGCAGGTAGTAATCAAGGCCCAGGTGGACCCAACGGGGATTGGAAACATTACAATGCGATTGACTATAACGAAGCATTAGATCAAATTGTTATTTCTTCCAGACATCACGATGAGATCTATATTATCGATCACAGTACATCAACCGAAGAAGCTGCCGGCCATTCGGGCGGGAATTATGGAATGGGTGGTGATTATTTATTCCGATGGGGAAATCCCCAGGCTTACGACAGAGGGACCAATAGTGATCATCAATTAGCCGGTCAGCATGGCGTAAACTGGATTCCTGAAGGATTCCCTGGAGCTGGAAATTTGATATTATTCAATAACAATTATGGTGGAAATGCCACAGCTGCTGTATTTGAGATTATTCCTCCGATTAATGAATCAGGGAACTATGATATTATAGCCAATCAACCTTTTGGACCTGATGGACCGGTATGGATGTATGCCGGTTCATTTCATACCCAAATGCAGGGTGGTGCATTCCGCCTTCCAAATGGTAATACACTTATTACCGATTGTGATGACGCATATATGTTTGAGGTGACAGATGGGCACCAAGTAGTTTGGAGTCACGATTATGGCGGACAACAAATGTTTATTGCGCGGGCACATAAATATCCCCTGGACTATTTGGGTGGCGGGTTCCCAGAATATACAGTTGGTGATGTAAATTTTGATGGTTTCCTGGATGTGATGGATATTTTATATATTTCGGACATGGCTTCTGGCATTGGGTATCTTCCTACACCCCCAGCCGATTTTAATGGCGATGGATCTGTCACGATTACAGATGTGATTCTCATCCTCCAATACATTATAAATAATTAAACTTTTTTAAATAAATATTTTTCCCACTCATAAAATATTTTGTATAATTGGAAACGAAATAAACGATAAACGTTTCCAATTATACATGTCACCTAATCAACAATTAAACCAAATCCTTGAAGTAGGGTTTGATTCCGTAGCAGAAACTGGCGTTCGAGCCTTTACAGTCGAATCACTTGCAAAACGGCTGGCAATGAGTAAAAAAACGATTTATAAATTTTTCCCAACCAAAGAAAAATTAATTCGGTCCATTATGCAATTTGTGTTTACTCAAATTAATTCGACCTTCAATAAAGTGATGGTTGAGGAACCAAATCCTGCCGTCCAGTTCATTAAAATCATGGAAACGATAGCCAAATTTGCAGGAAGAGCTCCCGTGGACAAAATAGCAGAACTCAAATCCCTTTACCCGGATATTTGGAAGGAGATCGAATCATTCCGATTAAGTCATCAGGATGATTTTTATACGATTCTGCATGATGCCCAAGAGCAGGGACTCGCGCGGGATGATATTAATATGAGGTCTGCATCTATTATTTACATCAACATTATAAATTCAACTTTTCAACCAGAGTTTTTCCTGAAGAATGACTTACCCATTCGTGAAACCATCCGAGGATTTGTACAGGTGGTTGCAAGAGGCATTTTCAGCGACAAAGGATTAAAAGCAATAAAAGAATACCATGAACAGAATTCAATCTAAATATTCTGTCCATCCGGTTCGTAGATGGTTTATCATTCAAAGTTTGGACCATCCGATTCGTACCATTGTTTTATCCCTATTAGCAACAGTGATCATGGGATCAGGTTTTCGGTTTTTTATTGTGGATGATGATATCATGAAAATGCTACCAAAAAATTTGGAATCCAGACTATCGTGGGATGCAGTCCAGGAAGAATTTGGCAGTACAGAAGCCATTTTTATTGCATTCGGTCGAAAGGGGACATCCGTATATACACCCGAGGCGCTTGCAGCGCTTTGGGACCTGACAGAAGAACTGGAAGCGACTGATGTTGTTAAAGAGGTTACCAGTATTTCATCGATCACACGCATAGATAACAATGATGGATTTATGGAAGTGGATGATCTTCAATTATCCCGAATTCTGTCCCAGGATGAAGTGAATGATATAAAAAATTATCTTAATCGTAACCTAACAGTCAAAAAGCGATTTGTCAGTGACAAAGATGAATATCTTGTAGCTGTTGTTCAACCTTATGATAGTAATGGATTAGATATTTTTCGTAATAAAGTTGTAAAAATCGCTGACCCAATTTTTTCAAATTATGAGATGCATTACGGAGGTCAGGCTTATGTCACAGGCACCATGCCTGAAATGATTCGTGAGGATGTTCAAAGTTTAATGAAATTTGGGATGCTAATCATGGTTCTTATTCTTTTAGTGAATTTGAGAAGTTTACCAAGTGTTGGAATGGTTCTCATGGTCATCGGTCTTTCCCTATTCTCAATGATTGGATTCATGGGGTGGGTTTATCGGTTCACAGAATCTGATCGATTCCTTTTTACGATGGCCAATACATCAATGCCGATTATTCTGTTAACGATTGCGAATTCGGATGGCGTTCATGTGATGACAAAATTCTTTAAGGAATTGAGAAAGAAACAGGAAATACGTTTAGCAGTTGCCTCAACCATGGATTCTTTACTTATACCAATATTTTTAACCAGTATTACTACCGTCGCAGCTTTTTTAACCATGATTTCCTCTCCATTGGAGCCCATGGTTGGGTACGGCATTTCAATAGGTGCAGGGATTATTTGGGCATGGTTTTTGAGTTCTCTCTTACTCCCAGCTGTTATCGGCTTGAAAAAATGGGATTTGAGTTCCAATGCAATCGTAAAACCGAGTGCTTTTGAAAGGGGGATCGATAAATTGGGGAAATTGGTTTTAACGCATCCTAAATATGTTTTTTCTGCTGGAGCTATTTTTGTATTGATTGGGATGTTCGGATTATTAAAAGTGACGGTTGATGTGAATATGGCAAGTTTCTTTAAACCGGGAACTGAAATACGGGATAGTATGGATTTCATGGATGATGAATTGACTGGAACCATGGACATTCGTGCACGGATTGAGGGAGACATGAAAGATCCTGGAACATTGTCTGATATGGTTGCGCTCCAGGATTTCATGGAAAAAGATGAAAAAGTGTCTATCAGTTATTCTATTGCAAATGTGGTGGAACAAATGCACCGGACGGTGATGGATGACGATCCCGCTTTTGAAACAATTCCGGAAAATAGGGAAAAGGTAAATAATCTGTTTACTATGTATTCAATGTCAGGGGATCCGGATGATTTTTCATCCCTGGTGGATTATAATTATGAAGTTGGATTGGTGACAGCCTTAAGTAAGATCATGTCTACAGATGAGATATTTGCTTACGTTGAGAATATGGATCGGTATGTCAGTTCAAATCTAAATCCGGACTTAAAGATCAATGTTACAGGCATGATGGTGGTATTTCGAGACTTGGTTATAATGATAATAAAGTCATCCATATTTAGTATTACTTTTTCTCTCATTGTAATTGGAATAATTGCTTCCATCTTTTTTAAACGAATCCTTTGGGGAGTTCTTGCCGTGATCCCCTTAACATCCGCTGTGATTATCAATTTCGGATTCATGGGTTATTTCGGAATTGAGTTAAGTCATATTACAGCAATTTTATCCTCTATCATTATTGGTGTAGGTGTGGATTTTTCCATTCATTATATTGCCCAATTCCGTCGTTTGTCCAGGACAGTTTCAGAAGATAAATTGAGCAGGGAAGTGGTGGATGATGTGGGCTATCCAATAATACTGGATGCCGCATCCAACATGGGATTTGGTGCCTTATTATTTTCTGCATTTTTACCTATCCAATATATTGGCGGACTCATGGTTTTTGCCATGATTTCGACATCACTGGGAACGCTTACGGTTCTTTCAGCTCTTGCAGAATTATTAAAGAAAAAATTAATAGAACGGAAGTAACAAATGATTAGAAGTACTATAAAAGGAATAGGATACCACGTTCCGGCTCAAGTTGTGACGAATCAGGATTTAACCGAATTAATGGACACATCGGATGAGTGGATCAAAACTCGATCCGGTATTGAGGAACGACGTTGGGTGCAAGGAGACGAAGCAGCATCAGATCTTGCATTTCCTGCTGCAAAGATGTCGATTGAAAATGCTGGCATAACCCCTGAAGAAATTGACCTTGTGGTGGTGGCCACAATTTCTGCTGATTATTTTTTCCCCGGTGTGAGTTCACAACTTCAGGATATGCTGGGATTGAGAAATGTTGGCTGTTTCGATATCCGAGCTGCATGTTCGGGATTTGTTTATGCCCTTTCCACAGCCGATCAATTTATTCGGTCCGGCATGTATAATACCGCCCTGGTAATTGGTGCGGAAGCACAGTCAAAATTCATTAATAAAACGACAGAAGGTCGGGATATTTCTGTTCTTTTTGGGGATGGTGCTGGGGCGGTCATTCTTCAACGGAGCCAAGATGAGACTGGTATTTTATCCACTCATTTACATAGTGAGGGGAAGGACTTGAAAAACTTATGGATGGAAGGTCCAGGATCATCCGGCTCAAACCAAATTAACAAACTTACCATAGAGCAAGCCCAGACCTATGAACCCTATATGAATGGAAGAGAAGTATTTAAAAATGCGATTGTTCGATTTCCGGAAGTGATCCAGGAAGCATTAGATAAAAATAATCTCTCGATTGATGATGTTTCATTGATCATTCCTCACCAAGCAAATTTGCGTATCATTCAATCCGTTGCAAAACGGATGGGCGTAGAGCAGAATAAGTTTTATGCCAATATTCAACGGTATGGAAATACAACAGCGGCATCTATTCCCATTGCTCTGTGTGAAGCGGTGGACGAAGGAAAAATAAAGGCGGGAGACAATATTATACTAGCAGCCTTTGGTGCTGGTTATACATGGGCTTCAGCCGCGATTCGGTGGTGAGAATTTCAAATTTGTATTAGGACAAGGATTAGAGGTTAGGGGAGAATCTACTCAATTACTCAATCAAATAATTAAAAGGAAACAAAATGAAAAAACTAATATTATTAACATTTCTGATTTCAGCATTGGTTGGCCAAACAGGATTTGAAATTGCAAAAATGGTGGATGAAAAACCATCACCGGTGGATATGTCGAATAAAACATCAATGATACTTACCAACAAAAAAGGGAAGACTCGTACCAATGCTATGATGTCAAAATCCATGGATGGAAATAAAAAACAGATCATTTGGTTTTTGGAACCGAAAGATGATAAAGGTGTGGCATTCCTTAAAATTGAACACGATGACAAAGATGATGAAATGCGGATTTGGCTCCCGGCATTTAAAAAAGTAAGACGCATTTCGTCCAAGAAAAAAGGGGATGCTTTCATGGGCTCCGATTTGAGTTATGAAGACCTGTCCAGCCGTGACTTGAATGAAAATGAATACAATCGCTTGGACGATGAAACGGTGGATGGAAGGGATTGTTATGTGCTGGAGATCCTTCCGAAAAAAGAAGCGAAATCATCTTATTCCAAACATATCTCCTGGATAGAGAAATCCACCCTCATGGGAGTAAAGGAAGAATCATTTGACAAACGGGGTAAATTGAAAAAAAAGAAAGAATATCATTTTAAAAAAATGAAAGGATATCATGTGATGCAACGCGTTTTTGTTGAGGATGTACAAAAACAGCATTCAACTGAAGTAACCTTTACAGATATTGAAGTGGATTCTGGGATCGATGATAAATTATTTCAGGAGAAAAATTTGAAGCGCTTACCAAGGTCAAAAAAGTAGCAGCAGCAGTTGTAGGGGATGTGGCAGGGCTAGGGAATAAGTTATTTAATAATTATTTAAAACGTAATTATGTAAAAGGAATTGGGTTAGTGGATCATTACGTTTTACATATTTACATATTTTTTTGGAAAATAGTGATATGAATTATTTTTCTATATTGAAGCGATACTTTCCAATTCTACTGCTCCTTGTAAAAACAAACGCACAAATCTCGTATTCCGGTTCAATCAATCCCAGTAAAATGGTCCGCCTGTCTGATCAAACCGAGATTTCTTTACCCTTCCGAATAGCGGAAGCAGAAGTGGGTTACTCATTGGGTAATTTTGAAATCAAAACCAATTCTGCATTAGAATATCGCTGGTCAAATGGAGAGAATGAACTCCAATTTCGAGAAGCATATTTGGTGTGGTATCCCAGTTGGGGAGAAGTAAAGCTAGGGAAACAGATCCATGCCTGGGGCGCGGTAGATGGAAACAATCCCACCGATAATTTGAATCCCTACGATTATTATTATATGTTCCTCCCGGGAGCCGAACGAAAAGTTGGGACTGTTTCTGGTTCATTAAAATATTATTGGAATGACTGGCAGATCGAAGGTGTTTTTATTCCGGAACATGAAGGAAACAGAGTTCCATTTGGAGAATCAGATTTCCCATTTGGGCCACCTGCGGATTTAACAGAATTCATAATCGAAGAAAATTCATCCGAATTTGGCTTACAATTACAAACGAGTATCATGGGAAGTGATATTGGATTTAATTATTTGAATGGATATGATCGATCCTTTACATCAATTGGTCTTGATTATTCCAATGGTTTGGAAAATAACATACCAATACTTGGGTATCGAAAAACACAAATGCTTGGGATTAATTTGGTTTCATTTATTCATGATTTTACCCTACGAAGTGAGTTCGCTTTTTTTTCATCAAATAATCATCATTTAAAACATCTAATTGCTGATCATATGGGTGGAGAGAATGAAGAGGAAGGGGAATATTTCCAATTTGTATCCCAGTTTGAATATACAACCCAGACTGATATTATGATTAGTTGTCAGCTAATTGGCCAAGAAATCCTTTACGATTCATGGGATGATTATTATGATAATAACCTATCTCCTTCTCCCGGCTCAGTAGCTATTGTTGGACCCATCGATCGATTAATTTATTTTAAACCTGGTATGGGCACACCATTCGCGTCCTTCACAGATTTGGGATTGATGTTATCCGCTTCTGCGAATTATTTTGATGATGCCCTGGAACTCATGGGAAATACATTTATTGATCTGAAAGATTCACAATTCATGTTGGGTGTATCGGCGAAATATTCGTCTATGGATAATTTAAAATTGAACTTATCCATTTCAAAATTCATGGGGGAAGAAGGGACCCAATTCAATTCCATGGAAGATTTTTCTCATTTTCAGCTTGGTCTGGAATATCATTTTTAATTTATTAAAACAAAAAAGCCCTCCGCTTTTTGCAAGAGGGCTTTTTCTAACCAACCAAGGAGAAATGGAATCAGTTACGCAAAGGTTTCCCTTTTTTAAGCATAAAATTGATTCGATCTTGGGTAAGTTTTTCACCGGATAAGGATACAAAGGCTTCCCGTTCAATATCCAGGATATATTGTTCATCGACTGTTTTGGTGAGTCCCGCTTTATCTCCACCGGTCATTACAAAAGCTAATTTTTCCCCGATTTTCAAATCGTGATCAGAGATCTTCCCTTGCATCTTAAAACCTTTTAAGGCCATAGACATGGCAGTTCGACCACCGGTACCGGGGAGTTTAAGATCATCCCGATAAGTTGGTGGTTCATATCCATCTGCTAATTCCAATGCTTTATCTTTTGCAGTTTGAATTAAGTGATCTCGATTAAGAACGACGGTATCATCTTTTTTAAGATAGCCTAGATGTTTTGCCTCATCAGCGCTTGTAGCCACTTTTGCAAAGCCAACAACTTCAAATATTTTCTGGATCTTTTGGAATGAACCCATGCGACCCGTCCCGCCATCCATGGCATTCAAGATCATGCGGAGATTTCCGCCGCCACCGGGAATGAGTCCAACGCCGACTTCCACAAGTCCCATGTACGTTTCTGCCGCCACAACACGATGAGCAGCAGGTTGAACGAGTTCTACACCGCCACCCAATGTCAACTGAAATGGCGCTGCAACAACGGGCCCTTTGGAGAATCGAATTCTCTGGGTTGTATCCTGAAGTATTTTTATAGCCATATTCAATTCATCCCACATTTGGGTTTTACATAATTCCAAAATGAGATTCAAATTAGCACCAGCACAAAAATTGGCACCTTGATGACCTAATACCATTGCTTTATAATCACCATTTTCGATCAAATCAAGTGCATGATTTATCATTTCGATATAGGAGCCATCAATTGGATTTAAGGTAGATTGAAGAATGGAATGAAATTCAACATTCAAGATTCCGTCACCTAAATCGTTAATACTGGCACTTAAATCACGTTTCAGTGTTTTACCACTTGTTTTATGGATAGCAAGATTCAAAACTTTTGGATTGGGTTCAATTGTAACGGGATGCTTACCTGTGGGGCACCAGTATGTCCGCTCACCATTTTCAGTGGTATAAAAAGTTTCACGACCCGATTCTAACATTTCCAAGACCCAAGAAGGTACATTCCTACCTTCGGCTTTCATCCGATTTACAGATTTTTCAACACCAATGGCATCCCAACTTTCAAAGGGTCCCATTTCCCAGGCATATCCCCATTTCATGGCATTGTCAATGTTGACAATATCATCAGAGATCTCTGGAATTCGATTGGCGCTATAGATCAATGTTTTTGACGTAATTTCCCAAAAATATTTGCTGCCACGGTCGTCGCCATAACAAAGTGCTTTCAATTTATCAGGAAGTCTTTGGCGATCTTTTGCGATTCGAAAACAATCAAAGCGGACTTTTTCCTGGGGTGAATATTCACCGGTTTTAAAATCCACAGAATGGATGGACCGGTCTTCATTCTTTTTATAAAAACCAGCTTTTGTTTTTTGTCCTAATCGTCCTGAATCAACAAGTTGATTTAAAATTTTAGGAATTTTAAACATGTCCCGCTCTTCATCATCTAACGCTTTTTCATAGGTTGTTTTTGATACGTGTCTCATTGTATCTAATCCAACCACGTCAGCAGTCCTGAAGGTTGCGCTTTTGGGTCGTCCGGAAATTGGTCCCGTCAATTTATCAACTTCCTCTACCGTAAGACCTTGATCAATTGCAAGATTCATGGTAACCATCATGCCATACACGCCAATTCTATTCCCAATAAAGTTGGGTGTATCTTTTGCGTGCACAATCCCTTTCCCCAAGGCTGATTCACCAAATTCGATCATGGTATTGTATGTCTCATTGGAAGTCTGTTCTCCGCGAACCAGTTCCAGGAGTTGCATATATCTCGGCGGGTTAAAAAAGTGAGTGATCATGAAACGCTGTTTCACTTCATCGGGAAGAGACGCTGTCAAATCAGCTAATGGAATTCCAGATGTATTGGATGTAAGAATTGCAGTATCCTTTAAGTGGGGGAGAAGGCTATTGTAAACTTGCTCTTTGATGTCTAATCGTTCCACAACTGCTTCCAAAACCCAGTCCACTTCTGCGATCTTTTCAATATCATTATTATAGGTGCAAGGTGTTACTAATTCAGCATTTTTAAGTTTGTAAAGCGGCGCAGGTTTTAAAGATGTTAGTGAGCCCACTCCATTTTTTGCCAATTCATCATTAACGTCAAATAAGTAAGATGGAATGCCTGCATTGGCAAGATGACCTGCAATTTGGGCACCCATAACACCGGCACCGAGAACAGCAACTTTTTCAATTTTTTGAGACATGATTTTTCCTATCGTTCTATTATGGTTGCAATTCCTTGTCCGGAGCCGATACACATGGTGGCGAGTCCGGTTTTGGCATCCTGTTGTTCCATCACATTTAGCAAGGTGGTAATGATTCGTGCTCCAGAGCATCCCAATGGATGTCCCAAAGCAATAGCACCGCCATTTAAATTCACTTTCGATTTATCCCATCCGCCATTTTCAATCACATAAAGAGATTGGGCAGAGAATGCTTCGTTCAGTTCAATCACATCAATATCATCCAGGGATAATCCGGTTTTCTCCAGCACTTTATTTGTAGCTGGAATTGGTCCAATGCCCATTCTTTTCCAATCAACACCGGCAACGGATCTACCTTTAATGGTGGCGCGGATTGTGAGTCCGTTTGCTTCCGCAAATTCACGACTTGTAATCAATACAGCGGATGCACCAATGGAAATCGGACTGGAAGTAGCGGGAGTAATCGTTCCATTTTCTAAAAATGCAGGATTCAAACTTTGGATCTTTTCCAGATTGGGTTCTCTAGGACCTTCGTCTTTTTCTACAGTGACTTCACCATAAACATCAATAGGAATGACCTCATTGTCGAAGCGGCCATTCGCCCAGGCATCCAAGGCTTTGTTATGGGATTCCACTGCAAACTCTTCTTGGGCATCTCTGGTAATATTCCCTTCTTCAGCCAAAGTCTCGGCTGTTTCACCCATGCCGATGTAATATTCCTGTTCAGCTAATTCCGGGTGAAAATCAGGATTGAATCCGCCCATGGGAACAGAAAACATATCTTCAACACCAGCAGCGATGCCAACTTCCATATCCCCTGATTCAATTTTGG
>Ga0209554_1002539_pt1 | contig 12512 bp, 7 predicted proteins | sample MarorgKNORR_S2LV_5_FD_188221 | JGI IMG/M metagenome (GOLD analysis project Ga0209554, IMG submission 188221) | Marine microbial communities from the Southern Atlantic Ocean, analyzing organic carbon cycling - Bottom_A/KNORR_S2/LV (SPAdes) (version 2) | ecosystem: Environmental > Aquatic > Marine... | reverse complement strand
TTGGAAAAGCATAATACAGCAGTAAGTAATATTTGAAACTGGGGATTTAAATATCCCCAGTTAGTTTTATAATAATTGGTTATATTGTATAGGTTACTAAAAACTATTTAATAAAAAATACAAAGGAGATAAACATGGCAGAAGATAAACGCCAGTTTCCAACAGAGGTAATTGATTTGCCATCTAAGGGAGCACTTTATTCAAAAGATTCTCCACTGGCATCGGGAACTATTGAATTGAAGTACATGACAGCAAGAGAAGAAGATATTTTAACATCTCAAAATCTTATTCGTAAAGGAATAGTGATTGATAAATTGTTAGAATCTTTAGTGGTTGATAAGGCTATTAATTTGGATGATATTCTTATTGGAGATAAAAATTCAATTATGGTAGCCGCAAGGATATTAGGATATGGTAAAAATTATGATTTTGAACTTAATTGTCCTTCTTGTGGTGAAATTAATAAGGATGGTATAGACTTAACTTCATTAAAGGATAAAAAAATAGATCATTCACATTTTAAAAGTGGAGCAAATGAATTTTCATTTAAACTTCCTACAAGTAAACGAACTATTACATTTAAACTTCTTACTCAAAGAGATGAAAGAGAAGTTGATAATGAATTAAAAGCTCTTAAAAAAATATCAGCTGGTAGTTCTATTGACTATGAAGTTACTACACGACTTAAAAAAGCAGTTCAATCAATTGATGGAGATTCAGATCCAATTTCAGTTAATAAATTTGTTGAAAATGAATTTTTATCAATGGATTCATTAGCATTTAGAGATCACTTAAAAGAACTAACTCCAGATATAGATATGGATTATCTATTTACGTGTGAGTTATGTGGTTTCGACCAGGAGGTGACCGTCCCGATGACGGTACAGTTTTTTTGGCCTTCAGCCGGAAAATAAACCAGATATACACACGGCAATATATCAACTTTGTTTTTACGGAAAGGGTGGATTTACTCATTCTGAAGTATACAACATGCCGACCTATTTGCGTCGGTTCTATTTAAAACTATTAGAAAACTCTTATCTTGATGAAAAAGCTGCCTATGATAAGGCAAATAAGAAATCTTCAGGTGGAATTAGTAGGCCCCCATCAGTCAAAAAATAAACAATTTGATATTTATTATTGAATCTTTCTAAGGTTTTATTCGACCTTATTATAAATAATATGGAGTAATTTATGAAACAATCAACAGACAAATTGCGTGAATCTATTTTTACTAAGTTATTTGGCTTAAAATTAAAAGGTAAAACACCAAGTACAAGAGTTCAAAAAATGATAGATAAAGATCCAGATTTGCATAAAATGGATAGAGATATAGATAAAAAAATAAAGAAGTTAATGAAAAAATGGAAAGATCACGAACCTACACTTGTTTAAACTAAATAAGCAGAATATATTATGGCAGAAAATCTAAAGGAAATTAAAGCTAGAATAAAAGCTATTAATGAAGAAATAAAAGCTTCCAAATTAGTTTCTAAAGACCTTCTGAATCAACTTAAAACTCTTAGAACATTATCTAAAGAAGCTAGAAATTTAGGTAATTGGGAAAGTAAGAGATTAACAGATCTAAATAAAATTGGTCAATTAGAAAAATCTGCGGTTCTTCAACTGCAATCTAAAACTAAAATAGGTGCAAATTTATCAAAAGCACTTGTAGAACAAGTATCTCTTAATACTCAAGCGGTTAAGGGAGAGTTGGATATATTAGATATTGCAAAACAAAAGAATAAAATTATGTCATTACGAGGTCAATTGACAAAACAAAGCAAAAATATGTCACAAGAACAAGTTGTGGCAGCTAAAGAACATATAGATAAAATGGAAGATGGGTTGAATGTTGCTATGGATATTAATGAGGCAGCAAAAGAACGAAATAAAAGAGCTAAATTATATAGTAATTCAGTTGGTCAATTTGTCCAAAAATATGATGATTTTAAAACTAAAGTAAAAGATGTTCTTAGCTCTTTAACTTTGAAGAATGTATTGTTGGCAGGGGCACTTGGAATTGTTGTTGCATTAGGAAAACTTTTCTTTGGAATGATAAAATCTTCATTTGCAATGCAAAAAGAGTTGGGAGTTGGTGCAGGACACGCTATGGATTTAAATATAGCTACGAGGGAAGCAGCAGCTGGTGGATTTTTGTATGGTGAAAATTTAGAAGATTCTATGGCAAGAGCATCAACACTTGTAGATGAGTGGGGAATTATTAATTCTGAAACTAAAAATGCAATTATGGTTGTAACAGACTTAGAAAGAAATTATGGTATAGCAGCTACATCCGCAGCAGCCATTTCTCAAATGATGGAAGCAACATCAAGTTCAACTAAAGATGTTCTATTGTCAGGTATGACAGACCAAATGAAAGAATTACAAGCACAAGGTATTCCTGTTGGTAAAGTTATGGAAGATGTAGCAAGTGATACTGATTTTTTCGCAAAATTTATGAAAAAAGGTGGAAAAAATGTTATAAAAGCAGCCGCATTTGCAAAGAAGTTAGGTATGAGTATGTCTACTATTAGTGGATCAGCCAGTGCATTATTAGATTGGGAAGAATCAATTAACGCAGAAATGGAAGCTTCTGTTTTGTTAGGTAGAGAAGTTAACATGGAACGGGCTAGAGAATTAGCATTTGCTGGTGATTTAGAAGGAATGCAACGTGAGATTATGAGACAAGTTGGTTCAGAGGCAGAATTTGGTAGGATGAATGTTGTTCAACGAGAAGCTTTAGCAGCCGCGGCAGGATTATCACTTACTGATTTAACTAAGATGGTATCAGCAGAAGAAAAACTTCTTAAAATGTCTGGAAAAGAACGGAAAGAACATGAGAAATCAAACCAAGTAACTTCAAATATGCAAAAGTTATGGAATGGACTTGTTGGTATTTTCAGATCCATGTATAAGAAATTAGTAGTACCAATAGCAAATGCATTTATGAGAATGTTAGGTATTAATGTAGATTTAGAAAGTGGAATGGGTAATGTAGAAGCTACACTTGCATCTATAAAAGGTTGGATAGATCCTATAGTTGAAGGATGGGTTTCATGGTTTAAAGATGGTGGATTTGACAAAATTAAAAGCTTTTTTATAACTGTATGGGAAACTGCTAAAATGATAGGTGTAGTGTTAGTTAAAATTGGAAAGTATTTAGCAGAACATACTGGTATTCTTAAAATATTAGCTGCATATTGGATACTAAGTAAATTGGGAGTTATTGATCTGGCCAAAGGAGTTTTTAAATGGGCCAAAGGATTAGGACAAGCCTCTAAAGCTCAAGCGGCAATTGCTAAGACAAGTGGTAAAGGTGGAATGGGTTCAATGATGGGAAAAATGAAACCAGCATCAATAATAAAGGGAGCAGCAGCTATGGTTATATTGGCAGCAGCAACTTGGGTTATGGCGAAAGCGATGCAACAATTTAGTAAGGGAGTAAGTTGGAAAGGTGTTGCAATGGGAATAACATCAATGTTAGCATTAGTAGCGGCAGCGTTAATTTTGGGAGCTCTAATGATGAGTGGTGTTGGAGCAGTAGCTCTTATCGCGGGAGCCGCAGCATTGGTCATATTAGCTGCAGCTATGTGGGTTATGGGTAAAGCAATGCAAGAATTTTCAAAAGCCGCTGTTATTCTTATACCTGTAATAGAAGTACTTTTTGAAGGAATTGCTCTTGTAATTAATACAATTGCTGGAGCATTTGTAACTATGTTGGATGCAATAGTTATTAGTTTTAAGTCATTCGCTGTAATGGGAAAAGAAGGTGGATTATTAACAGCGGCCGCTGGAATGACAGCTGTTGCAGTTGCTTTAGGTTTATTTGGTGGCGGTAGTATAATAGCCGGTATTGGTTCTGCTATTGGTAAATTTTTTGGTGGGGATCCAATTAAAAAGTTTCAAAAATTTGGGGAACTTGGACCAGGATTAGACAAAACTTCTACAGCCATGGCGAGTTTAAAAACTAATATGCTAAACTTTAAAAGTATTGGTATTAAAGATTTGGCTAGTGCAACACACCAGTTGGCGAAATCACTTACAGCTTTAGCTAAGGCCTCCCATAAAGTTAATAAAGCACAGAGAGCAGCTTTAAGAACTCAAGCAATGAAGGGAATTGGTCAATGGTTAGGTCTTATTAAAGAAGATGCACCAAACGCTCCTGGAGGTGGTGGTAGTTCAACAAGAAGTGATATAATTGATCTTCAAAATGCTATAAAAGACGGAAATAAAATTTTAACCAACATGGCCATTGCTCAAGACAGACATTCACGAGATAATGTTACTGCAGTAGAAGGTGCTGGAGGGCAGAAGTAAAATATGAGTTTAAGAAAATTAACAGAAAATTTAGAAAATTTCCAATGGACAGATTATTCCAAAGCTGGAACTGGCAAAATTCCACAATTAGAAAGACCAAGTAGAAAAGCGTTAGAAGATATGGAAAGTAAATTTGGTCCTAAGTTTACAGAACCAGGTACTAAAGGACCTTATGGTGTAGCAGATTATATGGATGGAACTAAACAAGGACGTGGATTTATTCCTCCTGGTGGACCACCTTGGGGATTTACTGTTCAAATGGGACCATCTAAGTATCTTATAGGAGATTCAACTGAATTAGCACTTACACCATTATCTTATACTATAGCTCAAATGGATTCTGCATTATCTTACGGTGTTGTTCCAGAACAAACAATAAATATTAATCCATCAGCGGAAGGAGCTTGGGGGAATTTTAATTTACCAATAGAAACTTATTCAAGTAGAATATTATCTAAAGAACCATTTGATAGTTATACAGTATCAGCTATTGAGGGAAGTGTTAACTATTATGGTAATATAGTTCCAATAACACCAAGAGGTTCAATTTATAGAGCAGATGATGGTACATATAGAGTTCCACAAGAAGGAATAAATACTTTACCACCAGGTGGGATAAGTGGTATTCCTACTTTTGAAGGGACACAAATTACTCATAATATACCACAAATAACTTTGACTGGACCATTTGGTGATGAAGATTATCAAAGTACATTAGATTTAACACCTATAGCGACAGGTGCACATGGAAGTGATTTTATGAGTGTTCCATTGATAAGTTATACAAGTCAATTTTCACCCAAACCAGATACAGTTCTTGATTCTGAATATAATCGTGATACCATGTATATTACAGGACTTGAAGAACCTAATATACCAGAATTTAAAGACTTTAGTCGTGGAGAAACATCAATAATTAGAATTGAAAAATCTTCACCATATTTTGGAGATTATACATTTGATTTTAAAGATACTGTACCGTATAATATATCATATGGACCAAATCCTCCGTTTATTGTAAGAGATATTGGAGAAGTTTGGGGCCCAAGTGGTTTTGGTGGTGGAATAGTAACAGCATTAACTCGTTCAGAAGCTGACATTGAAAGAATACAGAAATTCTTCCGTACACCACAAGGTTTACAGTTTCAATTCACTCAGAATTTATTACAATTTTTAAATCCACGGAAAGAAACAAGGATTTGGGATGAATCTTCAATATTCACGTCATTGACTCCAATGTTTCATGCACAACGTCATTTGACCTTGAGTCCAATTGGTTATGAAGAAACATTAAAAGACGGTTTTGAAGGGGGACAATCTATGCTTGCTGATTATACTGAAGCTATGAATTCAATGTTACCGTTAATTAATATTCCACTTCAAGTTGCAAAACATAGATTTACAATGGCACATTTGACTGGCCAAGTACCAAGTGCTGGTGGAAAAATGTCAATTCCTGGAATACCTGAAATTGGTTTTGGGTTTGCATTATCGAGTCCACATTTAATACATTTGTCTAAAGATACTTTAAAAATAAAATTAGATGATGGTTCATCACCAAAAACACAGTATGATTGGGAAGATAACATATTTTTGAGAGGTGAAAATAAGTATGATAATAAGTTATTGAGTTTAATTCCTAATTATTTACAAGGACAACATAATGTTGGTAGTTTGAAACCTAAAGAATTAGGTGGAACTCCATATCCTTCTTTTCGAGCTTTTTCTACATGGAAATACAAGTCAGATATACATTCTTATTTAGTAGGTGGTGGGGGATACGATAACCAATTAGATTTTATGGATACTGTTCAAGTGAATCCAGAATTTTTTATAGATGGAAGTCCTAGATATTTACCTGTTGGCGATGATTATATGATTGATGGTCACAATAAAGGAAGTTTAATACCAAAAGCTCTTAATATAGATTATAATACATCAGATAATAGAGTTCTCAATCTTATTAATATAGATGGTGAAGGCGTTGGTGGTAATATTGAAGGTCAAATGGAATTAGGATTAGAACGTATTATTAGAACTGTAAAACAAACAGGTGTTTTTGAAGGAGATGGATGGAGTAATGAAAATCCATACATGACAACTCCTGATTATTTTCAAGGTAAAGATGTTGAAGTTAAAGCTACGATGTTTCATTTTACTCCAGTTCCAACAGATGGACGAGGTGGTTTAATTAGACTTGATGCTGGAGCAGTTTTATATGAACCAAAATATTATCATACATTTGAAACTAATGAGGGTCCAAAAATAAGTCCAAATATGGGAAGAGAGGGTTTAACTACTACGAACTATGTAATTAAAGCAAAGTTTCCAAGTGACTCCGATGTATTAGATAGAAGTCAAGATAACACGGCTACAACACTTGCACAATATTATGGTGAATTACCAACTAAAAAGGCAAGTTGGGTTACTCATAATATAACAGATTTTATATCAACACCATATAAAAATTTAATCAGTTCGAAGAGTTATACTTCTATCTCACGTCCCCATGAAATCAATGGTACATATGGTGACCTTATTGAATTTTCTTGGACATTTTATGATCCAGACCGAAATATGTTGACAGATTTAGAAGCAGGTCAATCTTCTACTATTGATAAATTAATACATTCATCAAAAGCTGATGATGGTACAGATTCAATGTTAATAAAACGTTATTCTACCTTAGCTTATGGTTCTTTACCTGGATCGTTAATTACCAGACCAGGTGACGCTGAAAAAGCTATAGCCCCAAAAGATGATGCACAACATGGAAGATATGATTATGAGACCACTTTGAGGAGTGCAGGTGAGTTAAATCTAACGGATGATGAGATTTTAAAAGGTGGTACAAGACCAGCTTATTTAGATAGATTATCACAAAAGGATGCTAAAGGAGACAGAGATAAAAAGAAAAAAATTAATTTAGGTATTGGAACACCTGGGAAACCTGGAGTTACACCAACTGTAGATCCTAATCCTGATAATAAATTTGGAGTTCTTAAATTAGATGGTGATAATAAATATAAAACAGACCAAGCAGATAAAATTAATTTAATACCATATGGTAGAGATTATAAAGATGGTGAAGAAGATTTTATTAAATTTAAATTTAAGGATGTATATAATAAAAAATTTATTGTATTTAGAGCACTATTAAGTGGAATATCAGATTCTATTACTCCCGATTGGGCAGGGGAAAGATACATTGGTAGACCAGATAATGTTTATGTTTATCAGGGAACAGAAAGAGCGATAAGTTTTACATTTAATTTATATCCAAAGACAAAACAAGAATTTCCAGTATTGATGGAAAAATTAAATTATCTCGTTGGTTTATGTTATCCAAGTTATACACCACAAAATAGAATGATATCACCATTTATAAATTTAACTCTCGGTGATATGTTTGTTGATACTCCAGGATTTTTAAGTAGCTTAACAGTAGACGTTGATGATATGAGTACATGGGAAATAGAAGATGGACTTCAATTTCCTAAATATATTACTTGTGGGTGTGAATTTACTTATATTGGTAAATATCTACCATCAACTCTTGGAAAACATTATGAGTTAAATTGGTTAGATGATAAAGGCTGGGTTTCTAAGGATGATAAAGCTGCTACTAAAGGAACATTTTTAGAAGGAAAAGATCAACCAGAAAGAACAAAATATATGGAACTCTTTAGTCAAGTTTAAGGAACTTAAAAATGTCAAGATATGATCATACAGTAGTAAAACATAGACCAGATGGGAAACGAGTATTAAAACCAACTATATATCCTAGAATTCCAATTAAGGATAGTGATATTTTTATATATCCAAAATTTGGAGATAGATTGGATAATTTGGCACATAAATATTATAAAGATACTTCTTTATGGTGGATTATTGCAAAGGCTAATGGTTTAGATGAAGCACACATTGGACTTGAAGTTGATAAACAGATTAGAATTCCTACTGACATAAATCCTATTCTTAATAGATTAGAAGATTTATCATATTAAAATGATTACATTAGCTCCCATAGCAAAAAATATTCAAAATACTCTTAAACAAAAAATAGCTATGCTAATGGCAGGAGCTGGTAAAAAAGTAGGTAAAAATGATAAAGGTGAATGGGTAACAGATCCCATTGGAACTACTCTTAGTACAAATGGTGAAATTACACAAAATTATATGTTTGCAAGAGTCCCGTGGTTAAGAATGGTATCTTTCACTCCAAAAGAAGGAACTGATTTAGAAGCAGTAATTATACAAGGGGGAGAATTAAGTGAATATGGAAGGTTACGATCTGGTTTAGAAAATAGAGAAGTTAATATAGCTGATACAGTTAGTAGTGATGGAAAGTTAAATTTCCATGGTTTATATCAGGAAGGTAATATACCGTATAGACCAATAGCTGGTATAAAGGATATTGATGTTGGTTATAAAGGTGGAGGAATGAAATTAGGAGCAACAAGAGAAGCTAGAATAACTTGGACTTGTTGGGATTTTGAAGATTTAGAGAGATTACAAATACATTTTTTAAAGGAAGGAAAATCAGTTTTACTTGAATGGGGATGGACTGGACTCGGAGTTTTACAAAAGGATCCACTTCTTAATATTTTTACAAAGAAAAACGGAAAAGTTGTGTTTGATTTGGAAAAAAAATTAGGATTGGGTGATAATCAAAATTTAAACCAGCAAATTTTACAACATATTCAAGATCAAAAAGGACATTATGATGCTATGTTTGGATTAGTTACAAATTATACTTGGTCTGTTAGAGATGATGGTGGATTTGATTGTCAAACTAGTTTAATTGCCCCAGGAGTTACAATGTTACAAAAAACAGTTCAAAAAACTTCAAGAGCAAAAACATTTTCTCGTTTACCCTTGATAAAGGGAGTACAAACAGTAGATGATTTAAAGGAAGAGCCAGAAAAGCATAAAACAGATAGTAAAGGTAACAAAGTTAAAGCTGAAAATCCCGATTGGACAAGGTGGGATAATGAACGTAAAGCATTAGATTCAGGGAGTGAGGCCACAATTAAAGCAGCATGGTTGGATGGTTCATTAGCTCCTTATATCACATTTCGAGAATACATGAGTGATTTTTCTGAACAAATAAAAGCTAATATGAAAGCTTCTAAAGAATATGGTTGTTTTGAATCAGATAGCATACCATTTAAAGTAACTAAAATAGAAAAAACTGAAGATGGTAAGGGTTCATCAACTGTAGAGGAAAAGGATTTTAGTTTGGGGAAATCGTCTGATGGAAGTAGTCTTTGGGTTACGTGGGGTTGGTTTGAAGACAATGTTTTAAGTAGATTTTTTGGTACTGTTGCAAAGGATAGTAAAGTTATAGGAGAGTTTAGAAGTATAGAACACTCGGTAGACAATGAGGGAAACTACCGTTACGTTGAAGATAGTAAAACAGTTCCAATTATGCAAGCAACCAGATTTAAAAATTCTAAGTATCTTGTGACTACAGATGCAAGTAAGTGGATTATTATTAAGAATGTAGATCCAGTATTCATAAATACTGACTGGAAACCACATGATAGTAGTGCTATTAAAGCTAAGTTTTGGAGTGATGATCCAAAGAATACACCAACCGAAATAAATAAGAATACAAAAGAACATTTAGTAATAAGAAATGTATTATTTAATGTAAAATTTTTATCAGATAAACTTAAAGATGAAATGGATTTACTTAGTGGTGTTACTGGAATTTGGAATGCATTTGCATCTGAATATGGGGGAGTATTTAGATTTAAAGTAGAGTATGATGATACTGGTCATAGATTATTTCTTAAAGAACAAAGTTATTCACAGTTTAAGGTAGAGGATTATATTACTACAATGAAAGAAGGAGATAGTGATATATCAACAGAAGGTAAACCAACTTTGTTTGTATTTCCAACATTTGAAGCTGGTTCAATAGTTAAATCAAATAATTTATCTGCTAAGTTACCTAATAGAATGAAAATAGCAGCTATGTATGGAGCAAATAAACCTAAAAGAAAAAGTAAAGAGGATGTAGAAATGAGTGCTAATTCATCTGATGATTTAATAAGTATAGCGTGGGGAAGACTCGGAAAAGAAAGAGATATTAGAGACTTAGATGAAGGTTCAGTAAAATTAAAAGATGTTAGGAAAGCTAATTTGAAGGATTTGATATCAGAGGATATGGACTTTCCATCAAGAGGTAATAGAAATTTTGGAAGACAAGATGCAGATACACAACAACCTTTAATTGTTGGTGGAAAGTCAGGTGGAACTATAATTCATAAAAGTATTTGGGATGAAATAGAAGAATCGGCAAAGGAAGAATTATTACGAAGAAAGAGAGCATCTGAAAGAGAAACTACAGAAGGGCAAGGGGAAATTAAGCCTGAAGATATAGTAAGTGCTCAAGATAAAGCTAAAATACTACAGGAAGAATTTATAACACAAACGGGAAAAGTTCAATCAAATGCTACAGCAACTCTTTCTGGACAGTCCGGATTTTATGAATGGATTGAAACTGATGACCAAGAAGGTTCGTCTGCAGAAGATGAAAACAATAATAAAGTTAAAAAAACAGCCTGTGGTTATCCAAGAGTAAAATATGAAATATTAAATCAAATAGATAAATCATTAAGATCAATAAGGGATGGTATATTTAAAGATATAGAACCAATTATTCCAGTAGATTTTAATATGGATATAGATGGAACTGGTGGATTATACCCTGGAAATTCGTTTCATAGTTCCTATATACCAGATGTTTATAAAAAGAGATGTCTTTTTCAAATAACAGGTGTAGATCACAGAGTTAGTAGTGGAGAATGGACTACTCAAATTAAGGGACAGATTAGAGCAAAACCTATGGACAGCAAGGACTAAAATGGCAACAGTAGAAGGAATACTTAACAATATAGAACGTTTTAGAAGTGGATATACTACTAAAAGGTGGGAATTTACTTATGCTGATAAATCCCCTGTCAGAAAAGGAATTCCATATTCTATTTTTTACACTAAAAATAAAGAAGAGTTTTATATATCCATTAGAAATAATGCTAAAGAAATTATAAAGAAATTTTATCCTACTGATAATTCTATGTTTAAAGCATATAAAGATTCAAAGTTAAGTATTAAAAGAGAATCATATTTAAAACCGTATCAAATAGTTTTAACTAAAAAGATAAAAAAACAAAAAACATTAACTCGATATTTTGCAAAATATATGTATGATAGATATGATAGAATATTTGAAATTAAGGTACAAGATTTCGCTCGTAAAACAGCGTTTTATTCTAAAGTAGCTGTCGATTGGCAATTACAAGGAAGTAAAGATGATATTTTATTAAAAAATACTGAAGCACTTAAAGAAGCAGAAAATACATTAAGAGGTATGGCAAATTTACTTGATCCTATTGAGTTTTATACAGAAGAACTTATTCCATCTCAAATATTAGAAAATAGTTTAAATAAATTGAATGAAGAAACTCGAAAACGAAGAGAAACGTATCAAAAATTACAACAAGAAAGAGAAAGATTAGAAAGTGCTAGTGCACGAACAGAAAGATTAGAAAGACAAAGACAGGCTAGATTAAGTAGAGCACGTAAAGATAGGATGCGTAGTTTCTTACATAATAGGGATGTACAGAGACGTTTAACAGCTGCATCAAGATATAGGAAAAAACAGGAAAGTGGAAAGAGAGTAAATGAAGCTTTACGAAAGAGAAGACAATCTACTCAACAGAGAGTAGCAAATTTACGTTCTGGTGGTACAGGATAGTAAAATAAAATTGACTTTCAGAAATTAATTTGATATATATAAACAAAGGTTATAGTAAATGGTTTTATGGTTCACAGGTCAACCTGGTTCAGGCAAGACCACACTAACAAATAGATTCATAGAAGATAAATTAATTGGGTTTATGAAAATCCATCCAATTAGAATAGTGCATATTGACGGTGATGATTTACGAGAGATTGTTGATAACAAAGATTATTCAGAACAAGGTCGTAGAGAAAACATTAATCTTGCGATGAACATAACAAGATTCATGGATAATAAAGGTTTTATAGTTATAGTATCTTTAGTATCACCATATAGAAACCAACGAGAAGAATTAAAAATGGAAAGAAATGTGGCAGAATTTTATCTTCATACAACGGAGATACGTGGTAAGGAAGATTATTTTGTAGATAATTACGAA
>Ga0209554_1002536_pt1 | contig 12514 bp, 13 predicted proteins | sample MarorgKNORR_S2LV_5_FD_188221 | JGI IMG/M metagenome (GOLD analysis project Ga0209554, IMG submission 188221) | Marine microbial communities from the Southern Atlantic Ocean, analyzing organic carbon cycling - Bottom_A/KNORR_S2/LV (SPAdes) (version 2) | ecosystem: Environmental > Aquatic > Marine... | reverse complement strand
CCTGTCGACTTTCAGCGTTGGACCTACCGGTCATGAGCTGCAGGTAGTCCACGATCACCACGCCGAGGTTGCCTACGCGACTCTTCAGGCGACGTGCCTTGGCCCGGATCTCCATCACGGTGGTGTTCGGATTGTCGTCGATCCAGATGTGGGCATCGCCCAACTTTCCGACGCCACGATTGATCCGGGTCCAGTCATCGGCCGTCAGCTGGCCGTTGCGGATGTTGGTGGCATCCACACGAGCCTCGGAACACAGGATCCGCTGACAGACCTCGATCTGGCTCATCTCCAACGAGAAGACAACGGTCGGCAGCTCCTGCCTGATCCCGACATGGGCGGCGATACCCAGCACGAAGGAGGTCTTTCCCATGGCCGGTCTGGCACCCACGATTATCAGGGCGTCGTTCTGGAGGCCTGAAAGGAGCTGGTCGAGATCCTCGTAGCCGCACGGCGTTCCCGTGATCGAATCACCCCGCTCGAAGAGCTCCTCCATGCGGTCCAGGCTCACGTTCAGGACATCACGCATCTGGACCATGGTGTCCGTGACGCGCCCCTGCCCGATCTGGAAGACGAGGTTCTCAGCCTCGTCCACCGCCTTGACCACGTCATCCGGGTGGCCGTAGCCGATCTCGGCGATCTCGTTCGCTGCTCCGATGAGCCCCCGGAGGGTTGCGTTCTCATGTGTGATCCGGGCGTACTTGCCGGCACTCGAGGTGGCCGGTGTGAACGCCTGGAGCTCGAGCAGGAGGCCAGGACCACCGATCTGGTCGAGCAGCCCCGCCCGGGTGAGGGCCTCAGCCACCGTCACCGGATCTGCCGGCTCCCCAGACGAGTAGAGGCCGCAGATCGCCTCGAACACGTGGGCATGTGAGGGCTTGTAGAAGTGCTCGGCGGAAACGACCTCGAGGGCGTCGGCGATTGCATCGCGGGAAAGGAGCATGGCCCCCAGCAGAGAGGCCTCAGCGTCCAGATTGTGTGGCGGTACACGCCCGCCCGGGCCACGTGTCGTCGGGCGTCGTCCAGAGACGGGCGTACGAAACGGCACTCCGGGAGCCGGGTCCTCTACCAGGGGAGGTTCTTCAGGCAGCGGGGCGTCGTCCGGGGTCGGAAACTCCGGAAAGGCCATGTCCGCTGGTCCCGGGACATCCTCCGGCGGGTCGAGATCCCCATCTGGTGGTGGCGCGCTCATCTCGACTGTCCATTCACCATTCCGCCCACGCAGAGAGCATGCACGTTCGACCCTGTGGGACGCCAGAGGGAAAACCCCTCCTGTTCATCCCCAGCCCCCGGTCCATGGGGTGGATAACTCGGCGCAGGCTGTGGAATGTCCACCCGCTGGTCCGGAGTCACGACAGGAGCCACCTGGGATTCAAGTTCCAGGTGGCTCCGTGTCGTTCAGACTCAGGTTCAGGCCTCGGCCTGCACTTCGACGGTCACCGGAACCGCCACGTCTGCGTGAAGTTCGATCGTGAACTCATGCGACCCGACGTCCTTGATGACCTCACCGATCACCTGCCTACGATCCACCACGAGACCCACCTGGGAAGCCAGCACATCGACGACCTCGACAGCGCCGACCGAACCGAACAGTCGGCCCTCAGCGGATGCCTTGGCGGTCACATGCAGTACCACGCCGGCGATCTGCGCTGCAATCACCTCGGCGTCGCTGCGATCAGCAGCGGCCTTCATGGCACGCTTGCGTCGCATCGTCTCAGCCTGAGCCGTCACACCGTCAGCGGCCTTGATGGCCAGACCCTTCGGGAGCAGGAAGTTCCGGGCATAACCGCGGGCTACCTCGACTATGTCGCCGGTGCGACCGAGCCCGTCTACGTCGGAACGAAGGAGGACCTTCATGATCCGGCCCCTTCCTCGACGACAGCGGCGGCTTCGGCCGACTCCACTGCGGTCACGTCGGCCTGCACTGTGGCAGCTTCGATCTCCTCAGCCGTTGCCTCGTCACCGGAACCCGGCGGCGGAGCGGTCGGACGCGGCGGCGGACCATCAGCGCGTGGGCCACGGTCATCGGACCGACGCTCTCGACGCTGTGTCGTCACCCGGTTCGTGTAGGGAAGCAGAGCCATCTCACGAGCGTTCTTGACCGCCCGTGCGACCTCTCGCTGCTGCTTCTCACTGTTGCCTGTCACACGACGGGGCTTCAACTTGGCCCGCTCGGAAACGAACTTCCTGAGCAGGTCAGTGTCCTTGTAGTCGACAAACTCGATCTTGCCGATCGTCAACGGGCTGATCTTCTTCTTGCCGCGACGGTTGCTGTCCTTGCCCTTGTTGTTGCGGCGGGGAGGTGTACGACGTGCCATCAGAAAGGCTCCTCATCGGTCTGGGGTGTCTGGGCGGCCCTACCGCCGCCACCTGTCGGTGCCGGCGAGTTGGCGCCGTCACCACGAAATTCGTTGCGGGTCAACTCGGCGGTCGCCCACCTGAGGCTCGGGGCCACGTCATCGGCGATTATCTCCACCTTCGAACGACGCTCACCCTCCTGGTTTTCCCAGGAGCGTTGGTCGAGCCGCCCGTAGACGATGACCCGTGATCCCTTGGTGATCGACTCGGCCACGTTCTCGGCGAGGCTCCGCCAGCAGGTGATGTCGAAGAAGGAGACGATCTCCTCGTCGTTCTGCCCCTTGCGGTTCCACGCCAGGCCGAAGTTGGTCACCGCGGCGCCACCTGGGGTGAACCGCAATTCTGGGTCGCGGGTCACGTTGCCCACGACTGTCACTGTGTTGTCGAATGCCATGTTGCTACTCCGTTCCTGAACCGGCCTCAGCCGGCGCCACCTCACCGAGGAGACCACGCTTGGTGACCTCGTCCTCGGGAAGGCGCATGATCTTGTGGCGGACCACCTCACTGCGGTCCGCTAGTCGGAGGATGCGATCAGTGGTGTCGAGGTTGCCCGCATCGGTCACTACCTCGAGAACGACGTAGACGCCCTCCCACTTGAGGTTGATCCGATAGGCGAAGCGCCGACGGCCCCACGGTTCGGAGTCCTTCAGGGTGGCCACGCGACCACCCTCGGACTCGATGTTGGTGGTGACCTTCGACAGGCTTGCCGCAATGGCGTCCTCATCGAGGTCGCCGCCGAAGATAATCATGAGCTCATAGACCTGCATGGCAGGCACTCACCTCCTCTGGTCGCGGACATCGCCTCTGGCGTGCCCGGGGCCCCATGGTGGGGCAGGGGTAACGGATTGTCGTGCCTGCGTACTGCCACCGGCGAACCGGGGCCTACGCAGGCACCCAGAGGCTACCGGCGTCCATTCCGAGGTCCGACACGTCTCCATGACCACAGCATGACCACCGGGTGTGACAGTCCTACGTAGGGGACACCAATGGGATCCGGAACGGCCCCCGTCGTGGTCCCGGAACGGCTCAGGCGGCTCCGTGCAGACCCAGGGCCTCAGCCGCCCCATCGTCCATGCGGTAGCACTCGGACGGATCTGGGAACTCTCCGGACCTGACGTCTCCGGCGAACTCCGTGAGAGCCGCCACGCCGAGGTCGAAGAGGTCGGCGTAGCGCCGGACGAACTTCGGCAGGATCCGCTGCTCCAGACCCAGGACATCGTGGAAGACCAGCACCTGGCCATCACAGTCCGGACCGGCTCCGATGCCAATCGTCGACACCTCCACCGCACCGGTGACCATGGCTGCCACCGGGGCCGGCACGCCTTCCAGAACAATCGAGAAGCAGCCGGCGTGGACAAGGGCCTTGGCGGCATCCACGAGATCCAGGGCGGCCTCAGCATTGCGCCCCTGCACCCTGTAGCCCCCCATGGCGTGCATTGACTGGGGCGTCAGGCCGATGTGGCCCATCACGGGGATCTCGGCAGCCACAAGGGCTTCGATCATCGGAATGCGGCGGCGGCCACCCTCCAACTTGACGGCCTGTGCACCGGCACGGATCAGCATCGCGGCGTTGTTCACCGTCTCCGCGGTCGAGACGTGGTAGCTCATCCACGGCATGTCGGCGATCACGAGGGCCGATGGGTGGGTCCGGGCCACAGCCGCGGTGTGGTGGGCAATGTCCTCCACCGTCACCTGCAGGGTGTCGTCGTATCCGAGTACGACCATCGCCACCGAATCGCCCACGAGGATCATGTCGGCACCGGCCCGATCGACCATCCGGGCACCCGGGGCGTCATACGCGGTGAGCATCACCAGTGGGTCGCCTCCACGGGCCACCTTCCGGTCCCGAACGGCGGGAACCGTGCACTTCTGAGCCATTTCTGGCCTCCTTTCCCGTCCAGCGCACTACGGCTGCCGGCGGTCCTGGAAACGGTAACAGACGGTTGCCCGGCCGTGAAGGGGTGAGTGACACACTTCACGCCGCCGCCGGAAGGGTCGGTTCAGCGGTTTCCCAGGGATGTCAGGCGCACCAGGTGGTTCCACCCGCAGGCTGCACACACCTCGACCACGTAACCGGTCATCTCAGCCCTACGGGCATCCAGCTTCGCCAACTCACCGGGTGTCGAGATACAACGACCATGGGCCGGCAGGCGGGGCCCGAACACGTAGGTCACGTGGGCGATCTCGTGGTCCTCACAGATCGGGCATATCTCCGAGGTGGGAGTCCCGCAGGCCACCGCATTTCGCCGGAGCATGGGCTGCGCGTCGCAGAGGATCTCCCGTCCGACGTCGCCCCTGCGCCAACCGTTCAAGGTCGTCTGCCGGGCCAGCCTGTAGTCCACGTCCGCCGGTCTGCGGACAGGCAGCAGGCTTTCACTGACCTGTCTCACCTCGCCGGTTCGCCAACTTGCCACGCGGCAACCATAGGCGACACATCGGGAACCGCTCCTACGCGATCTCCCCGACCGATCAGTCCAAGGTCCGGGTGGACCACCAGTCCAGCAGCCGTCCAGCCGCATCACCCGGCTCCATCCGTCCCTCACCAAGGCGGAGCTGGCCTAGCCAGGCAAGTGCCTCACCGACCTCCCGGCCGGCATCCAGGCCCAGCAGGACCATCACCTCGTCGCCATCCAGGGCCGGGCCGAGATCGTCAAGTTCGCCTGATGAGCGAAGTCGGTCCAGTGCCACGGGGAGGTCACCCATCAGAATCCCGACCGACCCGGCGAAGTCCACCACCTGGTCCAGGCTCGACCCACTGCCCACAGCCAGGCGTCGAACCGACTCATCCGACCAGGGTGCCCCGTCGGCCCCACGGATCTGGATCCGATCGGCCCCGTCCACCAATGTGGCGATCCGACCGGCGTCGACGCCCGATAGGCGCAGGGCCACGGTGCTCTCAGCCAGTCCGGCCGTCGACCAGGCAATGACCGCCAGCCGTAGTACCGGGTCGGTAGTTGTGGCGGCCACACACGCCAGAGCCGTCGATCTGGCATCACCATCCAGCCTGGCCAGCTCCGGAAGCACCCGCCGTTCCAGGTCGACATCCTCCAGGAAGCCGAAGCCCAGGGTCGGATCCGCAACCTCCAGAAGGCGGAACAGCTCCCCTCGGATCCGTTCTCCTGAGACGATCCCGATCCGGCCGGCCAGTGACCGGGCCGCCTCGACGAGTTCAGCCACCGGGGTGAGGTCGTACCCGGCATGGAACCGGGCCGCCCGGAGCATCCGGAGGGGGTCGTCGCCGAAGGACTCCTCCGGGGAGAGCGGGGTCCGGAGGATTCCGGCAGCCAGATCGGCCTGACCGTCATACGGATCGTGCAACTCCCCGTCAACCACGTCCACGGCCATGGCGTTGACCGTGAAGTCACGTCGACCGAGGTCTTCGTGGAGGTCCGTGGAGAACCTCACCACAGGCTTCCGGGAATCCCCCATGTAGGACTCGGCCCTGTGGGTCGTGATCTCCATGATGAGGTCACCGACCCTGATCCCCACGGTTCCGAACCGTTCGCCCTGGAGCCAGACGGCGTCGGCAACACCCTCCACGAGCTCCCGCACCTGGTCCGGTGTGGCATCGGTGGTCAGGTCGTGGTCGGTGGTACGCGGCAGACCCCTGAGACGATCGCGTACCAACCCTCCGACCAGATACAACCGCTGGCCTGCAGCCATGAACCGCTCGGCGACCGGGGCTACGGCTTCACGCAGGTCATCGAAGACCCCTTCGGCGACCCCTCCGGCGACCGATTCTCCGCCGCTCACGAGACCAGCCCGTGACGTAGGGCCTGTGCGTCCACGACATCGCGACCCGGGCCGTCACCCGTGGTCCCCTCCGGCGAGTACCGGATTCCCAGACCCGCCGCCACGAAGGCCCCGGCCGAGTCGGCCAGCGCCCCGAGGTCGTATCCACCCTCCAGGAATGCGATCAGGCGCCCCGTCGGAACCAGCCCAGTGAGTCGACCCATCAGGTCGGCGTAGTCGCCGGCCGCCAACCCGAGATCGGTCAGCGGGTCGGCCCGATGGGCATCGAACCCGGCTGAGATCAGGATCCAGTCAGGAGCGAACCGCTCCACGGCAGGTACCACCAGAACATCCATCGCATATCGGTACGTATCGCCCGCAGCGCCGGCCGGCAGCGGCACGTTGATCGTCGTGCCCGCGCCGTCACCGGTACCGACCTCGTCGGCGGCGCCGGTGCCCGGATACAACGGCCACTGGTGACAGGACACGAACAGGACCCGCCCATCGGTGAAGAATGCCTCCTGGGTGCCGTTGCCATGGTGCGCGTCGATGTCGACTATCGCCACACGTTCACCGGCATCGGCCAACGCCGCCGCTGCAACCGCCACGTTGTTCAGAAGACAGAAACCCATGGTCCGGGTGGGCGTCGCATGGTGCCCGGGTGGACGCACCGCACAGAACGCCATCTCCGCGTCGCCGTTGCGTAGCCCCTCTATGGCTGCCAGCCCTGCACCGGCCGCCAACCGGGCCGCCGTCCACGAGCCCGGACCCATCACCGTGTCCGGATCCAGCCGTCCACCGCCCGCCGAATCCAGATCGACAAGGGACTCCACGTGGTCAGCCGGATGGACCCTGAACAGGTCCACGTCAGCGACCGGCGACGGAGCCCTGCGAATGAGGGCATCGCCCAGGCCTGCAGCGGCGATCCCGTCGAGTACCGCTGTCAGGCGCTGCGGTCGTTCAGGATGGCTACGGCCAGCCACATGGTCCAGGAACCGTTCATCGGTCACCAGCAGGACGGACACCCGCCGAGCGTATCCCGCAGGTCGCGATGGCTCCGGGCCCCTGCAGCCACCCCCACAGGACCCGTGGCCGTCCGTGACGCCCAGTGGCAGCGCCGTACCCTGTGCGACATCGATGCCAGGCCGCCCACCCAGCCAGCCCGTAGGGGGCCACTCGCGCTCCGGCGCGCACCGGTCCCCGGGCCCGGAATCCACCAGGTTGAGTACCGCCGCATCGGCAGGAGAACCAACGTCCGCATCAGCCCCTGGCGTGGGGACGCCCACACAGCCCAGGTCGTGACGGTCGGTGGCCCGACCCTGGACGAGGCAACGGTCCTGGAACTGCTCCACCTTGTCGGTGACCGCGGTGTCACCACTGTCCTGACAGCTGCCCTCTCCCCCGCTGACCAGCACCCCTTCGCCGCTGCCGGCTTCACTCCCCTGGAGCACCTCGCCCTCATGCACCGATCCCTCGATGCGGGAGAGCCGGCCGCAGCCGGCCGCTCGACCCATCGTCTACGCCGGATCGGTCGTCCACGACTCGCCGGTGTCCTGGACGCGGACGCCGAGGCCTTTTCCGCCTTCACCGCGTTCTGGCTGTTTGACAGAGACGCCTACACCGAAGCCTGCGAGGCGACCGACCTGAGTCGCCAGCGGTGTGTCCGCTACGACGGACGGGCAGTGGCATACGCCATCACAGGACGCTCCTCGACCAGCGGGTTCATACAACGTCTGGCGGTTCGACCCGGCAACGAAGGCGTGGGGATCGGATCGGCGCTGCTGGCGGATTCCCTCTCCTGGCTGGCCCGCGGTGGCGTCAGAGACGTCTGGGTGAACACCCAGCCCGACAACGAGCGGGCCCGGGCCCTCTACCAACGGCACGGCTTCGAGGAGAGGACCGGAGGACTCACCGTGCTCCGGTACGAGACGGCCCGATGAAGCAGCGGATCCTCGTCACCGTCCTGATGGTCATCGGCCTGTTGGCCGCCGCTGTGCCTGTCTCGGCCGAACCCGGGTCTGCCACCGTCTCACTCGTAGCCCAGTCCCCCTGGATCGCAGACGACGGTGACCTTGCCCTGGAGCTGAGGATCACCGGCAGCACCACAGAGACGATGCTCCGGCTCCAACTCCACCGGACCGTCGACCGACGAGGGCTCCTGGCCCTCAGGGACGGCCTCCTGGGTAGTCCGCTGGGTGAGCCGGTGGACATGGCCGTAGCGGACGTCCTGAACTCGGCAGGCGTCGCGTCGCTGGTTCTCCAGGTGGGCACCGAGGGTCGCCTGGATTCACGACCAGGCGGCGTCTACCCGCTCACCGTGACGCTCCTGGACACCGACGGTTCAGTCCTGGACAGCCTGATCACACCTCTCGTCCACCTTCCCGTTGTCCCGGAGGGCGAAGCGGCGGCCCATCGGCCCCTGCTGGTCGGAATAACCCTCACCGTTGACGGGCCGCCACCGCTGCGACCCGATGGTCGCCTCCGACCCGACCGGGCAACCCTGCAACAGATGGAAGCCGTGATCCGTGCGGCACAGGGCCATCCCGACGTCCCGATGGATGTCCGGCTCCCACCCGCAACGGTTCTCAGCCTGGCCCGTTCAGACGAGTTGGACCATGCACGCCTCTTCGCCGACCTGGTCCGGATGGACGGAGACCACTTCCGCCTCCAGTCCTCACCGTTCGTGACCGCCGATCCCGAAGCCTGGCGCCGTGCCGGTCGTTCCGACGTCCACCGTGACCTTCTGGACCATGGTGACCGGGTGCTGATCGACCAGCTGGGGGTGGTCCCGGACCGTTCGATAGCCGTCCTTCCGGGCACTGCGGTTGCCGCCACGCTCGACCTGCTCGGCCAGTTGGGTGCAGAGCGGTTCATCGTGTCAGCCGACCATCTGGAACCCAGACCGTCGGCGGCATCCGCCGAGAGCACCCTCCCAGCCCGGCTGGTGGCCGAGAACGGCACCGTCTACCCGGCGCTGGTAGCCGATCCTGATCTGGCCGGACACCTCACCGACCCGCAGGGTGCTGTCTCGGCCGCCCAGTACCTCCTGGCCGACATGGCGCTGCTGGCATGGTCTGATCCGACCGTCACGAGGATGGCCGTCCTGACCGCTCCCGATGACCTACCCATCGACGCCCTCACCCTCGATCTGGTCCTGGGGGTCCTGGACAAGGCTCCGTTCCTGAGCGTCAGGCCACTCCCGGACCTATTCGATGCCGCCCTGGCCGCTGATGCGGCAGCGGCCGTCACCTACGACCTCTGGCCCGACGCCATCACCTCGATGTCGCGTAGGGCAACGGACCGCAGCCTCGCCGAGAAGACCGTCGCCGCCTACACAGCCATTCTCGGCGGTCCGCATCCTGACGCTGCGGCTCTCAACGACCTCCTCGAGGTGACAGCGGCGGCCGAGCTGGACACCGACACCATGAACGCATACCTGACTGCGGTCTACGCCTCCGTCAGCGAGGTGCTGGAGGCCTTCACGACCCCACCGGACCAGAGCGTCCGGCTCACCGGGCGTTCAGCTGACATCCCCTTCAGCGTGCACAACGGCCTGGCGACCGATGCGCGGGTCGTCCTCGTGCTGCAGAGCGACGGACGCCTCGAATTTCCCGAGGGTGCTGTCCAGGCCGTCGTCCTGGTCCCCGGCAACAACAGGATCGCGATCCCGGTACATGCACGTACCTCCGGTGACGCCCGGCTCCAGGTGACCGTCCGCTCCCCCGACGACGCCCGGCTCCTCCAACTCCGATCCGCCCACCTCATGGTCCGGACCACGAGCCTCTCGGGGGTAGGCGTACTCCTCTTCGTCGGTGCGATCGTCGTGCTCGCAATCTGGTGGGTCCGTGCCGCTCGGGTACGCTCCGGCCAACCTGAGGAGTCGACATGACCGTTCAAATCGTCACCGACAGTTCCAGCGACCTGGATCACGACGAGGCAACAAGCCTGGGCATCGACGTGGTGCCGCTCAGCATCCGATTCGGGAACGACGTGTTCCTGGACCGTGAGGAACTCAGTATCGACGAGTTCTACCGGCGGATGGCTGAGAGCGACGACCTGCCCCAGACGGCAGCACCCGCGCCGGGGGCATTCCAGGAGGTCTTCAGTCGCCGACTGGCCGAGGGAGCGGACTCCATTGTCTGCATCTGTATCTCCAGAGGCGTGTCGGCCACCATGGAATCGGCCGAGCTGGGCGCCCGGGAGACCGATGGTGAGGTCCGGGTCGTGGATAGTCGTTCGGTCACGGCAGGTCTCGGGGCGATGGTCATCGCCGCTGCCAAGGCTGCTGCTGACGGAGCGGGTGCCGACGAGATTGTCAGCCTTGTGGAAGCCATGCAGGAACGGACCCACGTCTACGGCGCTATCGACACCCTGGAGAACCTCAGGAAGGGCGGTCGGATCGGCAATGCCCAGGCGCTCCTTGGAAGCCTCCTGTCGATCAAACCGCTCATCGACATCAGCAGTGGCGTGGTGGAGGAGGCTGGACGGCAACGGACCCGGAGGAAGTCCCTGGCCTGGCTCCGGGACAAGGTGGCCGAACATGCCGACGAGATCGAGACCCTGTCGGTCATGCACGCCCAGGCCGATGACATCGAGGTCCTGACCGAGATGCTGGCACCGATAGTGGACCCGTCATCTATACGGGTAGGTGTTATCGGACCGGTGGTAGCCAGCCATGGCGGACCGGGCGTGATCGGACTCTGCTTCACCCTCCGTTCCTGATTCGGCAACGACCCGGAGAGGAGACCCTCCGGCAGCGTCGTCGGTAGGATCCGCTGCATGAATACCCCGGCGGCACCATCATCCGGAGCCCCATCTCCGGATGAGGACCCGGGCGAACGGAGCGACTGGGCAACAGCGTCGATCGACCGGATCGTGGACCTCGTCGAGCGTCTCCGGTCGGTCACCACGCAGCCGGCGATCACAGCCACCCGCGCCATTGTCCACGGTGTCTTTGTGGCGTTCTGCCTGGTGGCAGCGTTGATTCTGGCCAGCATCGGCACCTTCAGACTCCTGGACGTCGTCATCCCGGGTGGAAGCTGGTCCGCCCACCTCGTGCTGGGTGCAACCCTCTTCGCCCTCGGTGCCTGGTTCTGGTCCAGGCGCACGCCCCGTTCCTGACCCTGACCCGCGAAATCGCGTCGATCGCCCAAGGAGTACGAATGACCCACCACGAAGTCGTCATCATCGGATCGGGACCTGCCGGCCTCACCGCCGCCATCTATGCGGCCCGCGCCGATCTGACACCGCTGGTCATCGAAGGTGAACCCTCGTCGACCAGCGACCAGCCGGGTGGCCAGCTCATGTTGACCACCGAGGTCGAGAACTACCCCGGTTTTCCCGATGGGGTGATGGGACCCCAGCTGATGGCCGACATGCGGTCCCAGGCGACCCGGTTCGGGGCTGACCTGGTGACCCTGAAGGTCTCGAAGGTGGACTTCTCAGCCAGCCCGTTCGCCATCTGGATCGGCGACCCGGACGCGCCAGATCCCACGTATACAGCGGATTCCATCATCGTCTCGACGGGCGCACGCTCTGTGATGCTCGGGCTGGAGGCTGAACAGCGGCTCATGGGCCACGGCCTATCCACCTGTGCCACCTGTGACGGCTTCTTCTTCCGGGATCAGGAGATCGCAGTGGTCGGCGGCGGCGACTCCGCTCTGGAGGAGGCTGGATTCCTCACGAAGTTCGCCTCCAAGGTGACGCTCGTGCACCGGCGGGATTCGCTCAGGGCGTCGAAGATCATGCAGCAGCGGGCCTTTGACAATCCGAAGATCGAGTTCGCCTGGAACACGACCGTGGTGGACGTCGTCGGTGAGACGAAGGTCGAGGCACTGGCTCTGCGTGACACGATAACCGGCGAGGAGCGGAGCCTTCCGGTGACCGGTGTATTCATCGCCATCGGCCACAGGCCCAACACCGACCTGTTCACCGGCCAGCTGGACATGGACGATGCCGGGTACCTGATCACAGGGTCAGACCGGTCCACGACGAACATCGAGGGCGTCTTCGCCTGTGGCGACGTCCAGGACCACACCTACCGCCAGGCCGTGACCGCTGCCGGCTCCGGTTGCATGGCGGCGATCGACACCGAACGGTGGCTTGAGAGCCGCAGCGACTGATTGCGGGAGTCCGGATGCCGGTGTGTGCCGCATTCGGTCCCACGAGCGGATAGAAAAGGGCCCACTGCAGTCCACTCGAGAAACGAGAGCCCCCATGGCCGGTGCCATTGTGAACCTTTCCGAGACCACCTTCGACGAGGAGGTCGGTGCATCGTCTGAACCGGTGCTCGTGGATTTTTGGGCAGAGTGGTGTGGTCCATGCAAGATGATCGCGCCGATCCTCGAGGAAATAGCCGCTGAGCAGGCAGGATCCATCAAGATCGCCAAGGTGAACGTGGACGAGGCACCTGATCTGGCCCGTCGTT
>Ga0209554_1002533_pt1 | contig 12526 bp, 11 predicted proteins | sample MarorgKNORR_S2LV_5_FD_188221 | JGI IMG/M metagenome (GOLD analysis project Ga0209554, IMG submission 188221) | Marine microbial communities from the Southern Atlantic Ocean, analyzing organic carbon cycling - Bottom_A/KNORR_S2/LV (SPAdes) (version 2) | ecosystem: Environmental > Aquatic > Marine... | reverse complement strand
CGAAGGCATGAAGGTCAAGGTGATCCTGCGTTTCCGCGGCAAGGAACTTCGCACGAAACACATCGGCGTGCAGACCATCGAGGCGTTCATCGAGAAGATTAAGCCATGGGGAAGTTGTGACACCAAGCCGCGCGAAGCCGGTCGCAGCGTCATCGTCCTCATCAACCCACAGCCCAAAGACCAGCGGGCGCCTCACCCGAATCCCGAGGAGCGCGCCGTGGAAGTTGAGTATGACGAACTTCGGCACGTCGATGGCGCAGACATCAAAAAACCCAGCAACGGTTTTCGCAACAAGGCGCTTGATAACATCAAGACCCCGGTAAAAACCTAACCCGGCAATTTAGCCGCTGGCAGACCACAAGCAGACCGTTTTAATTTTCTGCTTTCCTCCCTCTCCCCACCCCTCTCCCGCTGGGAGAGGGAGCCGGGGATTTCGTCCTTCGACATTCCTTGTTCGATATTCGATATTGGTTTTTCTTCAGCAGTTTGAATGACGAATATCGAACAAGGAATGTCCAAATCCGAATGCCTCTGTCGAATTCTGCTGGGAGACGGAGCTTGGCCAAGCGGCAGGGTAGGGACGGCTGTCCCCAGCCGTCCGCGATTTCACCGACACGCTGGAGACAGCACACCCCGCCTTCCGTTGATTCCTTCTCCGGAGAAGGTGGCCGCAGGCCGGATGAGGGTGAAACCCCGCAGATAATTTTTTGCGAAGCCCGCTATGTAATCGCACGATTTAACCCGGCAACACGCCGCGTTTCTCAAGCATCTCCGCCATCACGCGGTCCATCATTAACTCCGCCAACGGCTGCGTCGCTGCGTCGAGTTTGCCGTTGGCTTCCTTGAGCGCGGCGGCCGCCACCGTGTCGCCGCCTTCCCGCTTGGCCAACAGCGACTCCACCGCCGCCAAGGCCAACTCGATCGCCTCGCGCTGATCCGCCGCCAACTCGCCGCCGAGCGACTCCAGCCCCTTGCGCGTCGCGTCGGCCGTCTGATCGGCGCGCAGCTTGGCCTCGATCCAGCGCCGTTCCTCGATGTCGTCGAACGCGTGCTCGACCGATTCCTCGATCATCTGCTGCACCTCGGCGTCATCGACCTCCACGGCTGAACTCATCTCGACGAGCTTTTCGTTGCCGGTTTTGATGTCTCGCGCCAACACGTGCAAAATGCCGTCGGCGTCGATCTCGAACTGCACGCCCACCTTGGCCACGCCCTTGGGCTGTGGCTCGAACCCAAGCGTGAACCGCCCGAGGCTCCAGTTGTCCGCCGCCTTCTCGCGCTCGCCCTGCAGCACGTGGATGAGCACGTCTTTTTGGTAATCGGCCACCGTCGTGAACGCCTCGCCGCGCTTCACCGGAATCGTCGTGTTGCGCGGGATGATCACATTCATCAACCCGCCGAACGTCTCGATGCCCAGCGAAAGCGGTGTCACGTCGAGCAACAGCATGCCGCTGAAGTCGCCGGACAAAATCCCGGCCTGAATCGCCGCCCCCAACGCAATCGCCTCGTCCGGATTCTGCGACGTGTTCAACTCCGGCCCGCCGCCGCCACACCCGAACACCCCCGCCGCAAACTCGCGCACGAGCGGCATCCGCGTCTGCCCGCCGACGAGGATCACTTGGTCGAGATCGCCGCTGGCCAAGCCGGCGTCGGCCAGCGCCTTGAGGCAATACTCGCGCGTGCGAGTGACGATCGGCTTGGCCAAACTCGCAAGTTTTTCGCGCGTCAGCGTGTGCTCAAAACTAAACTCCGGCGTCAAAAACGGCAGCGCGATGGTGGCCTCTGTTTCGGTGGACAACCGCACCTTGGCCTCCTCCGCCGCCTCGGCCAAGCGCGCCCACAGCGCCAGATCACCGGCAACGCTTGGCCCGCCCGCTTGGCCAATTTGTTCCGCCAAATGCTCGATCAGCGCGCGGTCAATGTCGTCGCCGCCCAAGCGCGTGTTGCCGCAAGTGGCCAACACTTGAAACACGCCCTCGTTCAACTCAAGGATCGAGAGGTCGAACGTCCCGCCGCCGAGATCGTACACCGCCACCTTCGATTTTTCCTTCAGCGAACCCAGCCCGTAAGCCAGCGCGGCGGCGGTCGGCTCGTTGATGATGCGCTCCACCCGCAGCCCGGCCAGCTCGCCCGCCTTGCGCGTGGCGTTGCGCTGGGCGTCGTTGAAATAGGCCGGCACCGTGATCACCGCCGCCTCCGGCCGGTCAATCATCCCCTCGGCGGCAATCGTCCGGAGCGCCTTGAGAATCTCGGCGGACAACTCCCCCGGCGACCAGTCGCGCCCGTGCAGCGGCACCGCCACCGGCCCGCTGCCCTCGGCGCGGATGGGGTACGCCATCGTGTCGCCGGTTGAATCCACCTCATCACCCCGGCGCCCCATGAAGCGCTTGATGGACGTGACGGTCGTCTCCGGGTGCGCGGCTCGGCTGCGCTTGGCCTCCCAGCCAACGACCGGCTCGCCGGTGGCCGGGACGCGCACCACCGACGGCGTCAGCCGCCGCCCTTGGCCGTCCGCCAACACCAGCGGAATGCCGGACTCCACGATCGCCACCAGCGAGTTGGTCGTGCCAAGGTCAATGCCAATGATTTTTCCCACCGCCCAAAACCTGCCACGCCGCCCCCTCCCCGGCACGCCAATTCCCCCGGCACCGCTCCGGCGTTGGCTTGCGCTTGGCCAAGCGTTACCGTCGGTGCCGATGCGTTGGGGTTGTCATTTGGGTTTTGTGCTGCTGCTGGCTGGGTGCGCCAGTTACGAGAGCCAGACCGGGTCGTTTCGCGGCGCGTGGAACGGCGGCAGCACCGGCCAAGCCGCGCAGATTGCCAGCCGGGAGGCCAACAAGCGCAGCGACTCGCGGGATGCTGTCGTGTGGTTTCTCGAGCAGGGCGCGGCGCTGCGGGCCGCCGGGCAGTTCGCGGCCAGCAACCATGCTTTCGAGCAGGCGGAAAAGCGGATCGCGTTTTACGACCGGCAGGCCAAGGTGCGGCTGTCGAGGGAGGCCACCGGGCTGCTGACCAACTTGGCCGCGCTGCCGTACGAGGGGCGCGGCTACGATCGCGTGATGCTCAACACGTATCAGGCGCTGAACTTTTTGCAGCTTGGCCAAGCGGACGCCGCGCTCGTCGAGCTGCGCCAGGCGCACGCCGAGCAGGACGCCGAAGTCGTCCGCAACGCCCGCCGCATCGTCGCCGCCCGCAAGTCTGCCGGTAAATACGAGCGAGCCATCCGCGGCGCGAAGCTCGACGAGCTTCAGCCGGACATCGCGCTGGACTACGGCGCGTTCGTCAACCCGTTCACCGACTTTTTGCACGCGCTCTGCCTGTGGAGCCTTGCCGATGACGGCCGCGAAAACGCACTCGTCTCGCTCCGGCGCATTCACTCGACGCTGGGCGGCCCGGAGTTTCTCAAGGACGAAATCAAACTGGTCGATCGCATCCTCGGCGGCGCGAATCATCCCGACCTGACATACGTCATTTTCGAGACTGGCGTGGCGCCGATCCGCCGCGAGGTTCGGCTCGATGTGCCGTTGTTCGACAAAAATGTACCGTACGTCGCGGCGGCGTTTCCCCGGCTTGAGCGGCGGGGCCGTGCCACTCTCGCGCACGTTGCGATCGGCGAGGCCAAGCGCGAGGCGACGCTGATTTGCGACATGGACGCCGTGATCGGCCGCGACTTTCGCACCGAGTTGCCGGCGGTGATTTTGCGCACGCTGGCCGCCTCCGCCGCCAAGGCGGCCATCGCCAAAAAAGTGCGGGAGGAAGCCGGTGATCTCGGCGCCATCGCCGGTTTTTTGTATCAAGCCGTTGGCGCGCAGGCCGACCTCCGCACGTGGGCCTCGCTGCCGAAGGCGTTCCGCGTCTGCCGCGTCGAGACGCCGGGCGACCGCAAACTGACGCTGCTCGTTGGCCCGCAAAAAAGCGAAGTCATGGTGAATACCGGCCGCGTGAACGTGGTCTGTGTCAAGAGCTTCGCGCCGGGTGCGCCCTTGAAGATTCAGCAATTTCGATTAAAATAAACCGCAGACATGAAACCGCTTGTCAAACTCATCACCGCTGCCGTCCTGCCCGCGCTCGCGCTGGGCTGTGCCACGGCCAAGTACATCGACCACGACGGACGCGACAGCGTCGTCAACGTGGGCCAGATCAACACGCAGGACTGGATTCGCGCCGCCGACGAGCTGACGCAGTCGCTGCTGCTCTCCGGTGCGATTCAGTCGGTCGCCGGGAAGCCGAAGGTGCTGATGATTGGCCGCATCAAGAACAACACCACGCAGCACATCGACACCGACAGCTTGATGAAAAAAATCCGCGTGGCGCTGAACAAGGGAGGCCGCGCACTGACGACCACGGCCGTTGGCCTCGACGGCCCGGAGGATGAGTCATCCAAGGCGGTGCGCGAGTTGCGGGCCGACGACGAGTTCAACCAAGCGACCATCCCCGGCAAGGGCAACCTCGTCTCGCCCGACTACAGTTTGTCCGGCAAGATCATCCAAAACAACGCCCGCGCCGGCCGCATCAAGCAGTCCGAGTTCGCCTTCCAGCTTTCGCTGACCGACCTGAAAACCGGCTTGGCCGTCTGGGAGGAGGAAAAGCTCATCGTCAAGCAAGGCTCCCGCGCCGCCGTCGGCTGGTAAGTTTCCCGGTACCCAATTGGGACGAGGTGGAACTCGTCCCTCCCGCAGTTCTTTCGCGCTTGGCCAAGCGCAAATAACTTTCCGAATCGCCGGTTCGTGGTGATACTCCGCGCGCCTTTGGGGCATCATTATGGATTGGCATTTCCGCTCACGCTCACACCACTGCGACGACTGCGAAGCCGCGTTCGAGGACAAACAACCGTACCACACCATTCTTTTCCAAGGCATGGAGAGCCTCGAGCGCCAAGACATCTGCCCCGGTTGCTGGGAGCAAAAGCACAAGGCAAAGCCCGGCGCGATGGGCGGCTACATCTCGCATTGGCAGGGCGTTTACGAGGTGCCACCCCCGCCGCCGCCCGATGCTATTCAAAAGGACAACGCCGAGACGCTGCTCAAAAAGTTGATCGATGAAAACGACCCCGAACACACCGAGGCCTGTTTCATTCTCGCCGTGATGCTCGAGCGCAAGCGTGTCATCAAAAACAAGGATCAAGTTCGCAACGAGGACGGCGGACGCATGCTGATCTACGAGCACGCCAAGTCCGGCGACGTCTTCACCATCCTCGATCCCGCGCTGAAGCTGGCCGAGCTGGGCGACGTGCAGACCAAGGTCGCCGAGCTGCTTGAGCACGGACTCAACCCGCCCGCCGCTGACGAAGCCGCCGGGGAGCCGGAGCCAGTTGCCGCAACCGCAGATGAATCCTGACCTCCCCGAGCTGCAGGCGCTGGAGCAAAAGCTCGGTCACAAGTTTCGTGACGTTAGCCTGTTGCAGCTTGCCATCACGCATCCCTCGGCGTCCGGCAACCAATCGAAACCGTCCGATGACAACCAGCGGATGGAATTTCTCGGCGACGCCATTTTGCAAGCGGTGATCTCCGAGTCGCTTTACCGGCTGCATCCCGAGAAGGACGAAGGCCACCTGACCAAGGCCCGCGCAGGGTTGGTCAACGGCACGTCGCTGGCAGCCAAGGCCGATGCGCTTGGCCTCGGGCAGTACCTCGTCTTGGGCCGGGGCCAGCGATCCGACTTTGACCGGGGCAAGGACTCCGCGCTGGAGGATGTCTTTGAAGCGCTGGTCGCCGCGCTGTATCTCGACGGCGGGCTGGACGCTGCGAGTGACTTTGTCCGGCGAGTTTTTCAGGATGAACTCGCCAACCCGGACAGCATCACCGTCATCGAAAATCCCAAGGGCGAGTTGCAGGAACATTTCCAAGGTATCACCGGCGAATCGCCGACGTACGAGTTGCTCAGCACTTCCGGCCCTGCGCACGAACGGGAGTTCGAGGTCGCCGTCCTTCAAGCGGGAAAAGAACTGGGCCGCGGCACCGGCGGCAGCAAAAAGGAAGCGGAGTCGCAGGCCGCCTCGGCCGCCTTGGCCAAGCTGGCGAAGTAGCGGCCGCAGTCAGGCGATCTGGTCGAAGTCGAGCGCGATATCGACCGACGGCGCGGAGTGGGTCAGCGCGCCGACCGAGATAAAGTCCACCCCCGTCCCGGCGATTTCGCGGACCGTCTCCAGTGTCACGCCGCCGCTGGCCTCGGTCTTGGCTCGGCCGTCGATCAGCCCGATGGCTTCACGAATTTGGTCGCAGCTCATGTTGTCGAGCAGGACGATGTCCGCCCCGGCTTCCGCCGCCGACCGGGCCTGATCGACCGTGTCGGCCTCGACCTCGATTTTCAATTCTGGCGACGCCTCGCGTGCCAGCGCCACGGCCTTGGCGATGTCGCCGTCGAGTGCGGCGAGGTGGTTGTCCTTGATCATCACTTGGTCGTACAGGCCAACGCGGTGATTCGTTCCGCCGCCGCAGACCACGGCGTATTTCTCCAGCGCGCGCCAGCCGGGAGTCGTCTTGCGGGTGTCGAGAATTTTCGCGCCCGTGCCAGCGACTTGCTCGACAAATTGCGCCGTGAGCGTGGCCACGCCGGCCAAGCGCTGGACGAAATTGAGGGCGGTGCGCTCCGCCGTGAGCAGCGCGCGGGTCGGCCCCTGCACGCGAAGCAGCGCTTGGCCAAGCCCGGCGAATTGGCCGTCGAAAATCTCGATGCCAAACTCGACCCGGTTATCGACCTCTTGAAACGCGGCCAAGGCAATATCGACCCCGGCCATGACCAGTGGATCGCGGGCGACCATCACTGCCGTCGCGAACGAGTCCTCGGGCACCAAGGCCAGAGTGGTCGCATCGCCACTGCCGATGTCCTCGGCCAAGGCGGCCTTGACCAGCGGCAGATAATCTTCCGGCTCGAGCGCTTGCAGCATCGGCAAAAGTCTTGGCCAAGCGGCCGCCGGAATGAAGCTTAAACCGTTTTTTCTTCCCAGCCGCCGAAAGATGCCGGAGAGTCCGCGCATGCCCTTGGTTCAAAAAACAGTCGCCCGGCTGGCTCTCGTTTGTGGGATGCTGCCGCTCGCTGCCGTTGCGGCGGATCACGACTCGTCGCGCTGGGAGAAAACCATCGCCCAGTTCGAGGCCGCCGACAAAAAACAGATGCCCGCGTCCGGCGGCGTCCTGTTCATCGGCAGCTCGAGCATCCGGATGTGGAAAACTCTCAAGCACGATTTCGCCGGTTTTTCGGTGATCAACCGGGGCTTCGGCGGCTCGCAAATCGCCGACTCGACCCACTTCGCCGGGCGCATCGTGCATCCGTACAAACCACGGCAGATCGTCCTTTACGCCGGTGACAACGACGTCGCCGCCGGGAAGTCGCCGGAGACGGTGCTGGCTGATTTTCAGAAATTCGTGAAGGCCGTGCACGCCAAGCTGCCCAAGGCGCGCCTCTCATTCATCGCCATCAAGCCCAGCCTCGCCCGCTGGAAGTTGTCCGGCAAAATGGCCAAAGCCAACGCGCTCGTGCGCGGTGTCTGCGCCAAGGACGAGCGGCTGGACTACATCGATATTTGGCAGCCGATGCTCGGCGACGATGGCAAGCCGAAGCCGGAGTTGTTCCTCGGCGACGGCCTGCACCTCAACGCCAAGGGCTACGCGCTCTGGACCGCGCTCGTGAAACCGCGCTTGGCCAAGCGCAGGTAAGGCGTGCTGTCCCCAGCGCGCCGGGGGAATTCGCGGACGGCTGGGACAGCTATCCCCACCTTGGCCAAGCGGGATGCTCCTGCTATGTTGGCCGTGATGCCGAGCAAGCATTCGACAACCTCCGCCACGACAACCCCGCTGCACGACGCGCAAAGCACACGGGACACTCGTGAGTTGCCGATCGACAAGGTCGGCGTGCGCGACCTCCGGTTTCCCATCCAAGTGCGGGATCGCGCCCACGCGGTACAGAACACCATCGCCACGGTCGGCTTGTTCGTCGATTTGCCGATGGAGTTCAAGGGCACGCACATGAGCCGCTTCATCGAGGTGCTGCACTCGCACGGCGGGATGATCCACGTCGAGAATATCCCCGACCTGCTCGCCCGGATGCAGGAACGGCTCAAGGCCAACACGTCGCACCTCGAGATGGAGTTTCCGTATTTCATCACCAAGAAGGCGCCGGTCACCGGACGCGAGGGGTTGATGGATTACACCGTGCGATTCGAGGCCAACGCCACCGGGAGCGACATCGATTTTGTGATGACCGTGCGCGTGGCGGTGACGACGCTCTGCCCCTGCTCGAAGGCGATCAGCCAGTACGGCGCGCACAACCAGCGCGGCGAGGTCACGGTGGCCATCCGCTCGTCGGAGACGGTGTGGATCGAGGACTTGATCGCGCTCATCGAGCAATCGGCCAGCAGCGAACTGTACTCGCTGCTCAAGCGACCGGACGAAAAAGCGGTGACCGAGCGGGCATACGACAACCCGGTGTTCGTCGAGGATCTCGTTCGCAACGTGGTCGTCCGGCTCAAGGCGCACGAGCACGTCACGTGGTACAAGGTCGAGGCCGAGAACTTCGAGAGCATCCACAACCACAACGCCTACGCCAGTATCGAGAAGGGCTGAGCATCCGGCGGTTGAATAGTGTGCCGAAGTCATTATATTTTTCCGCGTTCTCCCTCTCCCCAACCCTCTCCCGCTGGGAGAGGGAGTTGCGTCATGCACGTCCCGTTTTGATTCCTTCTCCCTGCAGGGAGAAGGTGGCCGTAGGCCGGATGAGGGTGAAAACCAACGTATGTCTTTTATAGGTTACTGTTTGATCGTCGGATTTAAAAAATGCTGAAACGGTTTTTCATCGCGTTGGCCATCGGCTTGGCCGCCCCTCATTTGCCGGCGCAGGTCAACGTCCAGCTTGAGGCGCTCAAGCGGCTGAAGGACATCGATCTCGACGCCAACCCGGCGATCAAAAAAGTGGTGCTCGACCTCCTCGAGTCGTCGCGCGGCCAAGCGGCGTTTGTCGAGATCGTGCGCGATTTCAAGCTGCCCGGCCACGAGGCTGGGCTGCTCAAGTTCGCCCAAGCGCACCCCAACGACTCCACCGGCGTCGAGGCGATCCGCCTGTTGCTCAACGACGCCGGATTAAAGTTGATCCGCGCCGCCATCGACGGGGAGAACGCCGCCGACACCGTCACCGCGCTGGCCAACGCGCTGGCGCCCGAGGCCGGGCCGGTGTTGCTGCGCTTGGCCAAGGACTCAAAAAAACCGCTGGCGCTCCGCACGATTGCCGTCAACGGCTTGGCCAAGGCCAAGACCGGCGCGAAGGCGTTGTTGACCGAGGCCAAGGCCGGGCGGCTCCCGACCGATCTCAACTTCGCCGCCGGCAACGCGCTGCGCGGCGTCCGCTGGAAAAACCTGCGCGCACAGGCGGCCAAGCTGTTCCCGCCACCGCAGGGGCTTGGCCAAGCGTTGCCGCCCTTGGCCAAGCTCGTCGCGATGAAGGGCGACATCGCCAACGGTGAGAAAATTTTCTTCCGGCCACAAAGCACCTGCGCAACCTGCCACCAAGTCAACGGCAGGGGCATCGACTTCGGGCCGAAACTTTCCGGCATCGGCACCAAGCTTGGCCGCGAGGCGTTGCTGCTGTCCATCCTCGACCCCAGCGCCGGCATCCCGTTCGGCTATGAGGCGTGGCTGTTGAAAATGAAAAACGGCGCCGAGGCGCTGGGCATCATCACCAGCGAGACCGACGACGAGTTGAGGCTCAAGTTGCCCGGCGGCATTTCCATTGCGTACAAAACGGCGGACATCGCCGGGCGCACGCCGTTGCCGATCAGCATCATGCCGCCCGGCCTGCAGGCGACGATGACGCCGCAGGAATTGGTGGACATGATCACGTATCTACACAGCCTCAAGCAGGCCAAGCCGTAGTCGGCGTCTTTACAATCAGTCGCCGCTTGGCCAAGCTCCGCGCATGAAAACCGCCCGCCTGGCCTTGGCCGCCATGGCCACTTTTTTCGTCGCTGACATGGCTCACTCCGCCCCGCTCACGTTCACAGCCCGCTCGCAGGCGCTCTCGGCGACCGGCGGCGGCAAGTACAAACCGCTCGAGACCGAGGTCACTTGGGAAGCCTCCAAAACCGCCGTCGTCATCGTCGATATGTGGGACGATCACTGGTGCCCGAACGCCGCCAAGCGTGTCGCCGAAATGGCCAAGCCGATGAACGAACTGCTCCGCTTGGCCCGCGAAAAAGGCATGCTCATCATCCACGCGCCCAGCTCGACGGTCGGTTTTTACAAGGACACACCGGCGCGCAAACGGGCCAAGGAAGCCCCAACCGCCAAGTCGCCGGTGTCGCTCTCGAAAGACATCCGCTGGGGCACCAACTGGTGCTGGCCGGACAAGTCCCGCGAGCCGAATCTGCCGATCGACGACACCGACATGGGCTGCGATTGTGAGGAGGAATACCCGATCCACGAGGCGTGGACGCGGCAGATCGACCTCATCGAAATCGACGCCGAGCGTGACGCCGTCACCGACAACGGGCAGGAGGCGTACAACCTGCTCGAGCAGCACGGCATCGACAACGTCATCCTCATGGGAGTGCACCTCAACATGTGCGTGCTTGGCCGCCCGGTCGGCATCCGGCAAATGGTCGCCGTCGGCAAAAATGTCGTCCTCATGCGCGACCTGACCGACACGATGTACAACCCGAGAAAGCGCCCGTTCGTCAGCCACTTCGAGGGCACCGATCTGGTCGTGCAGCACGTCGAGAAATTCTGGTGCCCCTCCATCACCAGCACCGCCATCACCGGCAAGGCTCCGTTCCGTTTCCGGGACGACCGGCGCAAGTGACCGCCTGCGGCTTGAAATTCCGGGCTTGAAATCAGGGCGGGGTTCGTTACGTTCGCGCCCCGTTTATAGCAAACGGATTCTAAATCATGCCTTCAGGAAACGATTTACGCAGAGGAATGGCCGTCAAGCACAAGGGCGAAGTGGCCGTCGTGCTGGAGTGCCAGCATCGCACGCCCCCGAAAACACGTGCGTTTGTGCAGGCCACGCTGCGAAGCATTCGCACCGGCAAATCGTTCGACACTCGGTTCAGTTCCACAGAGAAAGTCGAAGTGATTCCGCTCAACCGCCGCAAGATGGAGTACAGCTATCGCGATGGTGACGACTTCGTTTTCACTGATCCGGAAACGTACGAACCGGAGACAATAATGCCGGAACTGGTCGGCGATGCGGTGGATTACATGGTCGAGAACTGCGTGGTCGAGATCACGTTCATCGAGGGCAACCCGGCCGTGCTGGAACTGCCGTCAAGCGTGGTGCTCACCGTGACCGATGCCCCGGAGGGCGTGAGGGGCGACTCCACGACAAACGTGATGAAAACCGTCACCCTCGAGACCGGGAAGACCGTCCAGGCGCCACTCTTCATCAAGAACGGCGAGCGGCTGAAAATAGACACGCGTGATGGAAAATACATGGAGCGCGTGAACAAATAGTCCGCCGCAATCGATATTATTTTGTGAGCGCCCCGCTTGGCCAAGCGGGGCGTTTTTTGTCAATACTCTGGCTCGAGCCTTGGGTGGAATTTATATTTTTTGGCCAAGGCCTGCACGCTGCGGAGCGACTTCATTCCCCCGGTGCAGGACGGATCGGAGAGACAGGCGGCGGCGGCGCAGACCGCCGTCTGCAGGCACTTGGCCAAGTCCCATTCCTCGTGCAGGCCAAGCAGCATGCCGGTGCAGAAGGCATCCCCCGCTCCGGCCGCGCCGACGATGTCCCTTGCCGGGATTCGCAGTGAGGATTGCAACACGTCCTCACCTTTTCGCGTGCGCACGAATCCGCCCTCGGGAAAGTGGATCACCACCAGTTCACCGACGCCCATCTGCAACAACGCGCCGGAGGCGTGCCGCAGCGCCACGGTGTCCAGTTTCCCGTCGTCCTGCCGAATCTTGAAACCGGTGGTCTTGCCGGCCTCGATTTCATTCAGGATGCAGTAGTCGGTGTACTGCAGCGCGGGAGTCACAATCTTGGCGAAGCGGTCGCTGTCCTCGCTCACGGCGTCGATGCTCGTCCGCAGTCCGGCCGCCTGTGCAGCCGCGAGAAGTTTGGCCGCTTTGGTGCCGTAATTTTTGTCGGCGCCATCCATTTCGTCGAGCAGGAGAAGATAGCCCAAGTGAAAAAACCGGGCCTTGGTTTTTTTGAAATTAACATCGGCGCCACCCCAGAGCGCGTTGGCGCCGCGGTTATGAAAAAACGTCCGGTTGCCGCCCTTGGCCTCGGTCATGACATCGGTGTAGGAGGTCGGGGCGGCGGCGGTGGCCTTGAGGAGCTTGGTGTCGATCTTGTGCTTGGCGCAGTCCGCAAGGATCAGGTCGCCGAAAGCGTCTTTGCCAACCAAGCCGGCGGCGGCGAGCGGGATGTTAGCGCCGAGCTTGGCCAAGTTGACGAGTACGTTGTACGGCGAACCGCCGGTGCCGGTGACTGCGGCCCCGGTGATGTTGGCCAATTGCTCTCGCTGGGGGTAAACATCGATCATCTTCACCTGATCGATGATCCAGTTTCCACCAGCCAGAATCCCGGATCG
>Ga0209554_1002531_pt1 | contig 12528 bp, 11 predicted proteins | sample MarorgKNORR_S2LV_5_FD_188221 | JGI IMG/M metagenome (GOLD analysis project Ga0209554, IMG submission 188221) | Marine microbial communities from the Southern Atlantic Ocean, analyzing organic carbon cycling - Bottom_A/KNORR_S2/LV (SPAdes) (version 2) | ecosystem: Environmental > Aquatic > Marine... | reverse complement strand
ACTTGTTCCGGGCTATGACCTTTTCCTGGCATTTCTGCCTCCCTTCAATTCATCCAGTATCTGATCTTTCAACTGGATACGTTTGAGGGGGTCAGGTCACTGCCGTTCGCGCTGGGAATTCACGTTCGATCAGTGCGAGTATCAGTCCATGGCCTTCCACGTATACATACTCGCCGGCCACCGCAGGACTCTCTACACCGGTGTCACATCTAATCTCAACTCCAGGCTCGAACAACACCGACAAGGCCGTGGCTCGCGGTTCACTTCCAGGTACATAATCACGCGCCTCGTCTATGCCGAGCAGGCCGAGTCAGCGATTCAGGCGATAGAGCGAGAAAAACAAATCAAGCGGTGGAGGCGACAGAAAAAGATCGACCTGATCGAGTCGGTCAATCCGCGTTGGGTTGATCTGACGAACACGATCCGGTAGGCGGGAGTTGTTGGCGGCGTTTTCGACACAGATCCCTCCGCTGCGGTCGGGATGACGGATGGGGCGTCACACAACCGGCGCGGCACCGCCGTCCATGTTGATCGCAGTACCCGAAACATAACTCGCACGGTCCGACGCCAGATACGCAATCAAATCGCCCGCCTCACGAGCCTCGCCAACCCGCAACACCGGCACATTCTTGCAACGCTCGACGTAATACTCCTCGGTAGTCGCAACAGCACCCGAAGCAACCGCCTCTTCAGCCCGCTTCATGTTCTGCGCACTGCGAATCGACCCGATACAAACCGTATTCACCAGTATGTTGTCGGCTCCGTACTCCTTCGACATCGACTTCGTCATTGCAATACCAGCGGCCCGCGACATCGCAGTCGGCAGCGTCGAGTAGCCCGCAGCCTTTCCGGCGGCGGTCGTTATGTTGATAATCCGACCCCACCTGTTAGATCGCATGCTCGGCAGGGCAGCCTTCGAGCAGTACATCGCTCCGTGAACCTTCAACTGAAAATCCTGATCGAGCGTCTCAGCATCCAGAGCATCGAAAGTGTTCGCATTCCCTTGCCCTGCATTGTTAACAAGGATGTCGACCTTACCGTGCTCGCCAAGAATCTTTTTAAACGCAGAATCCACGCTCTCCGAATTGCTCACGTCGCAGCTGATCGCCTGGATCGAGCCGACCGCCGTCGAACTGATCTCAGCCACCGCTGCATCGAGCTTGCTCTGAGTACGGGCGAGGATCACAACGTTCACACCCTCTTCGGCGAGTATGTGAGCGGCTGCCTTGCCGATGCCTTCGCTGCCACCGGTAACAACTGCCACTCGTCCAGTAATTCCAAGGTCCATAGTTTTCTCCTGGTTAATTTCTGGCGCCGATTCGCGGTCTGCCATCGCAGCATTACTTTAACTCCGCCCGGAGCTAACTGCGCCTTCCCTCCCTGCACGGGAAGGACCGCGGGAATTTGACAGGGAGAACCCGCGGCGCGGCCAGGCCGTGGCTTCCCAGGAAGTCGCGCCTGCCACGTGGCCACTCCGATACCGTCTGCGACACCACCCCGCCCGCGCCTGATCCGGAAAGGGAGCGCGCATGGCGCTGTACCAACAAAAAAACCCTTCTCAACCGAGAAGGGCCTTTGCTTTCATATGCGACCGGACTTTGCGAACGCCGCTGCTACACCGACAGCAGGGAAATGCCCTTCTTGTCGAGCGTGCGCATTTCTCGTGCCGTCAACTTCACACGGTAGCGCTGGCCGTCGATAACCACCCACTTGTTCTGCAGGTTTGGCTTTGAAATCTTTTGTGTCGCATTCAGCGCGTGCGATCGGTTGTGACCGAACAACGGCTTGGGTCGGGGTCCGAGACCCAGTTTCGCCCTGATCTGGTCGGAGCTTGGCATAACAGTTAAACTCTCGAAATAATTTCTTGGTGTGGGGGAAATCTCGTGCCAGGCGACCGAACGATCAATACGAACCGTCCCCATTAGCCCGAGACCCTAACGATATACATTAACATGCATATCGGATTGGAACAACAGAAGTTTGCCCGGTAAAATGCAAGTCTGGTTGATCTATTTCAACTGCAACCACTTCGCATTCGCCAGGGAGTAAGCCAGGTGCAAAACTCTACGGACGCAGGTGACACTACCGGTGCGATGCTGCTCGTCAGCATGATTCGGGCCACCGCCAAAGCGATCGAGGTCAACCGGGACACGATCAACGCACTGAACGTGTTCCCGGTTCCCGACGGCGATACCGGCACCAACATGATGCTCACCTTACGGTCGGTGGTCGACGATATCGGCGACGATGCATCGGGGACGATCGGCGAAGTTGCGAAGAGAATGGCCCGCGCGGCGCTCTTGGGTGCGCGCGGAAACTCGGGACTGATTCTCGCCCAGTTCTTCAAGGGACTGTCGGAATCGCTGGGGACAACCGACGGCGAACCCCTGCTGAGGGGTACGAGCTTTGCCAAATCGTTGCGAATAGCTGCAACGAACTCTTACAAGGCCGTTCCCAATCCGGTCGAAGGCACGATGCTGACCGTGTACCGCGAATGTGCCGACGTGGCCGAGGCATCGGCCGCGAAAAACGGTTCGTTCGAAAACGTGCTTTCGGCGGTGGCGGCAAGTTCGCTCGAAACAGTGCGACGCACCCCCCAGTTGCTGCCGGTGCTTGCAGAGGCGGAGGTAGTGGACTCCGGAGGGTTTGGCTTTGCGGTGATGCTCGACGGGGCCCTGAGGGCGCTGAACGGCGAGGAGCCGGCTGCGCGCGTCGTTGAAGTCCCCATGCCGGGGGGAACTAAATTTTCTGGTTCCGTCAAAGCCGATTTTATCGATGCGTCCGAAGAGATCGACTGGGGCTACTGCACCGTGTTTGCGATCCAGGCCGAGGATCTCGATCTCGACAAAATACGCGCCCACATGGATCAACTCGGTCGCTCGCCAATTGTCGACGGCACTGACGGAATCGCCAAGGTCCACGTCCACATGGAAGACCCCGGATTGGCGCTCAGCGCCGGAATCGAGTACGGGCAGATCTCGAATATCGAAATCGCCAACATGGATGAGCAGACCGCCGGCTGGGCTTCCGCGCGCCGGGGCGACGCCACCAGCCCACCCGTAGCTACGCTCGCCGCGCCAGATATAGCGGTGGTTGCGGTTGCCGCAGGGGATGGGCTGACCGATCTGATCATCAGCACGGGTCTGGGCGCGACGTCGGTAGTGGAAGGCGGAGATACGATGAACCCGTCCGTGGCGGAACTGCTGGCGGCCGTCAACGCGGCCCCGTCGAAGAAAGTGATATTGCTGCCGAACAACAAGAACGTTGTTGCGGCTGCTCAACAGGTGCCCGATCTGACCGGCAAAGATGTAAGGGTGGTCCCAACCCGTTCGGTGCAAACGGGCGTTGCAGCCCTGCTGGCCTTCAACATGGGGCTGTCGCTCGATCAAAACGAAAAAGCGATGAATGAAGTTGCGGGCGAAGTTGGAGAGGGCAGGGTTTGTCAGGCGTCGAGAGACGTCACTATTTACGGCCACGAGATTAAAGCGGGAATGACCTTCGCAACTTTCGATGACGATATCGTAACGGTGGGACGCGATCCGCTACACGTGCTGATCAAACTGATCGAGGAGCGCTCGGATGGTGCCGAGATCGTGACCGTCTACATCGGTGAGACCGTGACTCCGGAGCAGGCCGAGACGACAAAGAAAACTCTCGAAGATAAATTCAGTGATTTCGATATCGAGGTCGTGCACGGCGGACAGCCGCACTACGACTACCTGATTGCAGTAGAGTAGTCTGAACCTCGATATTGGACGTGCGTAGGCCCCAAACTGGGGCCGGCGTTCGGCCTCCAGCAATTCGGAGCACTTCAATGAGCATCGCAGTCGTAACCGACAGTACTTCCGATCTACCTGCGGACCTCGCCGAGAAGCACGGCATCTCGGTAATTCCCCTGAACGTGCACATCGAGGATGAAACATTTCTTGACGGGGTGACGATCTCTGCCGATGAGATGTACGAACGTCTGCCCAATTCGAAGGTGATACCTACGACATCGGCGCCGTCGGTCGGATCATACGTTGAACTCTACGAGGAACTCGCAAAGACCCACGATGAGATCATTTCGATACATCTCTCGTCGAAGTTGAGCCTGACGTACAACTCAGCGGTCAACGCGGTCGCAGAAATGGGCGAGTCGTCAACCCGTATATCTGTCGTTGACACCCAACAGGCTTCGATGGCGCTTGGATGGATTGCTGTTCGTGCCGCCGAAGCGATATCAGACGGTGCATCGTTGGACGAAGCCACAGCCCTGGCGAAGAACCTGAGCGAACGGGCCGTGTTCATCGGAATGGTCGACACCCTCACATACCTGGTCCGAGGCGGTCGGATAGGGAAGGCGCAGGGTTTCGTGGGGTCGCTACTGCGGGTCCGACCCATCCTCACATTGCGTGATGGCGAGGCACATCCGGTGGAACGGGCGCGAAATCGAAAAAAGGGAATCGGCAGGCTTAAGGCACTGGTGGCTGAGTACGCTCCGCTCGAAAAACTGGCTGTGCTCTACACGACCGATAAGGCCGATGCTGGCGAAATCGCAAACGATGTCGCCGAGTTCGCTCCCGACGGTTTTGCGACCGTTGTCCAGCTCGGCCCTGTTGTTGGCAACTACCTCGGGCCCGGCACGCTCGGGCTTGGGCTGATCAAGGCTGAATCCGGCTGATGGGCGGGCGGTGTAGTTATGCAGGGCAAACTTCTCGAATTTTGGAGCCAGAACAGGCGGCAAATTCACTTCGAAACGTCCTCGAACTAGAGCGCAAGCTCGAGTTTTCTGATCGTGCGGTGATGGGCGGTCTCGATCGTTTCATCGAGCGTGCGTCGGAAGCCCTCAGGTGGATCCGAGATATAGAACCCCTCCGCGGGACAACCTACGCGTCGCTGCAGCCGGGGCAACGACACCGGTGGGCCTCGACGGTCATGGCCAAAATATCTGCAACAACTTCCGGTGCTCAACCACCCCCGGTTCCGGGCTCGAAAGTTTCGCCGAAGCAAACAGTTGTGAAGCGGACACCCACGAAACGCACGGTCGGTCGCGCCCGGTCGGCGAGTGCAAAATACGAACTCGACACCCCGCTTGCCGAACTCAAATTCATCCACAAGGCCACGCGTGGGAAGTTGTCCCGGTTGAACATAGCCACGCTGCGCGACATGCTGTCGCTGTTCCCGAACCGGCACATTGACTATTCAAAGATCACCCGGATTGGCGAGGTCGAGTACGGGGCGTTGACGACTGTGGCGGGGCGCGTAGTTCGGTCGGAGACCGTCCGGATAGGCCCGCCGCCAGGCGCGGCGAAGATTCTCATCAACGACGGTACGGGTCTTCTCGAAGCCACGTTTTTCAGGCAGGCCTATCTCGCCAGCAGGCTCAAGCGCGGAAACCTGGTTGCGTTCAGCGGCGAGATCGACGCGTTCCAGGGTCGAGCGCAAATGCAGAATCCCGAGTACGACGAACTTCCCTCGTCAGCAGCATCGACCGGTACCTCGACCGGTGATCTGCAGCTCACGCATGCCGGCAACCTGCTCCCGGTATACCCGTCGACCGATGGTCTTGCACAGCGCTCGATCCGTACGGCAACACGAAAATCGCTCGATGCCGGTCTTCCTCTGCTCACCGAGTTTCTTGATGACGACCTCAGGCAGCGCCACTCATTCCCGGGCTTGCCGGAAGCCGTCGAAGCGATGCACTACCCTGACTCACCCGAAGATCAGCGCGCGGCACGTCGCCGGCTTGCCTTCGATGAACTGTTCATGTACCAGCTCGCGGCGCTCAAAAAGAAGTCGGAATGGCGGAACAGGCGGGACGGAATCGTGATCGCGAGGGATAAGGGAGGTCCGGTCGTCGAGTCATTTTTGGATTCGCTCGATTTTGAGCTCACCACCGATCAGCAGGAATCCCTTGACGTTTTTCTCGGAGACATGGCGAGCGGTGTTCCCATGGGCCGGCTCTTGCAGGGCGAGGTTGGCAGCGGGAAGACCGTCGTTGCCCTATCGGCCTTGCTGGCGGCGAACACCGCGGGATACCAGGGGGCGCTGATGGCACCGACGGAGGTCCTTGCCGAACAGCATTTCCTGAGCATTTCCAACCAACTGCACGCCGAGCCCCTACCAGGCGAACCACGCGACGCGGTGCGACATGCGAGTTTGCCGGGCAAAGGAAATCGCCGAATCACGATGGTGCTGCTGATTGGCAGTCTCCAGCGGTCGATCAAGTCGAGAATTCAACAGATGATCGCTGACGGGGAAGCCGATTTAATTATTGGCACTCACGCGTTGCTGCAAGAACAGGTGTCGATTCCGCGGCTTGGGCTGGCGGTGGTTGACGAACAGCACAGGTTTGGTGTCGAACAACGCGGGGCGCTCACCAAGCGGGTACCGCGGCCTCACCTGCTCGCGATGTCGGCGACCCCGATTCCACGGACCTTGGCCCTGACTGTGTACGGCGACCTGGACATCACGACGCTGAAAATCTTGCCCAAAGGACGCAGACCGATCACGACAACACTGGCGAACAGCAAAGCCAGGATCGATCAGGCCCACAAGATGATCAGGCAGCAGGTTGCCCTGGGCAGGCAGGCGTTCGTTGTTTGTCCGCTGATTGAACCGTCCGAGTCGATCGAGGCGGTCTCTGCTGTACCGGAGTTTGAACGACTTTCAGCTGGCACCTTCAAGGACCTCCGGGTCGGGTTGCTGCACGGGCGTATGAAACTTCCTGAAAAGCAGGACGTGATGGACCGTGTCCGGAACCGGCAGATCGACGTGCTGGTTGCAACTCCAGTCATTGAGGTCGGGGTAGACATTCCGAACGCGACCGTGATGATGATTATGAGCGCCAACCGTTTCGGCCTCGCCCAGCTTCACCAGTTACGGGGTCGTGTTGGCCGCGGCGAGAGTGAGAGTTTTTGCATTCTGGTGACATCTTCTGGCGGCGAAACAGCGGGCGAAAGAATAAGTGCGGTCCTTGAAAACTCAGATGGCTTCACACTTGCTGAAGAAGACCTGCGCATACGTGGTCCGGGCGATTACCTGGGTACCCGCCAGAGCGGGTGGGATGAGCTGCGGGTCGCGACTATCGACGATGTGGATTTACTACAGCTTGCGCGCCGGGAAGCCTCAGACTTGATGGCAGGCGGAACGCTGGACTGGCAAAAGAAGTTCCCGCAGTTGGCTTCCGAGTTGGAAAGAGTTACGAGCGAACAGATCACCGAATTTTCCTGATCAATCGGAACACACCCGCTCTGAATCACGAAAGTACCACTCGGAAAATTCATGAGTCCTTCAAAAATCCTCGTAACCGGAATGAGCGGCCTGATCGGAGGTCTCGCAGGGCGAAGTCTTGCCGAATCGTACGAAGTTACGGCGCTTGGCCGTAGCGAAGTCGAAGGATTTCCGATAACGGTCACTGATATCGGTGACGGTATCGACGGCATCATGCCCGCGCTCGAGAATGTCGACACCGTTATTCACATGGCCGCGTCGCGCGGAAATGTGACTGATGAAACCCACATTAAGGCAAACATCATCGGGGTGTACAACCTGTTTGAGGCCTGTCGGCGATCGGGCGTAAAGCGGATCGTTGCTGCCAGCAGTGGGGCGGTAGTGGCCGGTTACGAGGCAGAAGAACCGTTCAGGTCGATGGTCCATGACCCCGATTTCGTGATGCCAGTGCCGCGCCCGCTGGTTGCCGTTGACGATCCGGTCCGACTTCGCGGTTTCTACACCGTATCTAAAATGTTCACCGAGAACCTGGGTCAGATGTACTCATCGCAGCACGACATGTCGGTAATCTGTATACGGATGGGCAAGGTCGAGGTTGAAGACGTGCCCCTGAACGCCCGGAACGCGTCGGTATGGTGCAGTCATCGCGATATTGTCCAGATGATCAACAAAGCCGTTCACGCTCCGGACGATTTGAAATATGCCGTGGTGTTTGCATGCTCGGACAATCCGACAAGATACCGCGATATCGACCATGCGAAAGAAGTGCTCGGGTTCGTGCCGCAGGATAGCGCGGCCGATCATGGTTACTAGGAGGTTCGATGGGCAGGAGCCTTAGAGACAGGGAAGACCTCCACGCCATGCACACCCCCGACCGGGTGAGCGAACGGCTGGAGGCCGGGACGCCACAGAGTTATCTCAAGGACCTGGTGTACGGCGGAATTGACGGCACAATCACGACCTTCGCCGTGGTTTCTGGCGTCGTTGGCGCCAACCTTGACACCGGCATCGTGGTGATACTCGGTCTAGCCAATCTGCTGGCCGATGGGTTTTCTATGGCTGTCAGCAATTTTTTGGGGACCCGTGCAGAACGGCAGTTCCTTCAGAAGATGCGTGCCGAAGAGCAGGAAGAAATCAGGCTGATTCCAGAAGGCGAACGGGAAGAAATCAGGCAGATCTACGCACGTAAGGGTTTTGAGGGCGAACTGCTTGAACAGGTCGTCGAGGTGATAACTTCGGACGAAAAAGTCTGGGTCGATACGATGCTGCAGGTCGAGCACGGCCTGTTGCTCGAAGGTCCAGTGCCCGGCCGGGCTGCATGGTTCACATTTGTGGCGTTTATTCTCGCGGGAGCGGTTCCGATAATTCCGTTCATCGTCAACCTGGTTGTTGATGACGGCATACCCGCCCCGTTCCTGTGGAGCTCGATAGCGACCGCCGGGACTTTCGTGGCAATCGGTGTTTTCAAAGCACGGGTGGTTGGCACAAGCCGGATCATGGCGGGTATCGAAACAGTCGCAGTCGGCGGCGTAGCAGCTGTCCTTGCCTACGGGGTCGGGTGGTTGCTCAGGGGTGTTGCAGACAGCCTGTAGGCGCTGGCTGATTCAATATTGCGATAACAGGAGTGTTAAAAAATGCCAAAGACCGCCCCAACTAAGTTCAATCCGCCCCCGAACCTGAAGCGGGACCGCAAGGGGCTGATCATCATCAATACCGGAAACGGAAAGGGCAAGAGCACGGCCGGTTTCGGCATGATGCTGCGGGCCTGGGGTCGCGGGATGAACACCATGGCGGTTCAGTTCATCAAGAGTGAAAAGTCCAGGTACGGCGAGCAGATGGCGGCCGAAAAAATGGGCATCGAGGTTATTCCGTCGGGCAGGGGTTTTACATGGACATCGAAGGACCTGTCGGAAGATGAAGCCCTGGCGAAGAACGGGTGGGAGATCGCAAAGGAGAAGATCAACTCTGGCGACTACCATGTGATACTCCTCGACGAGATCACATACCCGGTTTCGTTCGGCTGGATAGATGTACATGAGGTGGTCGAGGTGCTCCAGAACCGGCCAGAAATGTTGCACGTCATTCTTACTGGCCGTGACGCGGAGCCCGAGCTCATTGAGGCGGCCGATCTCGTGACGGAGATGAGAGAGATCAAACACCCGTACGCCGACCAGGGTATTCGGGCTCAAAAGGGAGTCGAGTTTTGAGTGCCGACGGCACGTTCGTCGCATGTGACGATTATTCCGGCGTGGCCAGAAGTTTTCTAAGCCAATGGAATTGACCCGAGGGTCGCTATTGAAATTTTCTTTGACGAGAATGAAGCAAACTGAATCGATGAGGCCGAGATGAGGGTCTCCTTCAGCCTGTCGAACGATGATATTGAGTCAGTCAGCCAGAGCCATGTGGAGGCGGCGCGACAACGGCAGTCGTTGCTGACCAAGCCCGCCAGGAGTCTGGGTCGCCTGGAGGATATCGCCTGCCAGATCGCTGGGATTCAGCGCACAGATACGCCCCGAGTCGACAAGAAATGGGTTGTTGTGGCAGCGGCCGATCACGGGGTGGTCGACGAGGGTGTATCTGCCTTTCCGCAGGCCGTGACCGCGCAAATGGTTGCCAATTTTCTCAACGGAGGTGCGGCGGTGAGCGCGCTGGCGCGGCAGGCCGGCGCAACGGTCAAGATCATCGACGCTGGCGTCGCAAACCCGATACCTGGAGATACTTCGGATTTCGTCGAACTAAAGCTGGCGAACGGCACTCAGAACTTCACTTTTGGTCCCGCCATGCCACGCGGCCATGCTGTCGAAATCCTGGAACGCGGGGTTGAGTTGTCGGTAAAGCTCTCGAAAGAGGGAGCCGATTTGATTGCGATTGGCGAAATGGGTATCGGCAACACGACCGCAGCGTCTGCCATTACGGCGGTGATGCTGGATGAGTCGCCAAAGACGGTGACCGGTCATGGCACCGGAATCGACGAAGTCACCCGTTTGAAGAAGGCACACGTGGTTTCCAGGGCAATATCGGTCAATCAACCAGACGCCGGTGATCCCGTCGGCGTGCTCGCCGGGGTGGGTGGATACGAGATTGGCCTGTTGACCGGCGTGATCCTCGGTGCAGCACGGGCGAAGATTCTCATTGTGCTGGACGGGTTCATTTCTACCTCGGCAGCATTATTGGCCGCAGCAATAGCGCCCACGGTAAAGCAGTACATGATCGCCTCTCATAAATCGGTCGAACCAGGTCACGTTCTGGCGCTCGCACACCTTGGATTGACCCCCGCAATCGACCTCGACATGCGGCTTGGAGAGGCCAGTGGCGCGGTGCTGTACATCCCGATCGTCGAGTCGGCGGTACGCCTGCACAACGAAATGGCGACGTTCGAGGAAGCAGCGGTTTCTGATAAAGAGGGAGCGGTTAACACGGAGTCCGTGACTCATTGAAGACACTGGTCGATGCATTCACGCTGCTGACGATTATCCCGGTCCCGTCCGGCAAAAATGATGACCCTGGCGCTGGATCGAGCAAGTTTGCCCCGCTTTTCTTCCCGCTGGTCGGGGGGCTCATCGGCCTGGCGATGGCGGCAGTGTTCGCACTTGTCGATCTCTTCTTGCCAGTCCCGCTAGTAGCTGCGCTGGTTCTGGCAACAGGTGTGGCTTTGACCGGGGCAATTCACATCGACGGGCTGGCAGATTATGCGGACGGGGTATTTGGAGGGCGGACCGCAGAAGACCGGCTGCGAATAATGAAACTGCCCGATGTCGGGGCGTTCGGAGTAGTGGCGGTCGTCCTTGTGCTGCTGGTCGATTGGACTGCGATTTCATCGATGACAACTCCGGGCGCCTGGTCGGTCCTGGTGGTCGCGGGTCTTGTTTCTTGGACCGCTCCGCTGGTAGTTATGTCCTTTACTACTTACCTGCCAGCAGAGGGACTGGGTCAGAGCTACAAAGGGTTGTCTAGGCTGGCGATTGCCGGGCCGACAGTATTCACCTTTTCAATCACATTTGTGATTGGTGGCTGGGCGGCGCTGGCAGTCGCTCTAGCGGGTGTCTTGACGGCTTTCGCAGTTGGGGTCTTCGCAAAAAAGAGTATTGGCGGTGCGACAGGCGATGTTTACGGGGCAGGTGTCGAGCTTTCGTTTGCGGCTGCTCTGATCGCGGCGGTTGCTGTGATCGATGCGGGCGAGAAGCTGGAGCCGATCTGGGTATGGCTTTAGCCCTTTTGATGCCAGCGATGGCGAGGTTTTGAAATAGTCCGGGAGACGGCGAAATGGGGCGACTGGTCCTCATAAGGCACTGCGAAACCGAATCGAACGTTCTTGGAGTGGTGCAGGGTCGAAAGGACCTGCCTCTCTCGTCGAGGGGACTTCGACAAACGAAGATGGTCTGTGAGTATGTGAACCGCAGCTATTCGATCGATAGGGTGATATCGAGCGACCTTTCAAGATGTGTTGAAACAGCCCGCGGCATCAACGCACCGCTATCCACCAGTCCACTACTTAGAGAATTGGACTTTGGCGAGTGGGAGGGTCAAAAATGGTCTGATATTCGCATCAGATCTCCGGAACTGATCCGGCAATTGCTGATGGCTGCCCCGGACTTTATGGCTCCGGGCGGCGAGTCTTACTTGAGTTTCACAAAGAGAATCGAAAGAATGATCCGAGAAGAAAATCTGCGTCGCTCGTGTGAAACAATCGCCGTCGTAACGCACGATGGGGCTTTGCGATCGCTGATCACTTCCGTTCTCAACTGGCCAGTGGCAGCATTGAGCGACACGACCGTATTTGTCGGCAGCGTTTCTTCGATAATCATCGGCGATAATATTCCCAGGCTCGATCTATTGAACTACCACGATCACCTGGCCCCTTCGTATGCAGCCGCTACAGAGAGTGACCAGTCGAAATAATGGGCAATGTCCATCTGATAACCGGCGGCGTCAAGTCGGGCAAAAGCATGTACGCGCTTCGACTTGCGACTGAGTTCGCGGGAGATTCGCCGGTGAGATTTATCGCGACGGCCCATCGTGGTGTTGGCGATGATTCACTGGACCGCCGCATCGACAGGCACGTCGCCGAACGTCCCGGACACTGGACACTGTTTGAACCGCCGGCAGGCCTAGTCGATGCTGTATCTGCTGGCGGCGACGAAGTAATGACTATCGTCGACTGCATTACGCTCTGGGTTGGCGACCTGGTGTCGGCTTCTGATTACATTCACGATGTCGGCATTTCGCACCGTTTGGCTGAACTAATCGACGCTCTTAGAATGTCCGATCGCCCGGTGATTGTGATCACGAACGAAGTCGGTTCGGGCGTAGCAC
>Ga0209554_1002521_pt1 | contig 12548 bp, 10 predicted proteins | sample MarorgKNORR_S2LV_5_FD_188221 | JGI IMG/M metagenome (GOLD analysis project Ga0209554, IMG submission 188221) | Marine microbial communities from the Southern Atlantic Ocean, analyzing organic carbon cycling - Bottom_A/KNORR_S2/LV (SPAdes) (version 2) | ecosystem: Environmental > Aquatic > Marine... | reverse complement strand
ATGGAAAGCTCATTTAAAAAATATTTTAGAGTTTAAAAAAATATCAGATGATGTAGGAGCTGAATTTTTATTTGTATTTTGGGGAAATCTTCCGGAGCATAGTCACAATCATTTTAAACAAAATTTTGATATGCAGAAACAATTTAAAAAAGAAGATCATCTTATTGTTTTAAATAATGATAAACTGTTGTTTAAATTTTTAGAACAAAACAATATAAATTATTTAAATTTATCTAAACTTGCTTGGGATCTTGTCGGATATAAATCACTTACGGATGAAGGTGAAAAATTAAGGGATGTTTTAATTTGGAGAAATGATAATCATCCAAATTTTGAAGGAAATAAATTTATTTCTGAAAAAATTTATAATAAATTATTAGATGATAATATTATAGATATCGAGGCTAATTAAATGATTGTTTTAATTACTGGTGCTACATCGGGTTTTGGTATGTCTTGTGCAGAGCTTTTTTCTAAAAAAGGATATAAAACAATATTAATTGGTAGGAGAAAAGAAAGATTATTAAAGTTATCAAAAAAATTAGGTGTAAAAAAAAACCTCCCTATTCAGCTAGATGTTAGAAATAAGGAGGAAGTTTTTCAGACAATTGACAAATTACCGAACGATTTCAAAAAAATATCTATTTTAATAAATAATGCTGGACTTGCATGGGGTTTAGAACCTGCGCACAAAGTAGATATAAAAAAATGGGAAACAATGATTGATACAAATTGTAAAGGTCTAGTTTATATTACACGGGCAGTTTTGCCTGGTCTAATAAAAAGAAATAAAGGACATATTGTAAATATGGGTTCTGTCGCAGGCAGTTATCCATATGAGGGTGGAAATGTTTATGGCGGCACAAAAGCATTTGTTAAACAATTTTCTTTAGGATTAAAATCTGATTTATTAGGAACAAAAGTAAAAATAACAAATATCGAGCCAGGAATGGCAAATACGGAATTCTCCCTTGTGAGATTTTCTGGTAACAAAAAAGCAGCTGATAATGTTTATAAAAATATGACACCATTAAATGGTAGAGATATTGCTGAAACAATTTATTGGGCTACTAGCAGGCCTGCACATGTTAACATTAATAGAATTGAGTTAATGCCATTACAACAAGGATTCAATTTCTTTTCTGTTAGCAGAACGGGTAAAATCAAATAGAAAAAATTTTTTATTTTTTTTTATTTTTTTATTAATTAATTTAATAAAATTATCTTTCCCTTCTTTTAATTTTGATGAAAATAATATTGCATTATCTTTTCTTCTGGCAAGATTGTTAAAATAAACTAAATCCTCTTTATTTAACAGATCGGACTTATTCCATATTTCTATTATTTTTCTTTGATCATATTTATTTCCAAGAATTGTAGATAATATTTGTTCCACTGTATTTTTTTGTTTTTCCCACTCAGGATTAGAAATATCAATAATATGTAATAAATAATCAGAAAAATGAATCTCATCTAATGTAGTTTTAAATGAAATAATTAGTTCAGTAGGTAAGTTTGTAATAAAACCAACTGTATCTGATAAAATGATATGTTTATTATTAGAAATAAAGCATTTTCTCATTGTTGTATCAAGGGTTGCAAACAATTGATCCTTAACAAGAACATTTTCTTTTGTTAAATAGTTAAAGAGTGTAGATTTACCTGCATTTGTATAACCAACTAATGAAATAAATGGATTTAAATTCTTATTTCTATTTCTACGTTGTATTAATTTATTAAATTCAATTTTTTTAAGTTCTATTTTTATTTTATTTATACGTTTATTTAATTGTCTTTTATCACTTTCAATTTGTCTTTCACCTGGACCACCCATAAATCCATAGCCCCCTCTTTGTCTTTCTAAGTGAGTCCAAGATCTTACTAATCTTGATTTTTGATAAGACAAACTAGCAAGCTCTACTTGAAGCTGGCCATGCTTAGTTACCGCTCTTTCCCCAAAGATTTCTAAAATTAAACCTGTCCTATCTAAAATTTTACAATTAAGAGATAATTCGAGATTTCTTTGTTGTACAGCTGATATTTGACAATTTATTAATAATAATCTCGATGAGTATTTGTCTAAAAAAATCTTAAAATTGCTTACTTGTCCTTTACCAAAAAAATGTGAGGGAGTAGGTTTTCTTATTTTTATATTTTGCTGATATTTAACTATTAAATTTATATTTTTTGCTAAATTTGATATTTCTTGTTCGTCATATTTTGTAATAACTTTTTTTAAATATTTTTGAACTGGATTAATTATTATACAGTGTTGATTTTCAACATTTAATTTATTTACTTTTACTAAGTGTGGAATTTTATTCATATAATATAAAAATAATTATTTTATATATAACTCCAAGCTTTCTATTTTTTTAAGTATCAAATCAGGCATTTGTTTTAAATCTTTTTTTTTAAACATTTTATTTTCTATAAAAATTGATGAGCAATTATTTTTTTTTGCAAACTCTACATCAATATCGTTATCACCAACATACCATATATTTTTATTAGGTTTTAAAGAAATCTTATTTAATGCTAGTAAGAGAGGATATTTTGAAGGTTTGTCTCTTTTTGCTTCATTTGCTCCAACTAAAAATTTAAAATATTTTTTATTCCATCCAAGTTTATTAATTTCTTTGCGTAACAAATTTCCTTCTTTATTGCTGATAATACCACATACAATTCTTTTCTCTTTTATTATTTTTAATATTTTCTCAGCGTTAGGTAAAGGTTTAATCTTTTGTAAATGAATTTTTTTAAATTCATAATAAAATATTTTTTTAGCTTTTTTCCAATCATTTTTAAAAATTCTAGGAAACGTCTCTCTTAATGAATATTTTGCATTCTTTAATGTCTCTTCTCTACTTTGTTTTTTTAGTCCTAAACTTTTTAATGTTTTTTTATATGCAATAAATATAGGATCCCAATTATTTACTAAAGTATTATCCCAATCAAAAATAATTGCTTTTGGAGGAGATTTAATTATTGATTTAATCAAGCTATTTTTAATTCCTTAGCTAATGAATTTTTATTTTTAACAATATAATTGTTATATAAATACATAATTTTTTTTGTTATATCTCCAGGCTTTCCATTTGATACATTATAATTATCAATTTTTACTACTGGCAAAACCGATAGTGTAGAACTTGTTAAAAAAGCTTCTTTCGCATTTTTTGCTTCAATTAAATTAAAAGGTCTTTCTTTAATATTAAAATTATTCTTTTTCAAAATTTTAATTACAGTGTCTCTTGTCACCCCTTTTAAAATTTTATTGTTTGCTGGATGTGTGATTATTGTATTTGAACTTTTAATTATCCATGCATTAGATACTGAACCTTCAGTTATATTTCCGTTATCAATTAACCATGATTCAAAGGCATTCTTTTCAATTGCTAATTGTTTAGATAAAACATTAGCCAATAAAGATGTCGTTTTAATATCTCTTCTTAGCCATCTTAAATCAGGAATTGTTATAATTTTTACACCTTTTTCATATATTTTTTTATCTATATTTAAATGTTTTGTAAAAATTATTGTTGTTGGTTTATATTTTTTCGGAAATTCGTGTTTTCTTTCAGAAACACCTCTGGTAATTTGGATATAAATATATCCGTTAAAGATATTATTTAATTTAATTAACTTTGTAATTATTTTTTTAAATTTTTCTTTATTAAATCTATATTTTATTTTTACTTTTTTAAGTGATGAATCAAGTCTGTTTAAATGTTGGTCTGTATCAATGATTTCTTTATTAAAAATACCAATTAATTCGTAAATTGAATCTGCAAATAAAAAACCCCTATCTTCAACGCTAATTTTTGCTTTACTATGTTTAACAAATTTATTGTTTATATAAGTTATATTATTCATTTTAATAGAATCTGAATTTAACTGATAATAAATTTTCAACTTTTTTAATCATTTTTGATAATGAAAAAAGTATCACTCTATCTCCATCGTTTATTTTAAGGTCTGGTTTTGGCATACAAACTTCAACATCATTTTTTAGTACTGCACCTATTTTAACGCCCTTAGGTAATTTTAATTCACTTATTTTTTTGTCTACTATAGACGAGGCTTCTATAGCATCAGCTTCAATTACCTCTCCTTCTCCTTCTCTAAGTGAATAAACTTGTCTAATGTTTCCTTTTCTAATAAAGCTTAGTATTCTTGAAACAGTAATTGCTTGTGGACTTAAAACATCATCTATACCCAGAGGTTCAAGTATAGCTCTATAAGTAGTATCATTTGCTAATGAAATAGTTCTTTTGCATCCTTTTTTTTTTGCCAATAAAGATGTTAAAATATTTACTTCGTCTTGATTAGTAACTGATATAATTGTTTCAGTTTCAGATATTTTTGCTTCTTGTAGAATTTCAGGATCTAAGCTGTTACCATTTATAACTAATGTATTGTTTAAACTAAGACTTATTTTTTCTGCTCTTTCTTTATTTAATTCTATTAACTTTGTATTAGCACCAAATTTAGTTTCTTCCAATTTTTTTGCTAAGGACACTCCGATATTTCCACCACCAACAATAATTACACTATTAGCTTTTGTTTCTTTATGCCCAAAAAAAACCATAACTTTATGTAAATCATTTGTATCGGCTATTACGTATACAGAATCTCCTTTTTTTATTTTTTCATTCTCATTAGGCACAATAATTTTTTCTTTTCTAAAAATTACTAAAAAATTCATTTTTAAATCATTAAGATTTTCTTGAATTTTTGAAAGTTTTTTATTTATTAAGTGAATACAATTATTTTCTATTTTAATTCCCAATAAAACTATTTTTTTTTCACTAAAAGGAATGATTTCGAATGCTCCAGGTGCAATTAATCTTCTTCTAATAGCTTCTGCAACTTCTGTTTCTGGCGATATTATAAGATCAACTGATATTTGATTTTTTGAAAAAAGAGATTTATAATTAGGATCTAAATAATGTTGATCTCTAATTCTAGCAACTTTTAAAGGTATATTAAATTGTGAATTAGCTACTTCACAAGCAATCATATTAACTTCGTCAGATTGTGTAACAGCAATTAACATTTCAGCGTTTTTTGCTCCAGCTTTATCTAAAATTCCTGGTTGAGAACCAAAACCAACATAGGTATTAACATCAAGATGTTCTTTAATTTCCCTTAAATTTTCTTCCGATTGGTCTATTATAGTGATATCATTTTTTTCTTTTAACAGGTGTTGAGCCAATGTTGTACCAACTCCTCCAGCACCGCAGATTATTACTTTCATTTTTTTATGCCTATATCTTTAATTTTTCTATGTAAAGCAGATCTTTCCATTCCTATAAAATTTGCAGTTTTAGATATATTTCCACCAAACCTACTTACTTGATTACGCAAATATTCCTTTTCGAAATGTTTTCTAGCATCTTTGATAGGTAAATTCATGATATTTTTTTTATTTTTATCTTTATTAATATTTTTATTTTGGCTTAATAAATCATTTGGTAACATATTATTTGTTATAACATCAATTTTTTTATTTGATGATTTTACTAAGATATATAACCATTCAACAAAATTTTTAATTTGAGTAACATTGCCAGGCCAATCTATAGTTTGCAATAAAGGGCAAACATCATCTGATAATCTTATTTTTTTTGAATACTTTTTTTCTTTTTTATTTATGAAATGATTTATTATTAAAGGTATATCCTCCCTTCTTTTTTTTATTGGAGGAATTTCTAATGTCGCAACATTTAATCTATATAACAAATCTTTACGTAGTTTTTTTTGTTCAATCTCTTGGTTGATATCTTTGCTTGTTGACGATATAAATCTTATATTTATGTTAAAATTATCCTCTTCACCAGTGGATGAACTAAGGGAATATGTTTCTTTTTGTAAAAAATTTGTAATTTTACCTTGTATGTGATATTCCAAATCACAAATTTCTTTTAAATAAATTGTTCCCTGCCCTGCTCTTTGTATATATCCTAAAGTTTTGTTCATCGCGCTAAAATCGCCAAAAAAAGTTTTATCAAAATTTTTATTATTTAATAATGCACAATTTATAGTTATAAAAGGTTTTGAAGATCTACTTGATAAGTTATGAATAAGTTTTGCAACAAAATTTTTGCCAGTACCAGATTCACCTGTAATTAAAACTCGTGCATTGGTATTTGCTATTTGATTGATTTTTTTTTTTAAATTATTTATTGAAACTGTATTACCTATAAATTCTTCATCATTTTCCAAATTTTCCTTATATATTTCATATTTTTTTTTTAGAAAAGCATTTTCTAATGCTCTATTAATTATTAGAAATAATTTTTCTGATTTAAAAGGTTTTTCTATAAAATAAAACGCACCTTCTTTTATTGCTTTTACTGCTATATCGATATTGGCATGCCCACTAATTAATATTACTGGAGTATCTGGATTATAATTTCTCATTATTTTAAGTAATTCGAGTCCATTTTTTTTACTACCTTCAAGCCACACATCTAATAAAACTAGGTCGATTGATGTATTTTTAATTTCATTAATTGCAGCATCAGAATTACTAGCTATAATTACTGAGAATCCTTTCGATGAAAGGATTTTTGATAAAGTTAAACAGATATCTTTTTCGTCATCTACAATTAAAATATATTTTTTCATAAATTATACATAATCAAAATTATATGTTTTTTGGTAATTCTATTAAAGCAGTAGTTCCATTTTTCTTATCATTAATATCAAAATTACCATTATGTTCTTGTATTATTTTTAAAACTATTGCAAGACCAAGGCCGGATCCTTTTTTTTTAGTTGTTATATAAGGTTCCAAAATTTCATTTTTTGGAAAATTTTTAGGTAAGCCGCCTCCATTATCATCGATTTTAATATATACATTACCCTTTTTAAGATAAATACTTAAATTTATTTTACCATTAAATCTTTTATTTTTAGATTGATTTTCATTTATTGATTCTATTGAATTTTGAATTAAGTTTGAAATTGCCATTGATATTTGAGTTTCATCAATTTTAATAATTAAAACTTTATTTAAATTAGTAGATAAAAATTTTATTTTTTTATTACTTTTTTTATGAAATAAGATTAAATCAGAACATAATTTATTTAGTTTAATAGTTCCAAATTTTGGAGAAGGTAATTTAGCAAACATTGAAAATTCATTAACCATATCTTCAATTGATGAAACTTTTTTAATGATTGTATCAGCGTAACTTTTGTCTTCTTTACTTTTAGATTTTGATTTTAGGTATTCAGCTGATAATTGAATTGGTGTTAAAGGATTTTTTATTTCGTGTGCAATTCTTCTTGCAATATCAGACCAAGCAGCATTCCTTTCCCTTTTTTTAAGTTCGATCCTTTGAGATTTAAGTTTTTGTGTCATTTCATTAAATGTTTTGATCAATAAACTCATTTCATCATTAGTAGAAATTTGCGGAACTTTAACAGATAAGTTCCCAGATTTAATTTCGTTAGCTGTTTTTATTAAATTAGTTATTGGTTTAATTAATGTATCAGCAAATAATAATCCTACTAAAATTGATATTAATAAAATTAATAAAGAAATTAGAATGAAAACCATATAAAAATTAGCTTCTATTTTTTTTCTTTCTTCAAATACTTTTTTATAACTCATAGATGCATCTTTAATATTTTGAATTTGTCCAATTATTTGAGGATCTATAAATCGTCCTATCGATAAATAAGTATTTTGTATTTCTTTTAGTTTGACTAAAGCTCTTACCCTGTCTTTTCTTTTGCTAGTTAAAATAATTTTCCCGTTTTCAGCTTCAATTAATTCATAGTCTGTGATTAAATCTGGAGTAGTGCTAATTGTAAACCCTGCCTTTGCTAATACCATCCCGCTTTTTTTAAAAATAAAAGCTTCTGTTAGCTCTCTTAAATCTATTTGCGAATATACATACATGTTTAATTTATTTAGATCTAAAAAAATAGTATTGAAATTTTCATCTATTTCTTTTGACATTGCTAAAGCATCCTTTCTAATATTTTCTCGATATTCTTTAAGATAAGCTTCTGCAACTATATTTGATTGTTCTGCCATACGTAATATTTTATCATTAAACCAACCCTTCATTCCTATATTAAAAAAAAGTGAAGAAAAAGTAGCGAGAGTAATTGTAGGTATTAATACCAACAAAGCAAAAGTTAGCATAAATTTGGTTGAAATTTTTGCACCTACACTACCTTTTTTTCTTTCTATCCATGTCTGAACAATCTTTCTTATTACTTTAAAACAAAGTGCAAATAGCAAAATTACATCAATTGTTAATGTAGTAATTGCTATTGGCGTAGTTGTTTCAATGTAAGGTAAGGAATTTGAAAATACTAAATACGTTATAACTGATGCGAGAAAAGATAAAATTATTAAAAATATAGTTATTTTTCTATTTGTTGATGGTTTGTTAAGCCAAGCAAATATTGTTATAATTAAATTCGAAAAAAAAGGAGAAAAAGAATATTTTTTAGTCAAAAATAAGAAATAATTTTTATTTAATTTTTTTTCCATAAAGAATTATTTTTTTTATTATTTTTTAAAGAACTTTAATTTTTAATTCTTTAATTTTCTTTCTTAATGTATTTCTATTTAACCCTAGTAACTTAGATGCTTTAATTTGATTTCCTTTCGTAGCAGTTAAGCAAATCGAAATTAAAGGTCTTTCAACTTCCCTAATAACTCTTGAATAAAGACCTGATGAGGGAAGTTTTCCTTTATGGAATTTGAAAAATTTTTTTAAATGTTCTTCTACTGATAAACTAAGACTCATTTTTTCTGAACTATTATTTGAATTTGATTCTGAAATCAATGTATTAGTTTTAGATAAATTTTTAACAATATCATTATTTGTTATTTTGTTAGAAGGTATTAACACAACCAGTCTTTTAATAAAATTTTCTAATTCTCTAATATTTCCAGGCCATTTGTATTTTTTTAATTCATTTATAGCTTCTTCAGATATACTTTTTTTATCAAAACCTTCTTTAAAAATTTTATTTAAAAAGTAATGAACTAACTCATTTAAATCAGAAAACCTTAATCTTAAAGGAGGTATATTTATAGGGAAAACATTTAATCTATAAAATAAGTCCTCCCTAAATTTTCCACTTTGAACAAGCTCATCTAAATTTCTGTGAGTTGCGGTTATTATTCTAACATTTGTTTTAATTTTTTCATGTCCACCAACTCTATTAAATTCGCCTTCTTGAATTACTCTTAAAAGTCTTGTTTGTGCTTCATATGGCATATCTCCTATTTCATCAAGGAAAAGGGTCCCTCCTTCTGCTTCCTCAAACTTCCCAAATTTTCTTGTAAAAGCTCCAGTAAAAGAACCTTTTTCATGACCAAATAATTCACTTTCTATCAATTCTTTTGGAATTGCTGCCATATTAATTGCTGTAAATGGTCCATTTTTTCTTTTTCCATGTTCATGTAAAACTTTTGCAACAAGTTCTTTTCCAGTACCTGACTCTCCAAAGATCATAACTGTTAAATCTGTATTAACTAATTTAGCTACAGATTTAAAAACTTTTTGCATTAAAGGAGATGATCCTATTATTGGAATATCATCATTTTCAATTTTTTTTTCCTTTAACTTATTATATGTGTTTGAAAACTTGTCATTATCTGTAAAAGCTACATCTATAATTTTATTAAGTTCGGTTATATCAAAGGGTTTTGCAAGATACTCATAAGCTCCCTTTTCAACAGCTTGCATAGCAGTTAAAATTGTATTTTGAGCACTTATAATTATTATTTTAATATCTGATCTGATCTCTTTTATTTTTGGTATTAAATCAAGGCCATTTTCATCTGGCATCACTACATCTAAAATTATCAAATCACCTAGACCACCAGATACCCAATTCCACAATTGAGCACAATTATCTGTTAATTTAAGTTCATATTTATTTTCAAGTTCTGTTGATAAAACAGTTCTTATTGAAACATCATCTTCAGCAATTAAAATTAATTTTTTTTTATTCATAATTCTATATATTTTTTATTTGTTTATTTTATCAAACATTACTGTAAATATTGTCCTATTGTTTATAGTATCAAACTCAATAGTTCCTGAATGATTTTGTATTATTTTTGCACATATGGAAAGCCCAAGTCCTTTTCCATTAATTTTATTAGTTACAAAAGGATCAAAAATATTTTCTTTTAATTCATCCGGAACACCAATGCCATTGTCTTCAATAAAAACTTTTATAGGTAAATTTCCATGCTGGTATCTAGTTGAAATTTTTATAATTCCATTAATTTCGTTAATTGCTTCTACTCCATTTTTTAATAGATTAACAAATGACTGAGTTAATTGATTTTCATTTCCATTAATATTTGGTAAAGAAGGATCATAACTTTCTACAAAATTTATTTCCTTTTTGTTAAAAATTGCTTCAACAGACTCTTTCGAATTTCGTATTACTTGGTTAAGATTTATACTCTTTTTTTTCGTCGGCCTATCATCAGTAAAGTTTTCTAAAGAATTTAATAACTTTTTAATTCTTTCAGTTTCATTATTTATAAGCTTTATCAAATTTAAATCTTTACCTTTAAAATTAACTCTTTTTTGAATTATCTGTGCAGCTCCCTTGATACCAGATAAAGGATTTTTTATTTCATGAGATAGCATTGCAACTAATGATGATACAGACTGGGCTGATTTTTCAAAATTGAATCGTTTAGAAAACTCAAAATTTTTGGATAGATCATTCAAAATAATAGAAAATAAATTATTATCATTTTCTATTTTTGAAATTGATATAGAAACATTATTTTTTTTTTTAGGCGTATGTATTGGAACATTAAATTCATTTATGCTACGATTACTTTTAATAGATTTTTCAATTAAACTTATAAAATAACTATCATCTTTAAATAAGCTGTTTATCTTTTTTCCAACTATATTCTTTCCACTCATTTCTAAAAAAATTTCTGTAGAATTATTGCAATAAATAATCGTTTTTTTTATGGAATTTATAACTATTATTGGGCTCTGCAACGAATTTAGAATAAACTCAGAGTTTAATTCTGTTTTTTTTACTAATGTATCCAATATAAAATGTTTAATATATAGGCAATTTAACTAGATGATTAAAAAAAAGGCAATAAAAAAGTATAATTACAAAGGAAATATAGCAATTATTCTTGCATGTGGGCAAAGTAAAAGACTTAAATCAAAAACCCCTAAGCAATATATAGAATTTTTTGAAGACATTATATTAAATCATACCATCAAAATATTTCTGAAAAATAACGAAATAGACCATATTTTGTTAGTTTTAAACAAAAAACATAAGAAATTCTTTAATAAAATTATTCAGGATAAGAAAATTTCGTATACATATGGAGGTGATTCTCGACAAAAATCAGTATTTTATGGTCTTAAATATATAAAAAGGTTTAAGCCAACAAATGTATTAATTCATGATGCAAACAGGCCGTTTACTAATACAAAATTAATTTCAGAAATATTAAAGAAATTAAGAAAATTTAAGGCAGTTATACCAAGAATAAAAATTCAAGACACTATAAAAAAAGTTGAGAATAATAAAATCACCCATCTAAATAGAGACAAAATTTTTGCTTTACAAACACCTCAAGGTTTTAAATTTAAAGAATTATTAAAAAAACATATTAATGCTAATGGTGAAAACTTTACAGATGATTCATCATTGTTTGATGATACCGGTAAAATCATTACATATATATATGGCAATAATGAAAATATTAAAATTACAGATAAAAGCGATCTAAAACTAGCGGAGAAATTATATTATTCAAAAAATAAATCAAATTTTATTGGTTTGGGAATAGATTTTCATAGATTTAATAATAAAAAAGGAAAATTAATTTTATGTGGTGTAAAAATTCCTTTTCACAAAACTTTAATCGCACACTCTGATGGCGATCTTGGTTATCATGCGATTTCAGATGGAATTTTAGGAGCAATCTCTGAAGGCGATATTGGTATACACTTTCCAGATACTAGTAAAAAAAATAAAAATTTAAATTCTGCTAAAATATTAAAATATACATATGAGCTAATGAAAAAAAAGATTAATAGAGATATCAAAAACATAGATTTAACATTTATTGGTGAGGAGCCAAAATTTTCAAAATATCAAAAGAAAATGAAAGTAAACATCTCTAAATTATTAAATTTAGATTTAAATCAAATAAATATAAAGGCTACTACTACTGAAAAAATGGGACCTTTGGGAAATAAAGAAGGATTAGGGGCTTTTGCTCTGGTAAATATAATTTAAAAATGAAATCAAATTTTTATAAATCAATCTCAACATGCTTCGGTTTAGGCTACATCTCCCCTTTTCCAGGAACATTAACATCTTTTTTGACTGTTGTAATTATATGGTTAATTCAAAAATATTTTGGATTTCAAATAACATTAACGTGTATTTTTTTTATTACTTTACTTGGATATATTGTAATTGAAAAGGATGCAAATAAGAAGTCAGATCCAAAAGAAATAGTAATAGATGAGTTCATTGGTCAGTCTTTAGTTTTAGTTTTC
>Ga0209554_1002516_pt1 | contig 12562 bp, 8 predicted proteins | sample MarorgKNORR_S2LV_5_FD_188221 | JGI IMG/M metagenome (GOLD analysis project Ga0209554, IMG submission 188221) | Marine microbial communities from the Southern Atlantic Ocean, analyzing organic carbon cycling - Bottom_A/KNORR_S2/LV (SPAdes) (version 2) | ecosystem: Environmental > Aquatic > Marine... | reverse complement strand
CTACGGGATTGGCACCAGTCTCGGTTCACTGGCCTTTTCTTCCATACTGCGGGCGGAGCGGGTCTCCGGGGTGAATCACCTGGCCAAGGCCAAGAGATGCATTTTTCTGATGATGGAAGGCGGGCCCTCCCACATCGATACCTTCGACCCCAAGCCCGAGCTGGCCAAGCGCCACCTCCAGAAATTCAAGCGAAGCGGGGACATGGAAAGCGCAATGTCCTCCGGCCAGCGTTACTTCGTCAAGAGCCCCTTCGATTTCATCAAGGCGGGCAAGTGCGGGGCCGATGTTTCCGCGGAATGGCACCACCTCAAGGAACGGGTGGACGACATGTGCTTCTATCGCGGTTGCCAGGTCGAGTCCGTCAACCACCCGACGGCCTGTTATCATGTCAATACCGGCAATCGCTTCGGTGGCGATCCTGCAGTCGGGGCTTGGGTAACCTACGGTCTGGGTACGCTCAATGAAAACCTGCCTGCTTTCGTGGTTCTCCCGCGTACAAGTTATCCCCAGGGCGGGGCATCCAACTGGTCCAACGGATTTCTGCCCGCTGATTATCAGGGCACGCCCCTGCGTCCCGAGGGCAGTCCCATCCTCGACCTCAACCCGCCGGCCGGAATGACCCGACAGGACCAGCGCAATAATTTGGACCTGCTGGCCAAGCTTAACGGCGAGCATTTCAAGGCGCGTCCGCAACAAGGTGAGCTTGATGCCCGCATGTCCTCCTACGAACTGGCTTACCGAATGCAGATGGAAGTACCGGGTATACTCGACCTGAAGGGCGAAACGGAAAAGGCTAAGGAAGCCTACGGAATCGGGGACGCCAAGACCGATTCCTTCGGTCGCAAGTGCCTGCTGGCCCGCCGTCTCATCGAGAAGGGGGTACGTTTCGTGCAAGCCTATGCCGGCAACTGGGACAGTCATGATTACATCGCCCGGGCTCACGGATCCCTCATCCGCTCAGTCGACAAACCCATCGCCGCGCTTCTGGGCGACCTCAAGGAACGTGGTCTGCTCGAGGATACTTTGGTGGTCTGGTGCGGCGAGTTCGGTCGTACCCCCGACAATGGCATCAGAAGCGGAGGGACTAGCTACGGGCGCGACCACAACGCCAAGGCCATGACCATGTGGTTTGCCGGGGGCGGCACCAAGGCGGGGCACACCATCGGGGCGACCGATGAGATCGGGGCCGAGGCGGTCGAGTGCGTCCACCATATCCGCGACGTCCACGTCACCTGGCTGAACCTGCTCGGTCTAGACGACAACCAATTGACCTACTACCACGCCGGACGGCACAAGCAACTCAGCCAGTTCGGCGGCAAAGTCATTCAGGAACTGATTGCCTGAATCGTAAATCCCCTCCATGTCCAGTATCGTATCTTTGAAAAGCAAATGTTGATCAAGGTCAGCTACGCCCTCCTCGGTGCCATATTGGTCACTCCGTTGGTTGAGCGTTCCCGCCGCCTCACAGCGGCCAAACGTCGTTTTCATTCTCGCCGATGACCTCGGACTGCGGCGACCTGGGATGCTACGGTTGTCCGGACGTCAAGACGCCCCACATGGACAAGTTGGCCGCGGATGGCGTGCGCTGCCGCCAGGATTTGTGCAAATGAGGTCGGTTTTTGGCAGGATGACTGCAAAACGGGCGATCTGGTTCACTGTACGCTTTTAATGTACGATTTTGCACTTCGGAATTGTGAAGGACGGGAAATCACAAGGTTCGAAGACGGTGGAAAATGGGCACTTGACTCATATAATCTTCGAATAACCCAACTTTTTTTGTCAGATTACGGGATCAGGTGCAAATGATCAATGAATACGATGGAAGATAACGAACGCCAAATCCAGTTTACACAACAGTTCTCTCAAAGCGAGCGGGCGATGCGGGCGTTTGCGTGTTCGCTGATTCCCAATCGAGAGGATGTCAACGACATCATTCAGGAAACGCTGAAGGAACTTTGGCGCAAATTCGACAAATTCGATCCTGCGCGACCTTTTCTTCCATGGGCCAATCGATTCGTCTATCGGCAGGTGCTCATTCACCGGCGATCGACCGCCATCCGATTGAAGTACACCTTCAGCGAAGAGACGTTTCGACGTCTGGTGGAGGAACAATCCCCGTTGGAGCGCGATGTCGCGCTTTCGGAGGCTCTGGATAAATGTCTTCATCGTTTGGATGACGATGAGCGCGAGTTGTTGAATCTACGGTATTTCACCAAAGAGTCGATCAACGAGATGGCGACCCGCGAAGGGTTGAGCGTCGATGTTTTATACAAGCGGATTCAACGGATCAGGGAGGTGCTTCAGCGTTGCATCTCGAAACGCATGGGGCGGGAGGGATGGGCGTAATGAAGAATGAATCCCGGACCCGGCTCGAAGAACTGCTAGGGATGCTGTCCGACGACTCGATTACGGAAAAGGAATTCAATGAGTTGGATGAAATTCTGCGTGATCATCCGGAGGCCCGCAGGATTTATTGCGACTACCTGGCGGTTGACGACCGACTTGCTTCGGGCGAAGTGCTTTTTGAAGAGGTGGAACGAGCAAAGGCACGAACCGGCTTGGCCATCAGAGATTGGCGTCCTTGGGCGGCCGCGGCTGCGCTCGTATTCATCGGCGTCCTGCTCAGCCACGTATTCCGGGGGCAGCCTTTTGACAGCTCCGAAACGGCTCGATCTTCCTCGCCGGAGAACGCTGTTCCTGCAGAGAATAATGAAGGGTTGGCCGTGCTCAGACTTGTCGGTGACGTGCGGTGGTCCGCCAGCCAACGCCCCCTGAGGCATTTCGATGAACTGCAGGATGAATGGATTCGTCTGGAGCAGGGCGTTGTACAGCTTGCGTTCTTGAATGGCGCGAAACTTTCGTTGGAGGGACCGGCGGCATTGAGAATCATTTCCGAAGAGGAGTGTTTTGTCGAAAAGGGCAAGTTGGTCGTGCTGGCGCCGGCCCAGATCGGACACTTCAAGGTAAATACTCGTATGTCGGAAGTGGTCGACCTGGGGACGGAATTCGCTATGGTCGTCAGCGAAGATGGCGCCGTGGACGTTCATGTCCTCGAAGGCGAGGTGGAAATCGGGATCAAAGGCGCCGACGCGAAGGTTGTTGTCCGGGAACGACTGGGTGAAGCGGAGGCCGTGAGGCTTGAACCGGGTCAATCTGGCATCGCTCCAATGGTTTTCAACGGACTGGCATTCGAGTCGCTTCGGGCCGTTTCGCTGTGGCGCGAGCAACCGCTGCGTATCCAGTTCGATTGTGGATCGAAGGCCGGCACATATCAGGGCGCGGAAGCTCCAGCCCAGGCCGCGGGTCTCATGGACCAACGCGAGGTTTTCTGGAACCCCATCAATGGCGACCAGGCGGGTGTTTTCATTATGAGCGATGGAACGATAGCGCCTTATAAGATCGAAATAGATTATGGCCGGCAAGAAAAGGGGAGGTTTTCCTGGGATCGTCAGCCGCACCTTTCGAAGGGGGCGGTATCGGCAACAAGGGGGGTATTCGATACGCCGCTGTGCAGAGATTATCTCGGAGGAGGAGGAGCCGTCGGCCTGCGGCTTCGCGGAATGCCGAAAGGAACGTATCGAGTTTTCCTGGTCGGCCGGAGTGTGCTTGATCACGAAAAGTGGGGCAACTTTCTCGTGTCCAAGGCGCACAGAGCCGTTATCGCCGCGGGCGAAGCGGATTGGGATTCGGGCGAAGTCTTTTACCACGAGGTACTCTCCGATCCGGATGCCGCAATCTGGGTGAACGGGCAGACGCACGTGGTCACGGACGTCGAAATCACGGGGCCCGACCAGTACTTGACTATTCTGACTGCGAAAGATAGAGAACGTTCACCTAAGCCAGGCGGCGGGAACAGTGTTATTTCAGCTATCCAAATTATCGAACTGCGCGAACATGACAACTCAAACCAAGAGAAAGGTGGGAAATGAAACCGAAAAAAAACAGCCAGAATCCGATGAATCGTAGAGACGTTCTGAAATCCCTGGTCGGGGTTGGCGCCCTTGGGGCGATGGGACCGCTTGACGTGTTGGCCGCCACCGGTAGTCCTGCAACAAAGACACCTGTTACCTCAGCGAAGAACCTGGTCATCATCGTGAACATGCTCGGCTACAATCGCCACACCTTCCACCCCAAGGATGACGACCTTGACAAGTCACCCCTGCTGGCGCGGCTCAAGGGCCACTACAACGACCTGACGGTATTCAAGAATATCATGCAACCCGAAATCAATCGCGGACATAACGGCGGGCGCGGAATCCTGACCTGCAACAAGAACCAGAAAAATGGTCCTTTCATCAGCCTCGACCAGCTCGCCAGCCAGCACCTACAGCAAACCACCCGCTACAAAAGTGTCCACATTGGGAATAAAACCATTGTATGGAACAAGGACAGCCGAATAGTCCCAACCCTGCATGAGGCAGGTCCTGAAGTTGTTTTTAATCATCTCTTTGGCCAGACACCCACGGATCAGCTTGCAAAAAAACTTCAGTCCGTGCGGGCCATGCACCAGAGCCTGCCCCAGAAAAGCCGGGCGGTCTACATCGCGGCCATGGAGGAACACGAGAAGGCTCTAGCCACGGATCTGGAATGGGCACGCAAGCCGTTGCCGAACGTCGAGTTTGACACCAAACTACACCTGACCGATCATCATGGTCGGGGAGTCATGGCTCCGTTTGAACAGCATCTGGAAATGATCAAGCTCGCCATCCAGCACAATCGCGGCCAGGTATTTGTCGCGTCACCGCCATTCGTAGACAAAACCGATCATGGCGTCCAGCTTGGCTACCACGCGCTAGGGCATCGCGCGCATGAATCACCCGACATTTATAAAGGCATGTTAGGCCTGGAACAGCATTTCATGGATTGCCTGGTCGGATTTATGACTTCCCTGAAAACAGAGAAGCTTCTGGATGACACTGTCATTCTCTTTATGGGAGCGTTTTCAAGCCCCGGTGGCCACAGCAGAGAATACCTTCCGACAATACTGGCCGGCGGCGGCTTTAAACACCAGGGGCTGATCGAGTGTAAAGAAGGCGATACGACGCGTTATCCTTTATCACATCTATATGTCTCGATCCTGAACCAGATGGGTATCGACCTGGATAATTTTTCCGGTCACCAGGGTAATTTGAACCGCCTAATAACCTAAGGATCTAGCATGTTTAAACTCATCACAGTCTTTTGCGGTCTGTTAATCGGCACCTTAGCAACCGCCAGCGAACTCGACGCCTTGCGTCAGAATTGTGTGGCTTGTCACGGCGGCATTAAGGATGGCAAGAAAGTCGTAAAGGGTAGCTTCGACATCACACCGTTGTTGAAAGACGGCATTCAAGGACGTCACACACAGGATTGGGTGGCAGTCGTCGAGAAGTTGCGGGAGAAGGAAATGCCCCCGGATGACAGCAAATACACGCTAAGCGATTCACAACGTAAGGCGGTGACCCAAGCGGTATACGCCAAATTAGATCGCAGGGATATCCAGGAACGCTTGCTTACGCCTTTTGAAATTGCCAATACCAGCTCGAAACTCTTTGGCCTGGATCTCGAAATCTATGATCCCTTCGAGAACCTGTATTTTCTCGAAAACATAGACTCTTCATATCCCACAGTGGATTCGCCGAGCCTCATGTCCTCCGCCTATATGCGCGAGATTGAATCCAGTCTCGATCTCGTGCTCGACCGTACAGTTGCAAACGGATTCAGTGCGATCTCAGGTATCAATAAAAAATACAAAGACCAGACAGGGTTTGAACTGCGCTTCGTCACCACGTTCACCAGTGAACAACGGGTTCCCGCCGTTTATCAGGCTTACGTGCATCGAGAGCCGACCGTGCCGCACACAAAAGAAGCTAGGCAGGCCCTCAATGACAAAGAAAAAGAAAGTGTCCTGAAACAGGAAAACAGGAAAGTTGCGGACGCATTCTGGAAACATATTCGGGAAACGGAAAACATTGACCAGATCCTGGTGAGAAAGCGCGGCGCCACAAGGCTCGCCTGCAAAGAGTATGGTGTCAATCTTCCCGCAGGCAGATACAGGCTCACTTTTTCGGCTCGAATGCTGAACCGGGAGCTTGTCAAAAAGGTTGCCGAGGCAGAAGCAAAAGACAGCAAGAAAGGAGTAGGTAGTTTCCGAGAACTGCATCTGTCCAAGGCCGGTCTGGCCATTCGGCACAACGGGATCAACAACGGCCGGCGCGGTGGCCTTAAGGCGAACTCAAAAAGCGGAAAGCTGCTGCACTATTTCGAAATTGAGGACGATATAACAAAGGAGTATCAATGTGAGTTCGAGCTGACGACTCCGGGCCAGATTGAGATGGATTTCGTAAACGGCCCGATTTTTGCTCGTCTTAATCGTTTGAGCCTGGGCAAGCACAATTCGAAAGGATATAAGCGTGATGCCTATCCGCTTCCTCACATTGCGATCGACAGCAAGCTGCTGCTGAAACGGATCTCGGGTCCAGCGCCCTACAATTCGTATCAACTCACAGCTGGCGAACCGGCTGCGGCGCTCAAGCAAAAATTGAATCAACTGCTTAGCGAACTTTCGCTCGCTGACCGTGCTGCAGAATTGTTGGCGGTGCATGACCGTTTAGACAAGTCGCTGACCCCGGAACAAAAGTACGTTGAGACATTAAAATGGATCAGCATGTCCCAGGAGCAGCTTTATATTCGATTTGACAGGAACGCCCCCACTGCCCGTGCCCGATTCGTCTCCTATTCGTTGTTGAAGAAACATCCGGACGCGTCATTCAAGGCCGACTACACTCAGTTTCAAGCGGGACAGATAACTGCTCAAGACTTTACCGATAAAATAATCAAGCGTCCTGGGTTCAAGGACTTCCTGACCATCTTCGCGAAGTATTGGCTCGAGAACAGAACCCAACTGGACGAAAAAAAGTTTTCTGAGGTGGAACTGACGCTGCCATTTGAAAAGGAAACCATCGACTACATGTCTGTCCTGTTTGACAAGAACCGGTCGGTCGCCGAACTCTTTACTTCTGACTATCGGATGTTGACCGCCGCCATGGGCAGTTTTTATGGTATGCCTGAACAGGGGCTGGATCGGTACAAGGCTAAGTTGGTAAAAACTCCAGGAGCGGGCGGTCTGCTGCATCAGGCGAATTTCTTTGTCGCCCAGTCAGACGGAGTAGATCCGCGCCCCTTCCGCCGGGCAAAATGGATACTGGCCAATGTCTTTGGCAAAGAACTTCGGGAACCTCCGGATGACATCAACGCCGACCTGTTCACGACAAGCGCTAAAACGCAAACATTCGAACAGCGTACAACCGCCCATCGGCAGATTAAGTCCTGCCAAAGCTGTCACGAAGCTTTGGACCCCATCGCTTTTGCCATAAACGATTACGACACGATCGGACGTATGACAGGACCAATCAACAAAGAAGCAAAGCTGAACCTGACTGCAAAACTGGGTTCTGCACACGAGACAATGGCGCGATCCTTTACCCGAAACCTGATCGCCTTTACAATAGGACGCGACACAAATATTTATGACATGAAAACAATTGATGCCATCGTGGTCAAAACAGCAAAGGATGGACACCGCGTGCGAGACATCCTCGAGGAACTACTTGAGAGCTACTTCAAAAAATGAGCACTTCAAAGGGGCAACGAATGAAGACATTAAATAGACGCGACCTGATTAAATCACTGGCTGTATGCGTCGGCGGCGTCAGTATGCTGCCGTTGTTTGGCGCACAGCAGAAGCGCTCGGCGCTCGCTGCGCTCAATAAGAATGTGGTAATGATATCCGTCGGCTTAGGGTTTCTGCCGCAGTACTTCCGACCCGGCAAGAATTCGCTGAACTCGCGGTATTTGTCATTCTTCGAATCCGTGCACGATAAGATGACAATATTCAATCAGATCGAGCAGGCCGAACGATTAGGCGGCCATCGCAACGCGCACTCAGTCTTCACCTGCCAGAGTCGTTTCGGCAAAATCCACTCACCATTTATCAGTCTCGACCAGCTGCTGGCCCTCAAGACTGTCCAGGAGACTCGGCACAGTTATGTCGCCGCCGGCACCCGTAACAACCTTAATCTGAGTTTTGGCGTCAACGGTCTTGCTGTTCCTTCTGTTGTCGGCGTCGACGGCTTGAAAGGCCGGCTGTTTGGCGCAGGTGCGCCGACGGATGAATTGGAGTCCAAGCGGAAAGTCCTGGCTGAAGTTAAACGCCAGTGGGGCTCCGAAGGGCATGACAAATTTTATCGCTCGGTATTGGACGAGAATCTTGAGGCCCTGGATAATGAAATAAAGTGGTCAAAAGTGAAGCCGCCGGAATTTGAGCTAGAGGTGAAAAGCGTCGGGAACCCGATCATGGACCTGTCGGCGCAACTGGAACTGATCAAGTTGGGCCTGGCCAAGAAGCAGTGCAGAATCGTGTCGTTCGCGATCAGTCATAACGGCAGTATCCCGCTGGATGGCGTGCACGAAGGCTATCATGCATTATCTCACCATAATGAGCAGAAGGAGAAGATGGATGAGCTGGCGATCATCGAAACCTATGTCGCCGAGCAACTAGCCAAATTCGTGCATGACCTGGAGAAATTGAAAATCCTCGATGACACCATTGTCCTGATCGCCGGCAACATGGGCGACCCCAACCGCCACACGATGCAGGACATGTCCGTCATCCTTGCCGGCGGCGGCTTCAAGCACCAGAAGATTGTCAATTGCAAAGACAAGGGGCGCAGTGTGCACACCTTGGCGAACCTCTATGTCTCCCTGCTCCATCAAGCTGGCTTGAAAGATATAGACAGCTTTGCAGGGGTCGCAGGGCACATGGACGATATCCTGACATGAAAAAAGGCAGCTTCCTCTGGGCCCCATTCATTCTTCTAATGCTATGCCTGTCTTTCGGTGCCCACGCCGATCCCGCCGCCGCCGAATCTCTCGCCGACTTCAAGTCCTTGGTCATGGCCAAATGCGCAAAGTGCCACGGCGAGAAGAAGGTCAAGGGCGGTATCGATTTTGTTAAGATGCTGGATAAGGGGCTGCATGCCGATGACATAAACCACTGGGCCAAGGTGGTGGAAATGGTCCAGAGCGACAGTATGCCGCCTGACGACGACGATAATTATCCGCTCCCGGCCAAGGACGCCAAGACCATCATCGGTACGATCTATCGGGCTCTGGGGGATGCGGACCAGAGTAAGACCACGCGAATGATCACGCCTGATGAGTATAAAAACGCTATCGCAGACATCTTCCAGCTCGACCTGAAGAACTACGATCCCATCGGCGATCTCTACGCGTTCACCAGCAAGCCGGATCACACCTTTTATACCGTTGAGAGCAAGCGCTTGATCAATCGCTTCTATTTCAACGCACTGGAGAGTGGTACGAGTCGGGTCATCAAAGAATACAACGCCGATAACCAACCGGAAGTCAGCAAGAAGTTCCGTAAGAAGCCCGCACCCAAAAAGCCAAGCTCGAAGAAGCCGACGCCAAAGAAACCGCCGAAGCCGAAGGCACCGAAGAAGCCGAAGGCACCACCCAAAGTCTTGACCGCAGAGGAGAAGAAGAAAGCTGCGGAGAAGGCGCACCTGAAAATGATGAACGCCGTTGCGGCGCGCAATAAAAACTCGTCCAACGAAACGGGCGACGTTACCTATCCCATGCACATGTCGCTGAACGTCCGTGATTCAGTGGATGGTTTTATTGAATACGCCGGCGACTACTGGGGCATCCGGGGAAAATCCTGGAAGGGCAACAGTAATATCCCCATCGATCTCCTCGGCGGCGCCAAGCAGCAGTTCAGGGCGCTGCCGCGCGGCCGATACAGGATACGGATTCGCGCCTCGGCTCACGACCGCGACGCGATCTCACGGCTGCCGGCTGAACAGGGCCGCCACAATGTCTGGGCCAAAGATAATGTCTGGGGCAACGGCTACCGGCTCGAAACGGAAAAGTGTAAACTGACCCTGTACAAAACGGCGACGCGGACGCGGACCACCTCCGACCCCGCTACTCGCTACACAGCCATCACCTCGTTCTACATCGAAGACACCGCGATCAAGGAATACTCCTTCGACGTGTCGTCGCACTGGAACATGTCGCTGGGAATCCTCTTCAACAATGGCGCGGTCAACGTCGTGAACACCGCTGGCACCGTCGCTACGATGCGCTTCGACGAGCAAGGGAATCCAACATTTGTGCCGGCGGAGACGACGCTGCCGACGATACGGATCTACGACATTAGCGTTGATCGATTGGGCGATGTCGAAATGGGTTCCTTGTTTGTGAAGGACATGCCCGCATTCGACGACGCTAAGGCCAGGCAGAAGATAACCACCTTCGTCACCGAGTTGGCACTGGCCGAGTCACCCCGGTACGGGCAGTTCTACGAGACCTTGCGGACGTCCCTGAAAATGACTGCGCATCAGGCCTTTGTTGAGACGGTCAAATGGATCCTGGTGTCCAGTGACTTTCTCTACATCCACAGCGGGTCTGAAAACGCTCCTGGCCGATTGCGGCATGCCTCTTTCTCCTTATTGAAGACGACGCCTATGCCCGAGTTTTCAGCCTACTACTCCAGATACAGATCAAAGGAGATAGGCGCAAAAGAGTTTACCCAGAAACTGGTTCAGGACCCGGGCTTCAGCAGGTTTGTCAGGTCCTTCTCCGACCAGTGGCTGCATTTATCGGAGATCACCCCGAACGCGCCCGATCGAGCTAAGTACGCGGATTACTACGACGACGAATTGGAGGAGCACTTTCGCAGTGAGTCGTACGCCTATATCCACCACTTGTTCGCGGCGAACCGCAGCGTATCGGAACTGGTGAAATCGGACTACGCATTCATGAATGATAAACTGGCCCGGTTCTATGGGCTTGATGACGTCGCTAATTTTTCCGTCGCTAAAGTCGCAATCAAGGATACCAAGCGAATGGGCATTCTCAGCAACGCCAGCTTCATGGTGGCCAACTCCAACGGTGTTGAGGACCTGCCCTTTCGTCGGGCAAAGTGGATCTCTGAGAATATCCTGGACCGGAAGATCCCGCCGCCGCCGGATGTGATTGACGTGTCGAAATTCGGCAAGGCCGAAGGCGGATTCGCCGCCAAGATCAAAGCGCACATCGGCAGCGAACAATGTTATACATGCCACCGCATGCTCGACGGCATTGCCACCAATATCCACATGTTCGATAACATGGGCAGTCTGAAGACCGACGAGTTTAACGCGAAGGAAGCGGCGGAGACCCTGGCGCTATTGCACGAAGAGCTAGACCCAAAAACACGCAGGATCGCCAGTGCCTTCACCAAGAGCCTCCTGTCTTTTTCCACAGGCAAGAAACTGACCATCAACGACTTGATGGCGGTCGATGAAATTCTTGATGAAGTCGAGGCGGACGGCTTTCGGTCCAGAGATATACTGGAACAAATAGTAACGCGGTATTTTTGACGGTTAGCGCCCCTGGACGGTATAAATAAAATGGATTCTACTCGCTTCATGAACGCATTGACGCGCATCGCCCATCTGGATGTGTTGCTTGTGATTTCTGCTCTAGCCCTTTTCCCGCTCCCCTCAAGTGTGGGTGCTGACGATGTAGCGGTTACCTTCGGGAAACCGGTGAAACTCGGTGAGGGCTTCGGCCCCATCGAGGGCCCGGCCTGGGACCGGAAGGGGGCCTTGTACTTCTCCTCCCTCAGCGACGGGAAGATTTATCGCTGGTCCAAGGAGAAAGGTGCGGTTCTCTTTAAACAGCTCGAAGGCGGCTGTAACGGGCTGCGCTTTGACGCCGCCGGGAACCTACTCGTGTGCCAGCCCCGGGGGCGCCGGGTCTTGAGGATCACGCCCACGGGCAAGCACGAAGTGGTCGTCGACCGGTACAAGGGCGGCCGGCTGAATTCGCCAAATGACATCTGGATCGCTCCGGACGGCGGCGTTTATTTCACCGACCCGCGTTACGGCAAGGGCGGCGAGCTGGAGCAGGACGGTTTATATGTTTTCTACCTTGCGCCGGACGGTAAGACGCTTGTTCCCATGATCAAAGATTTAGAGAAACCCAACGGGATAGTCGGAACGGCCGACGGCAAGAAGTTGTTTGTTGCCGACCCGAAAGCTAAGAAAGTGTATTCCTACACCATCGGTAAAAACGGTACCGTCGCCAATCGCAAGGTCGTCGCCGATAGAGGATGCGATGGCTTGGCTGTGGATGAGCATGGGAATCTCTACCTCTCCGGCAAGGTCATCGAGGCGTACTCGCCCCAGGGGAAAGTGCTCGCGCGGCTTGAGCTGCCTGCGGGCGTCTCCAACCTCACCTTCGGCGGAGAAGATGGACGTACGCTGTTTTGCACATCACGGGCAGGAATATTTGCAATTACGATGAATGCTCAAGGTGGATCGGACCCCTTCGCCGTTGTGCGAGACTCGCAGCAGGAGCAGCGCATCCGACGGCCAAATTGAACAAGCACGATTTGGCCAAGCAGTCCCGAGTTTCGAAGACTTTCTGGCCATTTTCGGCAAGAGAAGCGCATTTCAGGCACCGCAAAGCTCTGCCAACCCAAGTCAAAGGAAGTAGATATCTTCAGGCAATAGG
>Ga0209554_1002514_pt1 | contig 12568 bp, 11 predicted proteins | sample MarorgKNORR_S2LV_5_FD_188221 | JGI IMG/M metagenome (GOLD analysis project Ga0209554, IMG submission 188221) | Marine microbial communities from the Southern Atlantic Ocean, analyzing organic carbon cycling - Bottom_A/KNORR_S2/LV (SPAdes) (version 2) | ecosystem: Environmental > Aquatic > Marine... | reverse complement strand
GAGCCGCAGCCAACGTGCCCTCGACCGACCGTTGCGACCGTTCCACGAGCTGAGGCGACCACGGGAAGCCGATCCTGCGAATTTCTTCGCTGGCAAGGCCGCCCGAGAAGACGCGCTCTACGTAGTCCGGCGTGTGAGCCCGTCCGAGCTCGGCTCGAGACGCCGCGCATGGAACCTCGAGGGTGACCCGTCCGGATCCGGCGAGCCTCTCTCGCAGGAGACGGTACTTCTCCATGGGAAACCGATGCGTCTCGGGCAGCGGCAGCACGAAGTGATCGCAGTAGAAAGCCCGCAAGGGTCGCTGGGTTGGAGAGGGCACGAGGCGGAGCGTTCGCGGTATAGAGGTAGCGACGCCGCATCGGGATTCTGCCGGATCGCGCCCTCGCGCAGGACTATGTCGACAAACGGTGATGGGCGCAGGGGGAGGGGAGGTGACAATGTGCCAGGTATTCGAGATTTGATCCCATATCGTTGGCTGAGGCGGATCCTCTTCGCCGGCGTGCTCGCGGGTCTTTGTGTGCCGGCTCTGGCCGCACAAGAAGCCACCGTTCAGGGCCGTGTGCGGGACGATCAGGGGTCGGCGGTGTTCGGCGCGTCCGTGCAGCTCCTCGCCGGTGAGCTTCTCCTGGGCACCGCCAACACGGACCGTCTCGGATCCTTTCGTCTGGCAAGAGTCCCGATCGGCACCTTTCGAGTACGGGTCCTGGCGTTGGGCTATGCCGACGGGTCTCTCGACGTCGAGGTGCGCGGGGCCGAGACGCTCGAGCTCGACATCCGCATCGCGAGGCAAGCCATCCAGGTGGAGGGAATCGCGGTCGACGCGGAGCGAAGTCGAGAGAGGGTCCGCTTCGAGGAGCTAGGTGGCGTGACGGTCCGGGAGCTCAACGTCGCGGAGCTGAAGAGTGTGCCCGGGGTCGCCGAAGCAGATCCGGTCCGCGCTGTGCAGGTACTGCCTGGCGTCATCACGACGTCCGACTTTTCCGCCTCCTTCCACGTGAGGGGGGGCGCCCAGGATCAGAACCTCATCCTTCTGGACGGTGTGCCGGTCTTCAGCCCGTTCCACTTGGGCGGCTTCTTCTCCGTGTTCAACGCAGACATGGTGGACCGCGTGGAGCTCCAGTCGGGGGGGTTCGCGGCGGAGCACGGTGGTCGGGTGTCCTCGGTGCTCCAGATCGAGACCGACCCCGGGTCCGGCGACTTCGAGGTCCAGTCGGGCATCTCCTTGCTGGCGAGCCGGGTGGCGGTCAGCGGGGGCTTCCCCAGGAGCCTCGCCAATGCACTCGGACTCGCCAACGCCAAGTGGCGGGGGTCAGCACGACGTTCGTACTTCGATGTGCTCATGAAGCCGGTCTTCGAGTTCCCGTATCACCTGACCGACCTTCAAGGCGTGATCGAGGGATGGACCCACTCAGGCGATCGCGTGACGCTGACCACGTACACCGGACAAGACGTGCTCGACCTGAGCCAGCTCGACTCAGGGGACTTTCCTCTTCGAATCGACTGGGACTGGGGAAACGACCTGCTGGGTCTGCGTTGGACGCGCGCGCGGGCGGGCGGCGGCTCCTTGGATGTCCGCGTCAATGCGAGCCGGTATGGCACGGCGCTGTCGTTCCCCGACTTCAACGACACGAATTTCAGAAGCGCCATCAACCACACTCAACTGCGCGTCGACCTCGACACGCGCCCCGAACCAACACTGAGGCTGAAGGTCGGCGCGGCCCTGGAGCGGATGGCGTATGACAACCTCGTGGAGACCGGTGGCACGGAGTTCGCGAGCGGAAATGGCACCGGCCTGCTCGTGGGCTCGTACGCGCAGGCGTCCTGGTCGCGGTCCCGAGAGTGGCTTGTCGAAGTCGGTCTGCGCTTGGACACCTGGAGCCCGGACCCGGGGGACGCGGTGGCGGAGTTGGCCCCTCGGCTCGCAGCCAAGCGCTTTTTCCACAACGGGGACATGGCGCTCAAGGTTGCCGCCGGCCGGTACACGCAGTTCCTCCACTCGCTCCGCGATGAGGATCTCCCGTTGGGCCTGGACGTCTGGATACTCGCGGGCGAACGGGCGCCGCATGTGGTATCCGACCAGGTGCAGCTCGGAATCGAGGGCTATCGGGACGACGATTGGTACTGGGCCCTCGAGGGATACGCCCGAACGTTCGACGGTGTCGTGACGTTCAATCCTGCGGAAGATCCCAACGATGACCTCGACGACATCCTTGCAGGTGAGGGGCTATCCTACGGAGCCGATCTGCTGGTCAGGAAAGAGACAGGTGATGTCACGGGGTGGATCGCGCTTTCCTACCTGATCGCGGATCGCACCTTCCCGGATCCGCTGTCCCCGTTCGTGCCCCAACCAGACGTCACCTATCCTCCGATCTTCGATCGGCGCGTAGACGTGGACTTCGTCCTCAGATACCCGCTGCCGTACAGTTGGGAGGGGGGGCTGCGCTGGAACTTCGGAACCGGAGTGCCCTACACGCGGGCGCTAGGCTCGTACGCGTACTACTCCCCGCAGATGGGCGAGAGCGGGGGTCGCCTTGAGTGGGCAGGTGCGAGCAGCCAGACGGATGACTTCGGAGGTTATGCTGTCGTCCTGGAGGACCGGAACTCATCCCGGTATCCCTCCTATCACCGCTTGGACCTGAACATGCGGAAGACGTTCGACAAGTCGTGGGGGACGCTCGTCCCCTACGTCGATCTCGTAAACGTTTACAACCAGCGGAACGTTCTCTTCTACTTCTTCGAGTACGACAATGCGCCGCCGACGCGCTCGGGGATCTCGATGTTCCCGATACTGCCGACGTTCGGACTCGAGGTGCGTTTCTGATGCGGCCCGTAGTCTCTGGGTTGGTCCTGTTTGCTCTGCTCGTATTGGCTGGCTGCGAGTTGGAGGAGATCACGATCGTGGAGGTGGAGGACGTGGTGATCGCTGAGGTGCATGTCCAGATCGGGACGGGCCTCTTCGGCCGAAATAGGGTGACCGCCTTCCTGCATCGCACTGTAGGTGGGGCTGGGCCGGGCCTTCACGATGTTCCCGGAGCCTCGATCACCGTCACGCGGAATAGCTCGGCGAGCTACGAGTTCGGGCCGACCGCGATCGAGACTTGCGTCGGGTCCACGCCCGAGGGGGGGACGGGATCGTGCTACTGGGTCGCGCCCGCGGCGGCGGCGGACTTTCGTCCGGGCGAAGCTTTGGAACTCGTGATCGAGCTGCCGAGTGGAGGCACACTGCAGAGTGCCACCACCGTGCCTGGCGATTTCGCGCTCAAGGGTGTCGGCGAGGGCGAGCAGTGTCTCCTGGCGCCGGCGACACCTCTCACCGTTGCGTGGACGCCGTCGTTGGGTACCTGGGCGTATATCAACGAGACGACGCTCATCGGGATCCGCGCCGCGCTGGAGCCTGTGGGAATCCAAGTAGATGACGACCCCCTGTACCTGTTGGGGCTTTCGATCACGGCCAACGACACCACGATCGTCTTCCCCGGGGAGTTTGGTGTGTTCAACCGGTTCGAGCTCGATCACGACCTCGCGGCGACCCTCCAAGAGGGATTGCCCGCCGGCACCCGGGCGCCGGTATCGATCTCCGCCGCCGATCGCAACTACGTGAATTGGGTGCGGGGCGGGAGCTTCAACCCCTCGGGCCAGGTGCGCGTGCCAAGTGTTCGTGGCGACGGTACCGGGGTCTTCGCGGCTGTCGTGGTTCGGACGTTTGAGGTGGTAGTCAGCCCCGATTCGGCTGGTGCGGCCTATGAAGTGCCTACTTGCCCTACCACCTGACGTCCGGCTGCCTCGAGCGCTCCGCCACGTCAGGAGTCTTCTGGCACGACGTAGATTCGGCCCGCGAGATCGTTCTCCACCACCAGGGATGCTCCCCCCTCCCCCCCTACTACGACGTGTACGACGCCCTCCCGGTCCGGGCCTTCGTCTACCCGAATGCTGACTCCGGGAACGAGGCCGTCGGCGGCCATGGAACGGAGCTCGTCGGCCTCCTCGTCACGCACCGCCCGGATGCGCACGCGAGCGCCGGGTGCGGCGTCCGCCAGGGTCGCGAGGTCGATGGTCTCGATCTCGCCAGCCTTGCTAGGTATCGGAGCACCATGTGGGTCGTGGCTCGGGAAGCCCAGGGCGTCGGCCATGTGCTCGATGAGCTCGTCGGAGGCCGCATGCTCTAGCCGTTCCGCCTCCGCGTGTACGTCATCCCAGTGGTAGCCGAGCCGCCCGCACAGATACGTCTCGAGGATTCTGTGGCGCCTCAGCACGCGAAGCGCCTCGCTCTCACCGGGCTTAGTGAGGTGAACCCCCCGATACGGTACGTGCTCGAGCAGCCCGATTGCCGCCAGTCGCTTGATCATTCCGGTCACGGAGGCCGGCTGAATTTCCAGCGCCTCCGCGATAGCGGTGGTCGAAGCGGAATCGCTCCCCTGCGACAGTCCGTAGATGGCCTTCAGGTAGTCTTCCACGGACTTGGATAGTGCGCGCGGTGGCATATGTCGAAGCTACCTTGGTGCCGAATCGACGTCGAGACGTCGGTGGGCCAGCCCAATCGGGCGGAGGCAGCCTTCGAGTGCTGGGGGGAGCTTGTGGCGAGGGCCGCTGGAAATCACATTCAGGGCCCGCTTCATCAAGATTAAAAGCTTTGGTATTCACCCCAAGAGGGGTGTAACTTTGAGTCAGTGCAGGCGCATTTTGCGGCTCGGACCAACGTTCCACCCCCCCCAGAGACGCAAAGAGAGGCGGCTTCACGCTCATCGAGTTGCTGGTGGCGGCCTCGATCGTGGGCATCTTGGCCGGGTTGGCGATTCCTAACCTCCGGACCATGATCTACCGTGCGCGTGCGGCAGAGGTGGCCGCCGATATGGAGGTGATCCGCGTAGCCACGCTGAACTACAACGCCGATGCCTTTGCGTGGCCCGCGGAAGCGGCGTTGGGCACGGTACCGGCAGCGTTGTCGACCTACGTGCCGGACGGCTTCGCGTTTACCGGAAACGGGTACACCCTCGATTTCGAGAACTGGTCATTGCCGGGTGGGCTTCCCGGAGACCCGGGCACTACCACTCGGATAGGCGTGTCTGTCGCCGCTGATGATGATGAGCTTGGGAATGCGATCGCCGAGTTCCTCGGCGGGGCGATCGTCTTCTCGGTGGGCAACACGCACACGATCGTCATCGATCGGAGTTAGCGAGTCCGGACCGCGACGCGCGGCCCGCCTCGAAATGCGACGCAGGACTACTGCGCTGGCGCCACCCCCGTGTTAGGATGCCGGATGCGCTACGAACAAGCTACCGGTGGCATCCGCGTGAGCGTGCAGCCGCGCTTCTCGCTCGCCGATTCCGACCCCGAGATGGGGAACTTCGTCTTCTCGTATGAAATCGAGATGGCGAACGAAGGCGATGTCGATGCGCAGCTCCTTTTCCGGCACTGGAGAATCCACGACGCAGCGGGTGAGGACACCGAGATCGATGGCGAGGGGGTGGTCGGTGAGCAGCCGGTTCTGCAGCCCGGCGACTCCCACAACTACAGCAGCTTTTGTGTGTTGCGGTCGCCTGTGGGCTACATGGAAGGCTATTACACGTTCGTCCGTCCTGATGGCGAGCAGTTTAGAGTCGAGGTCCCCCGCTTCGAGCTCAACGGCCCCTTCGTGATCCCGACGCCGCTTCAGGCACCTCAGGAGCCGAACGATGACGAAGCTCCGCAGGTGATGAACTAGCGGCCCGAGTCAGAAGTTCGCCGGCATTCGTGCGCCGCCGCATCCGCTCTGGCGGCGTTGCTCCTCCTCACAATAACGCTGCTATTCCTCGTCGTCGCGCCTACCCAGAGCGGCGCTGCGGCACCCTCGGTGCTCGCCGAACCTCTGACTCGGGCCACTAGCCCGTTACCGTTGGGTCCCCGACGCGAGGTGCACTGCTACGGGTGATGACCACCGCGGCCGAGAGCAGTAGCCACAGGGTCAGCACGATTCCCACCACGACGCTCCGACTCTGCACCGCTTCGATCTCGGCGATCGGGAGGGGAGTGAGCACGACGATGAAGCGCGCGCGGCTGAGGCGCTGCGCCACGTAGTGCGAGAGTCCATCCGGAGTCGCCACCAAGCCCGACGTGGTGAATGATGGCGGCGGAGAAGGTAGGGAAGCCACGGCGGGCGCGTCAGCGCCGAGCGTCGATAGTTCGATCCGTCCGTCCGAGACGGTGGCCGCGTGGAAGCCGCTCATGGCTCTGATGGTGCTCGGTGAACCACCCAAGCCCACGGCCTCGATGACGGCCAACGTTCGCGTGAGATCGACCGCCGCCCGATCCTGTACTCGGACCTCATGGCTGCGTTGCACGTGGACGAGGAGGCCCATCGCCGACACCGCAGGCACGATCGTCAGGAGCGCGGTGGTGGCGATCCGAGCGCCGCGCCCGGACTCATCCGCTCTGGTATTGGCGAGGAGAATCCATCCCGCCAGGGCCGAGAAGAGCAGCACCAGCGCGAGGACCAGCAGAATCGCCGCCGACACGGCCGGTTCCCGCGCTCCGCCCGGCTGCGCCACGGCCGTGATGGCCGCCGGAGAGCCGGGCTGCGGGTCCATCGCTAGGACGATTCCGGTGCCGATGTCGACGCCGCTGTTGGGGGCGGCGGCGGCCGCGAGGAGCGTCTAGCGATCGAGCGTGGCCAGATCGGGAGCTGGGTCGGTGGCGGTCCAAAGAATGCCGTTGGCGTAGAGTGCGATCCGGTACCCTGTGAGCCCACCCACGAGCGTCGGAGCGCCCGGAATCAGAGTGCCCTGATTGAACCGAATGCCCCCGTCTACCTCAGGGTCCCCAAACAGGACCATGATATCTACGCCGGATGCGGTCGGGTCCAGCGCTGAAACGGTGTCACCACCCATGGCCGCTTGAACCGCCGGGAGCGTGAGGTCGGGCTCCGGCAGCAGCTCCGCTGCGCTCGTAAGCGAATCGACCGCGGCCCCCAGATCCTGATCGAGTGTCCCGAGAGTAAGCCGTGCGATTCGCGCCCCCGAGGCGCGCTCCACCTCCGACCATGCTTCGTCGGCGATGCGCTCACCGACAAACATCGCCAATCCGCACGGGACTACTACGAGCCCGAGGAACGCCAGAGACGGTCGACTCACGTCCCTCGTAGACCCTTTAGCCGTCCAACGCTGGGACGACCGACCGTTGGCAGCTCATGCCGTATGTTGTTATCGTTTGCCGCTTTCACCCACCTCATCCCCGGCCTGTCTCAGGGGGGAACGTGAACGATTCCGTCTCCATCGATGCAAAGCGCATTCTATTGCGGTATGGCGCGCCGATCGCCGTGCTGGACAAGGTTCCTGAAGTCCGACGCGTCGAGCTCGCGCGTGTTATCGCACGGACGACGCTCGCCGATCGCGAACCCGCCCTGAGGGCGCTGCTGGTAGAGCACGGCTACCTCGTAGAGGACTGATCGGCAAGGGTTTCGCTGGCTGGGGCCCCGATGCCATGCGGTTTCGGGGCCTTTCTCACGCGGTCTCGATCCGAACATGCCGGGTGCCGTCGAGGGGCAGCTGAACGCGAGGAGTGATCCGGGACGGGGTGGCCGACCAGTCCAGCTCCGCCGGCTCCCCATCGACCTCGGCACCCAAGAGCTCCGTCGCGGCGAGGGACGGCTCGAAAACGATCGTGGGTGGCGTGCGGGCGACGGTCGGCTCGAGCGAGAAGTCGTGGACCGAGCCGGTGCGCAGGTACGTCATCCCGACGACCGAGCCACCCAAGGGAATGCCATCAACGCGAACGCTTGTTACGTGCGAATCGAAGTTGGGTCCGAGGCGGAGTCGTCCAGAGGGCGCATCGGGCACCGCGCCGAGTCCTCCTAGCACGAACCCCGCCAGTAGGGTCCCGGTGACCGGGGCGCCGGAGGCGCTCAAGGGGTCCGAAGCGTCCCACGTGCCCGGCCCTTGCGGCCCGGCCTCCACACCCTCCCTGAACAGACCCCGCAGAAGGGACCACCCCCTCTCTGGGTCCGCGACCACCGAGTTCCAGCCGGCGAGGGCCGCATCGAGCGCGGCGTTCCCCGTGGGCGGCGCTTCGGCTGCGCTGCCGCTCAAGACCCGCCGTAGAAAGTGGGCAGCGGTAGGGCGCCCACTCCCGATCACGGGCAGCGCTCCCTGAGTTGTCATCGCAGCGGGCGGTGGAGCCGCCGCGCGGAGCTCCGCGATGCGGTCGTCGGAGTCGGCGTGTCGCATCGCGTCGGCCAGGCGATCGACGGCTAGAGCCCAAAGGGCAGGGTCACCGCCGGCCTGAGGGGCTCCGGCGAGAACCTCCCTCGCCATGGGCCTGGCGAACCCGGCGTCTCCGCTGGCCAACGTCGCGTGCGCGTGCAGGAGCGCGCTGAGGGGGGCGGCTGGCCAGACAGGGTTCGGATCTGCATCCGAAGCCACCGAGGGGGGCCACGCCGCAAGCGCCACTGACACTGCCTCGAAGTCCCCCGTGGTGAGCGCACCGATTCCGGAGAAGAAGCCGGGTATCGCGATGGTGGGTGGTGACCTCGAGGTGTCCACAGCGCCCCGCATCAGTGAGCATCTCAGCCGCACCGTGGCCCATGCCAACCCTTCGTCGAGCTCCCGAACACCCGTCGTCACGGTGAGCCCCCGGGCGGGACGCACCTGTGCGGCTCTTTCGTGCACATCGATGTGGGAGCGCGCGGCCAGAGCACCACGAACCGCCCTCTCGGTGCCTGCCGCGCAGAAGAGCGTGTGCCGGTCCGCTTCCAGCAGGTCGGTCGAGGCGCGTATGCCTGAAGACGCTCCACCATCCAGCCTCCACTCTCCGGCGGCTCCATCGAGGGTGAGCACGATCACCTCGTCGTTGTTGTCCGGCACCTGGACCACGAGGGTCGGCCCGGATGCCGTCACCAAAGGGCGGGGTGCATATGGCAGCAGGGTCAGACCGAGATCCGCGCCTTGGGCGCCTCGCCACTGAACCGCCACCAACGGGAGGGTAGCGACAACCAAGACCGTTTCTACGGACGTTCCGTTCGCTCCGACCATCTCACGGCGGAGCGATCCCGGCGACGCGACGAAGTTGACGGGCTTGTGGCCCCCGACGCCGACGTCGCCCGCCACGATTCGGGCCCCGACTTGGATGCGGTCGATCCGCCCGTTGAGGCTGCCGACAGCAGCGGCCTTCTCGCCTTCAACGAGAAAGGGGCCGGGTCGGGCTTGGCCGGAAACGACGAGCGCTGGGGGGATGATCCCGATTTCGGGAACCGAGAGCGTTTCCCCGGCGAGCGAGATCCAGGTATCGACGGCCTTATCGCCGTGGATTGGGCGTCACCCGATCGGAGCGCGCTTGAAGTCGCCAGCCTTCACGATGGTCATTTTCGACAGATCGAGCCGGGCCCGGATCGCTTCATTCACGTCGTCCACGGTCAGGCGTCTCACACGTCCCTCCATTTCCTCGTCGAACATGGTCGTGCGGTCGAAGTACAGGCCGGAAGAGAGGGCGCCCGCCAACGCAGAATCCTGAGCGCGTCCGAGTTGTCTCGACTCGAGCCAACCCTGCTGGGCGACGTCGAGCTCCTCGGCGGTGAAGCCGTCCGACAGGATCAAGTCGATCTCCTCCACGAACGCGGCCTCGACAGCGTCGGCGTTCTCGGGAGCATAGATCGCGATCGCGGAAAACTGGCCCACCGGGTCGATCGGATGTCCTGAGATGCCACCCGCCACCGCATAGCTGAGCCCGTCCTGCTCCCTGATGCGGCGGGCCAGCCTCGAGCTCAGGATGCCGCCGCCGATCATGTACCCTGCCATGATCAGGGCCGGGTAGTCGGGGTCGGTGTCGCGCAGCTCGAAATTCTGCTGCGCGAGGAAGAGCGCGTTCGCCTTGTCGGGCGTCTCGATCTCGATGCTCTCGGCCGGCGGGTCAAAGAACGGCGTCGCGATTCGGTTGTAGGGACGTGGACTCTCCCAATCACCGAACGTTTCGGCGAGCACCTGGCGAACCTCTACCTCATCGAAGTCGCCCACGATGACGAGATTCCCACGTTGTGAGCCCCAGAAGTCCGCGTAAAACGCGCGCACGTCGTCGATCGTCACGGCCTCTATTGCCGCGACCGCCTCGTCGACGCTCTCGACGTAGTTGGGGTGTCCCTCGGGCCACTGCGACATGTGCTTCGCCATCGCAGCTCGGGCGAGGGATTGTGGGTCCGAGCGAGACTCCTCGAGCGCGGCGAGCCTCTGCTCCTTGATGATGTTGAACTCAGACTCGGGGAAGGCGGGCTCCTGAACGATCTCGCCCAGGAGGCGGATGACTTGGGAGACGTTGTCGCGAACCGTCTGGAACTGACCCGTCGCGATCGCCGGTCCTCCCCCCACGGATCCTGCCGCTTCTAGTCGGTCCAGCTCGTCCTGAATCTCCTGGCGGCTCCGGCTCTTCGTGCCCCTCATGAGCATCGAGCCGGCGAAGCCGCCCGCGGTCCCACGTCCCGTCAGAGACTCCTCGTCTCCGAAGTGGAGGCGGATCCGAACCATGGCCACGTCGCCTCGGGTTTCCTTCGGCAGAAGCGCGACCAGCATGCCGTTCGGCAGCTCGTATCGCGTTGTGCGGGACTCGATATTGTCCGGCGACGGGTCGAACTCCTCGCCCTCCGCCACGGCTTCGCCGCCCGTGTAGCCCTCGACCATCGCCGCGACGTCCGGCATCGGCGGTATCTCGGCTCGGTCCGGGTCATCCGTCGGATAGAAGAGACCGACCGTGCGGTTATCGGACTTGATGTACGCGTTGGCGACGCGGTTCACGTCTGTGGCGGTCACCGCCTCGATGCGGTCGCGGTGGAGGAAGAAGAGCCTCCAGTCCCCCATGGCCGCCCACTCGGAGAGTTGGAGCGCGATGCCGGCCGACGAGTTGAACGACTGGGTGATCCCGTTGAGCAGCGCCCTCTTGGCTCTGGTGACCTCCTCCTCGGTAATCGGGTCGTCGAGTACGCCCTCCACGACATCGTTCATCGTCGCGAGCGCGATATCGATGTCGCCATCGGGCGGAAGCGCCGCGTACATCAGCAGCGGCCCTGCCTCTCGGAGCTGGAACGCTGCCGCGGCGGCCTGTGTCGCAATCTGCGTCTCCACCAGCGCGCGGTAGAGGCGCCCGGACGGGCTGTCGCCCAAGACGAACGAGAGGACGTCGATCGCCGCGTAATCCGGGTGGGAGCCCGGCGGCACGTGATACGAGGTGGTCACGTACTGGATCTCGCCTGTCCGGCGCAGCGTGACCGTGCGCTCACCGTCCTGGACGGGCTCGGCGGTGTAGGTGGGGTACAGGATGTCGCTGCCGGTACGCACTGGGCGTGGGATCTGGCCGAACTTCTGCTGGACGAGATCGCTGGCTGTCTGATGGTCGAAGTCGCCCGCCACGACCAGCATCGCGTTGTCTGGCTGGTAGTACTTCCGGTAGAAGGCCTGTAGCCGCTCGATCGGAACATTCTCGACGTCTGAACGGGCGCCGATGGTGGAGTTTCCGTAGTTGTGCCACAGGTAAGCGGTGGAAAACGTGCGTTCAACGAGAATGCCGAGAGGGTTGTTCTCGCCGGACTCCATCTCGTTCCGCACGACCGTCATCTCGGACTCCAGGTCCTCGGCCCGCACGAAGGAGTTGATCATGCGGTCCGACTCGAGGTCCAGTGCCCACTCGAGGTTCTCGTCGGACGCTGGGAAGATCTCGTAGAAGTTGGTGCGATCGAAGATCGTCGTCCCGTTCGGCTGTGCTCCACGCTCGGTCAGCTCCTCCATGATGTCGGGGTGACCGGGCGTACCCTTGAACAACAGGTGTTCCAGGAGATGGGCCATCCCGGTCTCGCCGTACCCCTCGTGCCGAGAGCCGACGAAGTATGTGACGTTGACCGTGATCTGCGGCTTGCTGGGATCGGGGAAGAACAGCACCCGTAGGCCGTTGTCGAGTCGATACTCCGTGATGCCTTCGACCGTGGTCACGGCTTGCAGCTCAGAAGCTGTCTGTTGGGCCGGGGCGGCCGCCGGAACGACCGCGACTGCGGACGCGATCATCGCGCCGCCCAGCGTGCGGGAGAATCGAGCGGTCATGGGGTCAAGCTCCTGCCAGCCGTGGGACGTGCAGCGCGGCATGGCCGGAGCCATGGTAGCACTACTCTACACGAAGGGTACGCAGTCGGTTCAGCGTGGCCGCGAGCTCGAAGCGGCGGTATGCCGCGAGGTCCCCCACCTGGCGCGTATCGAGCGCGTCGAGTCCCTCGCGTCGGATGACGTCGTCGAGGCGGTCGAGGACATTGGCGACCGTAGTTCCTGCACCAAGTAGCGGCTGGTTTCACCCGACTCTTTCCCGTGCCTCCGCATGGATCTCGCTCTAAGTACAGTGATGCCAAGCACTTACGGTGCTCTAATAAGGCGAGGGTGTTCGATGTTGCTCATTTCTGACCTCCTCCCTGAATCTGCGACCAGCGCAAGATCCTAACATCCGCGCTGGCCTCGTTTCAGGGGGTCACGTCAGTCGTGCGCAATCTGTCGGCCCGGAACCAATTGGGCCCCATTTCGACCGAGCCCCTGCCAATCGCAGGCTGTACACCATCTGCGTGACATCCACTTCG
>Ga0209554_1002510_pt1 | contig 12578 bp, 10 predicted proteins | sample MarorgKNORR_S2LV_5_FD_188221 | JGI IMG/M metagenome (GOLD analysis project Ga0209554, IMG submission 188221) | Marine microbial communities from the Southern Atlantic Ocean, analyzing organic carbon cycling - Bottom_A/KNORR_S2/LV (SPAdes) (version 2) | ecosystem: Environmental > Aquatic > Marine... | reverse complement strand
GTGCAAGAGGACCATTCATAAATAACTACAAAAATCCCAGTCGTCACCTGTCCGATGTGGCCGATGCTTCCGGTACAATTGCCATTTTTGACGGCTTCCGTTCCGCAGAAATTTGGCGCCTCGAACAGGTTGACGCTTGGTATAATGCCGGGTTCGGGCCCGCTTTTGTGGGGAATTCCCCGGAACCAAAAACCCCAACCGGCCATGTCCATAAACGTCACAACAGCGGCTTCAACGCAATTTTCACGGATGGCCATGCGAACCTCATAAAAGACTCAACCCTCGGCATGTGGACCAACCGTTTCGGTGACTAAAGATTTGAGTGCAGGCGAAGATGTTAATGAGAAGGATGAGAATGGAGGGACTCCGTTGCAAGTTGCTACCTATGAAGGTCACAAGGAAACTGTCGAACTACTCATCGCCAATGGTGCTGATGTGAACGCGAAGGATAAGGATGGCGAAACACCGCTTAATTGGGCCATCAAAAACAAACACACCGAAACCGCCGACCTCCTCCGCCAACATGGCGGCAAGACGGGTGCAGAATTGAAAGCTGAAGGCAAATGAAACACCTCCTACTCACAACAATCGCAGCTGTGCTGTTGGCAGTTACCTTGCCAACCGTCGCCATGTGAATTTAACACTTAAACCTACACTCAAAAGTGAGTAGTGTTTCCCTAGTAAAATGAAAACCCTAAAAGTCACCTTACCCATACTCGCGTTCTTCTCTGCGGCAGTATCGCGAACGCCGCCGAGCGTCCCAATGTCATCATCCTGCACGCCGATGACCTTGCCTCCAAAGATCTCGGCTGCTACGGTGGCCCCGTCAAGACGCCTGCCCTTGATTCGCTGGCCGCGCGCGGCGTCGTCCGTCCGTCCGGCGAACTGGAAAGTTTCTTGATCGACCTGAAATCGATCCGTCTCGTGCCGAAAGGCTGAACCTCCGCTTGGCCAACCGCTTGGCAGCGGATAATAAACGGGTGGGGTCAGGATTTCCTGTCCCAAATCGTTACATTACCGTGGAGACTGCATTTTTCGGCAGCGGATGTTTGTGTTTTGATCCTGAAATTGGGAGTGTTTCGCCGCCTTAGCTCATATCTCATGAAAAGAAATCTACTGCTTGTATCACTCTTGGGCTGTTTTGTGAGCGGGCAGCTTGACGCACTCGCGCAAAAACGTTCATCCAGCGTCCCTTGGCCGTTGCTTTACCCAAACCCTGAGCAACCGGGCAAAACGCCCCTTGCCGATATGCGCAAAAAAATGCTGGCCCATTTCGACAAGGACCAAGATGGATTTCTAAATAAAAACGAGCGAGAAAAAATGCGCTTGGCCACAAAAATGGAGGCACAGGAGCGATCACGCCGCATCGCCGAGCTTCGAGACAGTGAACGCCGAAAGGAGGGCGAAAAGGAAGGCCCGCCAAAACGGTGGCTGGACTTGTACGACAAAAACAAAAACAACCGGTTCGACGGGAATGAGTGGGAAACAGCACGGAGCGCGGAGACCAAACGGGTGAGCGTTCGCTACGATACAAACAAAAACGGCACACTCGACGACGCGGAAAAAAAGAGAATCATCGGGAATCTGAGCCGCAACAACTACAATCCATATGATGCTTACATACGCCGCAGTATCAGCGGCCTTGAAGACGGGAAACCGGAAGAGCAACAGTCCCGCTGGAAACGCTTCGACTCCGATGGTGACAGAAAAGCCAGCAGGGACGAACTGAAGGCCATCCGGGAAAAGGAAGCCGCCACTCGCTGAACCACTTCTCCGCCATGATCCGGCTTAAAACAGTGATGACGCATCCCCTGCTGCTCACGATGGTGCTTGGTCTCGCGGCGCATGCCGACCCAACGATCGTTATAAACGAGTTCGCCGCCATCAATGACTCGGGTTTGCAGGACGAAGACGGCGACCACAGCGACTGGCTTGAACTCCATAATTACGGCGAACAGTCGGTCGATCTTTCTGGCACCTACTTGACGGACAACCGAAAAAAACCGATGCGATGGAAGATTCCGACAATCACAATCGTGCCGGGCGAGCATCTGGTTATTTTTCTCTCGGGCAAGGACCGCGCCGATCCGAACGCCCCGTTGCATGCGAATTTCGCCCTCAAGGGAAAGGGCGAGTATCTCGGCCTGTTTGCCAGAGACGGACTCAAGACCATCCACGAATTCGTGCCAGCCTATCCAAGACAGAAAAAGGACATCTCCTACGGGCTCTCTTCTAACTGGCAGAAAAATCCGGATAAAGTGGAACAGTTTTTTGGCAAACCTACCCCGGGGGCTGCCAACGGAAAACCGATCGCCGGAGAAGCAGGCAATGTGAAATACAGTGTAAGGCGTGGCTGGCACAAAAAACCGTTTCAGTTAAGCCTGTCAACGAAGACGGGGGGGGCACAGATTCGCTATACCCTGGATGGCACCAAACCAAATGAGGATAACGGGAATCTCTACGGCTCACCCTTGACGATTGACTCCACGACAACGGTGCGCGCGACCGCCTTCAAGCCAAGCTTCAAGCCCTCGTCGCCGACAACACGCACGTTCCTTTTTGTGAACGATATCATTCGACAATCCCCTGACGGCTTGCCGCCGGAGTCCTTCCCGTACAACTGGGGGGAGAACAAGGTGGATTACGGGATGGATTCCCGGATCGTCGATGACCCGCGCTACTCCAAGGAACTGATTGCCGGTTTTCGCTCGCTGCCGTCGTTCTCTGTCGTGATGAACCTGGATGACCTGTTCGACCGGAAGAGCGGCATCTATGCCAACGCCGAATGGGATGGGCGCGAGGCCGAACGCCCCTGCTCCGTCGAGTTTATTCAGCCTGATGGCTCAAAGGGGTTTCAGATTGACTGCGGTATCCGAATTCGTGGCGGTTTCAGCCGGCGCAGGTACAATCCCAAGCACTCCTTCCGACTGTTCTTTCGCGATACCTATGGCCCTTCCAAACTGGATTTCCCACTCTTCGGCAACGCCGGCGCAAAGACCTTTGACAATTTCGACCTGCGAACATTCCAAAATTACTCGTGGCACATAGGAGACAAGGACCGGGCGATCTTTTTGCGGGATCAATTCAACCGGGACCTGCAGTTGGCCATGGGGCAACCGGCCGCCCGAGGCGAGTTTTGTCACCTGTTCATCAATGGCCAATACTGGGGGCTGTACAACACCTGCGAACGGATCAAAGCATCGTTCGGCAAATCATATTTTGGCGGCAAAAAGGAGGAGTACGACTCCATCAAGAAAGGGCGCACCTATCTCAAGGACCGCAACCGGAGCGTTGGCGTGATGGCCAATGACGGAAACCTCGACGCCTGGGAGCGGCTCTGGAAACAGGCCAAGGCGGGGCTCCGGACGAATGAAGCCTACTTCAGGATGCTCGGCAGGAATGCAGACGGCTCGAACAACCCGGAGTACGAATGTCTGCTGGATGTGGACAACCTGATCGACTACATGCTGGTGATCTTTTACGGCGGCAACTATGACGCCCCAGTCAGCGCCTGGGGGCAGAATTTCGGCCCGAACAACTGGTACGGCATTCGCAACCGTAACAGCCGGGACGGTTTCCGTTTTTTTGCCTGGGACGCGGAGCACACGTTCAGGGATGTCCGTGAGGACCGCACCGGCCCATTCCCCGCTGGTGAGAGCTACTCCGGCAGCAACCCGCAGTGGATCTGGCAGCAGTGCCTTGAGAACGAGGAGTTCCGGATCCGTGCCGGTGACCGGATACAAAAACATTTTTTCAATGACGGTGTGCTGACCGCCAAGTCCGTGCAAAGGCGGTTTCAGGCAAGGGCAAAGGCCATCGAAAGCGCGGTTGTTTGCGAATCAGCCCGTTGGGGCGACTCCTCCCAAACACCTTCCGGCGGCGCTGCATCGCGCGAAAGGCGCCCACGCAGCCGCGACGACGACTGGATTCACGAAATCAACCGACTCGCCCACGAATACTTCCCGGCCCGGAGTGAGATTGTTTTGGCCCAACTGTACAGCCACGGCATTATTTCAGACATGCCGCCCCCCGAATTTAAACGCGCAACCGACAACAGCCGGTCGATTCAAATCACCTCCTCGCAGGGTGTAGTTTACTACACCACGGACGGAAGCGACCCGAGGAGAATTGGGGGTGCCGTTGATCCCAAAGCCAAGATGCACGAAGGGGGCACAATCAAATTAACCCGGGACGCCACCTTGAACACCCGGGTGCGGTACAGGAACGAATGGAGCGCCCTCCTCACGACAGACGGCGCGGAATGATTGCCCGCTTTGCATCTTGCGGCTGCTAAAGGTCACACGGAAATCGCCGAAGGCGGATGTGAATGCGAAGTATAAAGATGGCAGAACACCGCTAGATTTTTCCATCGCGTTCAAACAAAACAATAATAAGTCAGCGACCTCCTCCGCAAACACGGCGGCAAGACGAGAACATGAAATGAATCGACCACGACTTCTGATCAGGCTACTGCTCATCGTACTGATATCAGCGATGGGGTGTTTCGTCACACCGCGCGTGGAAGGTGTTGACGATGGCCGAAGGCCCAATGTGCTTTTCATCGCAGTCGATGATTTAAATAATTGGGTTGGGCATCTAAAGGGACATCCGAATGTCAAAACACCCAATATCGACCGATTGGCAGATCGAGGAATTTCCTTCACGCACGCCTATTGCTCAGCGCCACTGTGCAACCCATCAAGAATCAGTCTGTTGACGGGCATTACTCCTTCCAACTCTGGCGTCTATGGAAACGGGGAGAAGCTTCGGGGTAAACTCCCGAATGCCGTTACCCTGATGCAGCACTTTCGTGCATCAGGATACTCGGCTCGTGGTGCTGGAAAGATTTTCCATGGAACGTCTGCGTATGATGAAGACTCCTGGGATGACTATTTCAAACCTTCGCGCTCAAAAAGTCACCGCACCAAACGCGACAGCAATTTACCGAAGTCTGCGTGGGTTCCCTGGGGGCCACTTGCATGCAGTGATGATGAGATGTTTGACGGCAAAACCGCAAACTGGATTATTGCTGAATTAGAGAAGCCTCAAGAAAAGCCTTTTTTCCTGGCCTACGGACTGACAAAGCCACATCTGACTTGGGAAGTTCCGCAGAAGTATTTCGACCTGCACCCCATCGATGAAATTGAACTACCGGTAGTTCAGGAAGACGATCTCAATGACGTACCGGCCTTCGGTAACAAGCTGGCGCGTGAAGTTTATGATCCTTCAGGAGAAAGAAATTTTGCCACGCCTGGCGGGGACCACCAAAACGTCATCGCCAATAACCAGTGGCCTGTCGCAGTGCAAGCCTACCTCGCAACCATCAGCTTTGCCGATGCTCAAATCGGACGGGTGTTAGAAGCTCTAGAGAAGAGTAAACACGCAGACAATACGATCATTGTGCTATGGGGAGACCATGGCTGGCATCTGGGCGAGAAAGAGCATTGGCGCAAACATGCCTTGTGGGATGTTTCGACACGAACGCCGCTGATTATTTCAGTGCCCGAAGGTGGAAACAATGGGCAACTCTGCCATCGGCCTGTTAGCTTGATTGACCTCTATCCTACGCTGATTGATTTGTGCGGTTTACCGGAGCGAGACGGATTGGATGGCCAAAGCCTTAAACCGCTAATGAATAATCCAACGCAACAATGGAACCGCCCTGCCTTGATGACTTACGGATTCAACAACCACGCCATCCAGACTGAACGCTGGCGTTACATACGCTATAATGACGGAGGCGAGGAGCTCTATGACCAACGCAAAGATCCAAACGAGTGGACTAACCTAGCCGGGAACCCGGAGTTTGCCGCAGAGATAAAGAAACTGTCTGCCCATCTTCCCAAGATGAATTATAAAGTAAAGTAGAAACATCAGAACAAGAGAATGCGTAACTAATTTAAAGGATAACAACTTATGAAATCTAGATTAATCATTCTGGTAGCACTAATCTCAACGGTCATTTGCAATGGTAGCAATGCGTCAGACGCTACCATAAGCAACCCACCTAACATCGTGTTTATTTTCACAGATGATCTGGGCTATAACAATCTATCCTGTTACGGGGCGCCTAAAATTAAAACGCCCATCATTGATCAGATGGCAAAAGAAGGTATTCGCTTCACCGATTTTTATGCAGGTTCATCTGTTTGTACACCCTCAAGATACGCACTCCTTACAGGTCGATATCCCCATAGAGCCAAAGATAAAGCAATGCTTAGGTGGTTAAATCCTAAGCATGATACAGGCGGCATATCAGATTTCGAAATAACCGTAGCCCAAGCCTTGCGAGACTCGGGATATGCCACAGCATGTATAGGCAAGTGGCATCTCGGAGATTCAGAGAAGTTCTTCCCTACAAAATTCGGCTTTGACTATTGGTGGGGGCTGGCAAATAACCCCTACCATAGCGCCTATAGCAAGGGTGTGCCCTTGTATGAAAATACCAAAATTGCGATTCAACCGGCGAACCTGAATACGCTCACAAAAAGTTATACAGAAAAGGCGATCGGCTTTATTGAAAAGAGCGTCAAAGAGGAGAAACCATTCTTTCTTTACTTACCGCATACATACCCCCATGGCCCCCTAGCCTGTTCGGAAGAATTTCGAGGTAAATCTGCCGGCGGACTACTGGGTGATACCATTGAAGAAATCGATTGGAGCACAGGGCAGATTTTAAAAAAGCTTAAAGACCTTGGGATAGATTCAAACACCATGGTTATTTTCACCAGCGACAATGGACCGGGGCATCACAGTCTACGCAAACCCAACCAATCTGCTTATCCACTTAGACGCGGAAAAGCTTCGGTATACGAGGGGGGCATACGAGTGCCCTGTATTGTGCGTTGGCCGGGGAAGATCGAAGGGAACAGAATTGAAGCAAAGTCTGGGATAATGATGGATTGGTTCCCCACCTTTATGGCAATGACCGGGGGCAGTATGCCTGCTGATCGACCTCATGATGGAAGGGATCTTTCTGATCTATTATTTAATTCAGGCGACCGGTCAGACAGTGAGTTTTATGCAAATTTTATCGCCGGTTGGTATGGCGATGTGAAAAAGCACGTCTATGAAATCATGGAACATCGAAGTGGTAAATGGAAGTATGTCGCTCTCAATGGAGGTGAATTATATAACCTTGAAAAGGATATTTCAGAAACAAATAATGTTAAGTCGGCAAATATGAAAATCTATAATCGATTAAAGAAGGAGTATGACTTTTTTACTAAGAGTATTGATAAGGCCCCGGCCCCAGGTGATATCGATGGTGACGGAATGCCTGATGCCTACGAAAAGGCAAATAATTTAGATCCTCTTTATGCCATAGACTCTTATTTAGACCCTGACGGCAATGGCAAAACGGCTTATGAAGAATATCTTGAAGACCTGACAAAAAAACGACGGTAACCCCGTCATAAGTAAGGGCGGCTTCGAGCAACACCGTTTTGGCTTTCTCTACGCCACCATCGTTTGCCCGGCGCAGTGAGAAGGCTTTGTCCAACCAACCCTGTGCTCGATCCGGGGCCATCTTCACAATCGCCGAAACAATATCCAGACACGCATCCCACTGTTCATCGTTTGAGTAGATCAGCCACCGCAACTCCAGCACATCAGGGTGCGCACGCCATTCGGCTCGAATCTTCTCCAACTCGTCATTGGCAGAGTCGTAGTCCCCAAGCTGAATCCAGCCAACGGCGGCTTCCAGATGCATCGGGTCGGGGTGCTTTAGTTGGGCGAGCTTGGTCATCTTCGGTCTAGTCTCCGTCCGGGCGTTGCAGCACTTGAAAGAAACAAACCGGGCCAAACATCTGCTGCTTCAATTGTCGGTTGCCCGATGAAGCTTCAAATTCCTCAACCGACGTCCAGTTGATCAAGTCGTTGCTCCGGAGAACCCGGTAGCGGCCGGAGCTTGTTAGCTTGAGATCGAACCGGAGACTCTCGCCATCGACTGTGGGCTGACTCAACACGCACGGCTCGCTCGCCGGGTTGCCATAGTCGCCACCACCCACTCTGGGTGATCCACAAACGGGTTTCTGTTCTTCTGGTAGTCCGAGTACACTAGATCGTTTCTGGTGCGCTCAGCGGCGTCTACCGGGTCGGCTATGTGCCACTCAAGCAGCGTGTCCAGTCTGCCGAAGAAGACAGTGTCAGAGCTGATCGCCGACAGATCATTGGTGAGCTGTAGATCGTTCTCGTTGGTCTTATCGCCCGAGTAGCGAACATCCATATAGAACGCTGCACGGGCAATCTCTCCCCGCACAACAGCCGGTGGTTCCCACGAGTCGGAGTCTTCGCTTGTCAGCTTGGCCTCCGGGTGGCCGGGCTTCTGGTACTTGGCATCGCTGGTGTCGCTGGTGTCGTAAATCTTGTTTGACCGCGCCGAGTTCACACTGGCATCGGCTGGCTTCAAGTTGTGCAGATCGGAGTAGGCCGGGCCGCGCTTGTCGATGCCGTAGGAGTTGCACCAGAGATGCTCCCGGTTCCAGCCGCTCGTTGTGCCGAAGTTGGATATGGCTTCCGAGCGGCGGCTGTAAATCAGTATGACGCTGTTGGGATTATTGGGGTCAGCGTCCAGCTTGGCCAACGCATCCGCCGTGTCGGGGTTCTTGCTGCTGTACTTGATGACACGGTGATCATCGATGATGTTGTGGAGAGCCGATCGGAATGCGAGACCGGTCTTGCCGGTAGCTGTGGCGTAGTAGTTATTGGGTGGATCAGCCAGACAGGCACTACCCACGGTCAACAACAACACACAGTAAGCCAAGAATCGCACAAACACCACCGTAACTACCGCCCCAACCCGATCAAGGCCTAATCAACTTGCACCTACACGCCATGTGCGACAACGTCCCTGCGAAACAAAAGCTTATGAAACCCACGCTTCTTGCTCCTTCTCAAGCAAGGCGGCAAGACGGGTGATGAATTGAAAGCTGAAGGGAAGTGAAACACCTACTACTCACAACAATCGCAGCCGTGGTGCTGGTGGGGTGATTCAACCGCTCTCTGCCATCAGTTCGTAATCCGGTCGGTCGAGCAGCACCGGCCAAAACATCCGGTATTTCTTCGGCAACCGGGCCGCCAGTGCTCGCTTGGGATACTTCCTGGAATGCGGATCGCTGGGATCGGGCGGTGTCCAACCATCGCGCACTTTGCCGTGCTTGATTAACCAGCGAAACCGCCTCTCCCGCTTGGCGAGCATCCGCTCCCATTGAGATTGGAAATCCGCCCGGTCACGCGCCCACGCTTCCTCGCTGTACTTGCAATGCTTCCGCGCCAACTCCTCCGTCTCTCGGTTGATCCCATCGAGTACCGGCAGTCGGTAGATGAGCCACCATAGAGCGAGTCTGAATCGTTTGGTGCATGGCCGCCTGCGTTTATCTGCTTCCTCCATGGGCAGATAATAGGCGGATTAGAGCGGAGGCGCAAATTGGGGGGGTTGGTAACATACGCGAGCTGGAGATCAAGGGCAGTCTGCTGTTTCTCGTTCCACCTGTGCATCAAGAAATTGTCCGGCTAATTGGCGAGCATGGTCGTTCCCATACGTCCCTTGAAATGAAAGCAGAAATTGAAACATACCCAACGTCTGTTCTTGCAGGTCCTCCGACTTCCGGCTGCGACTCAGAATCTGCCTGTATATGTCTTTGGTTGTGCGTCGTGAATTGGTTTTGCGAATGAAGGTACGGAACAAGGAATTAAGGGTGGCGTCTTTTGGCGGAGCACCTTGGCGTTGTGGGTCGGTTGCCGTTGGCTTTTGTTCGGGCCGATTGGTTTTACTTGCACCTTCAACGCGCTGAGTTTTTTCGGGCTTCATGCTCATGGCAACCCGGAGTTGCGCTGTTTTCATGGTGGTGTATTTCAGGTGGCCTGACCTGGCTGCGCTTAGCCGCGTCCTTAAATGAAACAATTCCTCCGCCTGCCGAAGTGCCATTAGCCGCAGTTGCGGGGGGTTTTCCGGCATCCGCAACTCGACAATCTCCCTCAGCGCCATGTCCGGTTTTGGAAGTGGTCCCGTAATTTCCTCGACGATCGAAAGCATGGGATGACTCTGTAACATCCCCTGCCCTTCAAAGGCCAGGTAACGAACGGTCAATCGGCGCAACTGACCCACTTCTTTCGGCAGGCGGGTTTTGCGCAGAAGACGAAGCGCCTTGTCTCCCTTGGGCACGGGTCCTGTGACCTCATCAATCAGTTGCTCGAGGAATGGCAAGTCATGCTCCCCGGAGTCGGTAAAGGCGTGTGAGCTGTGGACCCTGCCATCCCGAACCATCACCAGGGTCAAAACCGCACGGCGATTCAAGGCATAATTTCCAGGACCTTCCAACCCATCCAAGCTGACCATGATGGGCTTTCCCAGTTGCAATGCCCCGAACTTGCCCGCAACGGAAAACTTGTGCCCGCCTGTCGCCAAGCCGTTGCGCTGGTGAACCTGTTTTTCAGCGGCGGTTCGGTCGGGGGTTAAGAAAATGGTAAACCACCTGAAACCCATCAGGGAGCGCCGCCCACCCAACCGGTCCAAACCCTGAATCATGGGATAGGTGTTTCGGGTCATGCTGTGTACAAACAGCAGTGCGCCGGGGTTGGAGCCAATCGCCCGGGCGGCATCAAATTCCTGTCCCGCACGAGTTCCCTGTCCATCATAAACCATTACCGGGGCCAGGGGAGTGTTGGATCTGGGGCCTGAAACGAGATCCTGGCAATTACAATGGTTAATCGCCATTGTCAGAGCCAAAACAATGATGGAAACCCGTTGGTTCATGGCTTGACTGAAGGACTTGTGTCTGGTGACTGAAGGGGCTTCTTATTTCCTCGTTGAGGAGCGACGGTTAGTGGTGTCATTCGTGATGCCAGTTTGCGGGATCGATATTTTGGAATTCCTTTCAGGGCTTTTTTGAGTTCGTAGTTCACCCGGTGTAATTCCATTCCCTGTTTGAGCACAAGCTCCCGCATGGCTTTAGGATCAGTCGGCAATTTTTTACGCACCAAGTCCAGATAATCCTCGGTATCTGATGGCAGGGGACCGGTAAGCTCCTCGATCAAACGCCGTAGAAGTTTCCGGTCTTGCTTACCGATGTCGGTCAGTGCAATTGATTTAATGACCCTGCTGTTTTGAATCATCAACAACGATTGGCTGCATTTTCGGTTCAAGTCCAGGTTCACTGGCCCATCCAACCCGTCAAGACCGACCACAATGGGGTTGTTAAGGTTTAATGAGGCTTTGCTGATTGTCAGGCGTTTTTCGGCGGAGGCGCGGTCGCCGGACAAATAAATGGTAAAGGATTTGAAGCCCAAAATCCCGTATTCGGCAGTTAATTCATCCAAGGCACGCGCCACTATCATTCCGTTCTGGGACATATGATGAATGAAGAGGAAAGCACCGCTGCCGTGGCCAATCGCCTGGGCGGCGTCGAACTTCCTTCCATTAAGGGGCCGGCTGTTTGCATAGCAATGAACTGTGGGCAGCCGGGTTCCTACGGGGGGGCCTGTAACCAACTCTTCTGCAATTGCCCAATTGCCATTCAAAACGCCGCCGAACCCCAGCCCAAGTGCGGCGAGAAGTTTTAATTTATTTTTTAAGCGTAACATTTTTGAACCTGACCACCCGAAGCTAGTGCAGTAGTTGAGCACCTACAAAGCGAAAATCCGTGTCATAACCCCCAAAGAAAAGGAGCGGGCCTTCGCTCTCAACGTACCGCCTGATTGGGGCTGGGCCTCGGGGTGTGGTCGAAGATCCCGAACAAATCCGAACAACTTATTCTTCATTGTTGTTCATTTTGATTCCTGTTCACGAAAATCCTAATTCTGGAAGTCTATGAACTAAGTTGTTGGCGGGTGAATGGTTGTGAAGCTAGATGAAAGAACCTGAAAGCCTGGGATGGGGATTCGACTCCCCCCGCCTCCACCATCTTTTAAAGGGAAATAAGGGGATTTAGTTTTTTGCGTCCAGATGCGTCCAGAAACGAGGAACTTTGCCCCTCACTTTTCTAGCAATACCCAAGCATCCTCGTAGCGGTGGAACCTACTGTCTTTGCTATTGTAGATTTTGAGGGTGATTACGGTAGCCGCCTCGAAGGGCGGAACACAGAACCGTTGGGAGTCCAGGGCGCAGCAGATGAAAAAGTCCACCTGACCCTCGGTGTATCGTTTTTCGAGGAGAGTCCATGAGCGAGCTGGAACTGGTAATGCGAACTCATGTTGTGCTTGTGTTTCTCCAGCGTGGATTTGACCTGGATGCGAAGGAACCGCTCCCCCTTGTTCGCCAATAGGTCGAAGGGGGCTGTGTCGCCACAGGGGTGTGCTACGCTCCAGCCTTTACCGATCAGTCTCCCCGCTACCAGCAGTTCACCCCGCTGCCCCGTGGAGCGCACACCGAGTTAGCAGCCCTCTGCTGCGTCTTCGGCCTTCTTGATTCCGTGGCGAAGAAAGACGCTCAACGCCGAGTTTACCATCGCCTAATCGTTGCTACTTAAATACAACGCACAAGCTACTATTCTCACAGATTACGACACAATTCCCACTTGCTCCCCGTTCAGCTCCTCGCTAGCTTCTGACCCGTGCATCATTTGAACCTGCTTGGGTTG
>Ga0209554_1002505_pt1 | contig 12601 bp, 13 predicted proteins | sample MarorgKNORR_S2LV_5_FD_188221 | JGI IMG/M metagenome (GOLD analysis project Ga0209554, IMG submission 188221) | Marine microbial communities from the Southern Atlantic Ocean, analyzing organic carbon cycling - Bottom_A/KNORR_S2/LV (SPAdes) (version 2) | ecosystem: Environmental > Aquatic > Marine... | reverse complement strand
CTTCATCGTCGGGGGCCACAGATCGGACGATGTGCCGGTATCCCTCCGCGCTGATCACTCGCACGGGGGTGCCCTCGGTGATCCACTCGGACTCCGAGACGACGTCGATGCGCTCGTCGCCGAACATAGCCGTACCGGACGGCCGCAGGTCGGTGATCGCGGTGCCGATCGAATCGATCAGATCGTCGCGTACCTCGGCGGACTCGTACCCGATGGCGCGATCCGTGCGTTGCAGCAGGAAGATGCCGCTCTTGGCCAACCTGGAACTGCGCGGCAGCGACCGAACGAGCGCCCATGCCGAAACGAGCACCAGCAGGACGGTGGTCGTCAGTACCATCCCGGCCGTACTGAAGTCGGACGCGGTCGGCAGCGATCCGAGCATGCTCATATACAGACCGGCCACCAGAGCGGCGATGCCGGCCACACCGAAGAGCCCGAAGCCAGGTATGACGAGTACCTCGACCCCCACCAGGAGCACGCCGGCACCGAAGAGGAGTAGATCCTCCATCCCGGCCAACCCGACGATCAAGTGAGACCCGAAGAAGAGGCCCAGCGAGAGGATGCCCGCGAAACCCGCCATGCCGAACGTGGGTGTCTTGATCTCCGCAATCAGACCGAGGAAGCCGAGCGAGAGCAGGAAGGGAGCCACCACGGGGTGGGAGAAGAAGCGCACGATTTGCTCGGCCCAGTTCACGCGGGACGTCACTACATCCGCACCAGAGTGTCCGATCGCCGTCAGCAGCGCATCCAAATCCTCGACCTCCACCGCATAGTCGATCGCCACGGCCTCGTCCGTCGTGAGCGTGAGCAGCTTGCCCGCCTCGACGACCCCCTCGATCTCCACGTCCTCGTCCACCATTGCGGCGGCGACCTTCGGGTCCAGCCCCCGGGCCTCGGCGAGCGCACGCATCTCACTGCGCATCGCCGACACGATCTTCTCGGGCGCCTTGTTTCCGGCGCCGTCGACCGGGGTCACCGCCCCGATGACCGACCCGGGTCGCATGTAGATGCGAGACGTCGAGAGCGCGATGAGCGCCCCCGCCGAGAAAGCTCGACGATTCACCAAGGAGTAAACGGGGACTTCCGAGTCGGCGAGGGCATCCGCGATGCGCTCAGCTGCATCGACCCGGCCACCGGGCGTATCGATGTCTAGCACGATCGCCGACGCTCCCGCAGCGGCAGCCTCTTTCACGCTCCGCTCGATAAAGGGCGCCAGGCCGAGCTCGATCACGCCCGTGACGGGAACGCGGAACACGGTGCTTCGGTTTTGGGCCGGCGCCGGCAGGGCGAGCGGTCCTAGCACGCCCGCCAGGACGAGAATAAATGCGTGTTGTCGACGACTCATCGCTCTATCCCCTCAGACGACTCCCCAAGGAACTCACGCGCCTCCCGACGCCAGCAGGCCTTTTGCATACCCCTTGGCATAGTATGCCCGTCTGATCGCACGGACCCAGTCCTGCTCGGCCAACGCCTCACGACCTCCACGAACGAGCCGGCCGAGTCGATCAAGATCTTGCTCGGTGTACGTCTCGTCCAGCGAGATCCTTCGAAGCTCGGTGTCCACTTCCGACACCATGGTGCGCGCAACCGCCTCCGGCCCGACTTCGCGCAGAGCGTCGGCCCCGATCAGCAACTGTACCATCGCCTCCCGCAGACGCTCTGCCAAGAGTGCCTCGCGCGCCCGCTCATGCGCTCGGGAGGCGTCCATGATTCGCTGGCGGATGCGCTCGGGCAGCTCGAGCCCAGGTAGCTCCTGCGCGCGCCGGACGCCTTCCCAGAGTCCGTCGAGCTGCTCACTGATGCCGCCTCGCCCAAATTCGGGGACGAACAGTTCAGCCAGCCGCACGTAATTGCCGGCTCGTACCCCGTGACCTTCGTCACCGGGAAGATCCCAGGAGGTCGTCCAAAGCTCGACGGCATCCGCGGCCTCGGGAGTCGCAGCCTCCGGGACCACCCACGCACCTGGATCGGGCAGCGTGACGCCGAGCGCGAGCGCCCCGGCGCTCTCCCCCGCCACCAGGCGAGCGAGAGGGTCCGTCGCGGTATCGTCGCACCCGGCGAGCACTGAGAGTACGAAGGCGAACGACACGAGGCGGCCCATACTGGGGATCCGAGGAAAAGAGAGAGCGTCCGGTGTCATGCATACAAGGTCGCGCCATCCGGTATTCCACCGCTACCCTCGTGCGCTCCGGCCCATCGTGGCGGGACGCCGTGACCTGGTAGGAACACCGGCGTATGGACGTGTATACGGTGCCCGTGTATCCGATGAGGTACCCTTCCTGATCCAAGACCCGATCCAAAGACTCGAGGAAGCCGAGATGTCACAAGACGTACTGGTTCAGTACGAAGTGAAAGACAGGATTGCGATCCTTACCCTCCAGGATCCGCCTGCGAACACATATACGCACGAGATGATGCTCCAGATCGACGAGTGCGTCATCAAGGCTCGGTTCGACAAAGGCGTCGACGTCATCGTGATGACCGGCGCGGGGGAAAAGTTCTTCTGCGCGGGTGCGAACATCGGCATGCTCTCGGAGGCGGACCCAGACTGGAAGTACTGCTTCTGCCTGCACGCCAACGAAACGCTCAACCGCTTGGAGCACACGCCGAAGCTGGTGATCGCGGCGCTCAACGGTCACACGGTCGGCGGCGGCCTCGAGATCGCCATGGCGGCGGACATCCGGATCGCCCGCAAGGACGCGGGCAAGGTTGGCCTCCCGGAAGTCGCTCTGGGCGTGCTTCCCGGCACAGGCGGGACGCAACGTCTCGTACGAATGGTCGGCAAGTCCAAAGCGATCCAGCTGATGACGGAAGGCTCGATGTTCGGCTTCGACAAGGCGCTCGAACTCGGGCTGGTGAACGAGATTTACGACAACGAGGATCGCGACTCCTTCCTGGCCGCCGTGCTCGAGTACGCGGCTCAGTTCACGACGCCGAACAAGGCCACCAAGGCGGTCGGCCTCATCAAGCGCTCCGTCCAGACCGGGTCCGAGCTGCCGTTCGAGCTCGCGTTGGCACTCGAGCGGGAGCTGCAGGCACAACTCTTCGCGAGCGACGACGCCACAGAAGGGCTCAGCGCCTACATCGAGAACCGGAAGGCCGAGTTCCAGGGCAAGTAGTAGTTGAGACGAACCACCGAGGGCGGGGTCCGGACGTACACCGGGCCCCGCTTCTCAATTCTCGAAAGGCAGAACCATGACTGAAGCGTGGATCGTCGACGGCGCCCGTACTCCCATAGGACGGCACGGCGGAGCGTTGGCGTCCATTCGCCCGGACGACCTTGCCGCGTGCACGATCAGCGCGCTCGTGGAGAGGACGGGCATCGAAGCCGACACGATCGACGACGTGCTCTTCGGGTGCATTAACCAGGCGGGAGAAGACAATCGCAATGTCGCCAGGATGGCGCTTCTGCTGGCGGGCCTGCCGACGACCGTACCCGGACAGACGCTGAACCGCCTCTGCGGATCGGGCATGCAGGCGGTGCTCTCCGCGTTCCACGCGATCCGCGCGGGTGAGGGCGACGTCTTCATCGCCGGCGGCGTGGAGAGCATGAGCCGCTCACCGTACGTGATGCTGAAGCCTTCGACCGCTTACTCGCGCGGCCATCCGTCGACCGCGGACACTGTGCTCGGGTGGCGCTTCCCCAATCCGAAGTTTACCCCGGAATGGACGATCGGGATGGGCGAAACCGCCGAGATCGTCGCCGAGGAGTTCGGAGCGACGAGAGAGGAGTAGGACGCCTTCGCGGCGGAGAGTCAGGCACGCGCGGCCTCCGCGATCGCGAAAGGGCGCTTCGACGATCAGATCGTCCCGGTCTCGGTGCCGCAAAGGAAGGGCGACGCGCTGGTGGTGGATACCGACGAGCACCCCCGCCCAAGCTCGACTGCGGAAGCCCTCGCTCGACTTCGGCCGGTCTTCAAGTCGGGGGGCACGGTGACGGCCGGAAACTCCTCGGGCATCAACGATGGTGCGGCGGCCCTCTTGGTCGTATCCGCTGAACGTGGCAGGCAACTGGGGCTCGAGCCGATGGTCCGCGTCGTGGGTGGTGCTGTAGCCGGCGTGGAACCCCAGCGCATGGGCATCGGGCCCGTTCCGGCGACGAGAAAGGCACTCGACCGTGTCGGGTGGACGGTCGACGACCTCGACCTGATCGAGTTGAACGAAGCCTTCGCCGCCCAGGCGGTACCGTGCATGACCGAGCTGGGCCTGGATCCAGCGAGTGTCAACGTGAACGGAGGCGCGATCGCGCTCGGGCACCCGGTCGGATGCTCCGGCGCCCGCATCATCGTTACGCTCGTGCACGAAATGAGGAGGCGAGACGCAAAGAGGGGGCTGGCGACAATGTGCATCGGTGTCGGACAGGGCATCGCCAGCCTCATGGAGCGCCCGTGACCGAGATCCGTACAGTCGCGGTCCTCGGTGCCGGCACGATGGGGCACGGAATCGCGCAGATCTGCGCCGCCGCCGGAATGGAAGTGCGTCTCTACGACGTGGACACCCGGGCGGTGCAAGCGGGGGCGGATCGAGTGCGTGCCAACCTCGACAAGGGCATCGCGCGCGGAAAGGTCAGCGAGGAGGAGCGGGACAGTACGCTCGCTCTACTGTCCACCGAGACCGTCATCGCCCTCGCCGTGGACGGAGCCGACCTGGTGGTGGAGGCAGCGCCCGAGTCGATGGAGCTGAAGGCGAAGATCTTCGGTGAGGTCGATCAGGTAGCGCCCGACCACGCGATTCTGGCCTCGAATACGTCCTCGCTCTCGATCAGTGAGATCGCCCGGGCGGTTTCCGACCCGACCCGCTTCATCGGAATGCACTTCTTCAATCCTGTGCATATCATGAAGCTGGTGGAGGTCGTGTGGGGGGCGGAGACGTCCGAGGCCACCCGCGACGCGGCGGTGGCCTTCGCGCGCTTGCTCGCAAAAGAACCGATCGTGGTTCGAGACGCCCCAGGCTTCGCGTCTTCACGACTGGGCATCGTGCTCGGCATGGAGGCGATCCGCATGGTCGAGCAGGGTGTCGCAAGCCCGGAGGACATCGACAAAGCGATGGAACTCGGATACCGCCACCCCATGGGTCCGCTCAAGCTCACCGACCTCGTGGGCCTGGACGTGCGCCTCGGAATAGCGGAGTACCTGCACGACACGCTCGGTTCGGAGGCCTTCGCTCCGCCTGCCCTGCTGCGCAGCATGGTGGCAGAAGGAAAGCTCGGGAAGAAGAGCGGTCGCGGCTTCTACGACTGGACCGAGTAGAGCGCGAACAGGATCCGGTCTGCAACGGACGGTCGACCTCAGCGCGACGTCCGCGTGCGTGCGGGCACTCATCGCGGGCGCTAGTGTGGTGTTCCTTCTGAAGCGCCACGCAAACCTCGGAGAGTTACGTGTCACGGGAACTGAAGCCATGAGCTTGAAGACCGCGCGGGCGCTGACCGTCGCATATCTGGCGCTGATGACGATCTCGGTCACTTGGCCGGGACTACTGCCCTTCGCGCGCATCGAGCCGCTGATTCTCGGGCTCCCGTTCAGCATGGCATGGATCGCCGGTTGGGTCGCCGGCTCGGTGGTCGTGCTCTACTTGCTCGACCGTGTCGAGAGGCGGTACCGGCAAGAGGGGGGCGACTGATGGAGCAATGGGTGCTCGTCTCCATCATCATCGCGGGATACCTGCTTCTAACGCTCACGATCGGCCTCTTGGCCGGTCGGCGTTCCTCCGACAGCGTCGCGGGCTTCGTCGCCGCAGACCGGAGCTTCGGATTGCTCGTGATGTACTTCGTCACGGGGGCCTCCGTCTTCAGCGCCTTTGCATTCCTGGGCGGACCGGGATGGGCCTACTCGCGGGGCGCGGCCGCGTTCTACATCCTCGCGTACGGCGCACTCGGCATGGCTCCGTTTTACTGGATGGGACCGCGGGCCGCGTCCCTGGGCCGGAAGCACGGATTCGTTACGCAGGCGCAGCTGGTCACGGGTCGCTTCCCGTCGAACAGCCTCTCGTCGATCATCGCGCTGGTGAGCCTGGTCGCCTTCGTGCCGTATATCACGCTTCAGATGAGGGGCGCGGGGATCGTGATCGAGGCGGTCACCGACGGTCATGTGCCGCTCTGGCTGGGCGCGGCAGTCGCGTACGGGATCGTCATCGTTTATGTACTCTCCGCGGGCGCGATGGCGGTCGGCTGGACGAATACGTTCCAGGGCATCTTCATGGTTGTGATCGCTTGGGCGCTGGGGCTCTACCTGCCGTTCCGACTCTACGGCGGCGTCCGCCCCATGTTCGAGAGAATCGCGGTCGAGCGGCCGGACCTACTGACGCTGCCGGGGCTCACCGCCGCGGGCGACCCTTGGACCTGGGGCGCCTATACCTCACTCATCATCGTGAGCGCGGTCGGGCTGATGATGTGGCCCCACCTGTTCATGAAGGCGTTCACCGCGAAGGACGACGAGACACTGCGCCGGACCGTGATCTTGTTCCCGACGTTCCAGCTGTTCCTTATCCCGATCTTCCTGATCGGCTTCTCCGGGGTGCTCTTCGCGGGCCAGCCTCCGGCACCCGACTTCATTCTGCCCTTCATGATCCTAGAGACCGGCCTGCCGGCGATCGTAGTCGGTCTGTTTTGCGCGGGCGCGCTTTCGGCATCGATGTCGACCGGAGATGCACTTTTGCACGCTTCTGCGTCCGTCGTGGTTCAGGACGGAGTGACGAAATACCTCGACCTCGACGACCGCGCCCAGCGCAGGCTCATGCGAGGGATCGTACTCCTCACCGGGGGCATCGCGTACTACTTCGCGCTCGACCCGGACTCGTCACTCGTTCAGCTCCTGGCCTCCGCCTACGGGATCATCTCACAACTCGCTCCCCCGGTTGTGGCCGCCATGTACTGGAAGCGAGCCACGACCACAGGCGCGATCTCCGGCCTTGTCGCGGGCACAGCCACCGCATTCTTCTTCTTCCTGAACCCCGAACTCAAGTTGCTCGACCTGCATGAGGGCGTGCTGGGGCTCATGGTGCACATCCCCACGCTGGTCGCCGTGAGCTTGCTGACGCCCAAGCAGGACGAGGGTCACTTGAGGGGGTTCTTCTCGTGAGCGACGATCGACTCGAGGCACTCCGAGATCGACTTCGCGCGCTCGATTTCGAATTGGTCGCACTGATCGGCCGCCGCAAGGATCTCGTCATCGAAATCGGAGAGGTCAAGCAAGAGCTCGGTCGCCCGGTTCTAGACCCGCCCCAGGAGGCGAAGGTCGTGCGCAGGGCCGCCGAGTTCGCGCGCGAGCTCGACGTCGACGTCGAGCTGACACGAGACGTCATCTGGAGGATCATCGCGTCGGCCAGGGACGCGCAGGAGGGGCGGACCCGCTGGGGCCCGCCCGCTCCGCCGCCCCCTCCCCCGGTCCAGGCTACCGACGCCGAAACGGACGAAGCCTAAGCAACACTCAGTCGTCGGCGCGTCTCGCCCGCAGCCCCTGATTCAGGAGTGCCACCACCTGCCGGGAGTCACCGACCGGGACCCTCACGCCGTACATCTCACCTGGAGGCGTAACGCGGCGAAGGAGATGGGGGTTGAGGTCGCGCAATATCCGCTCGTCCAATCCGAGGCCCTCGGCCACTCTTGCGAGCGAGGTGCCTCCGGGCACGAAGGCCCGGTCGAACTCATAAGGATCGGCAAAGTCGACGACGAAGCCGTACGCCGCAGCATCTTCGGCGAGGATCGTGGCGGCCACGAGCCTCGGCACATACTCGCGGGTCTCTCGAGGGAGATGATCGAGCACATCCCAGTAGACTTGTTCGTCTCCGGTCCGCCCCTCGGCGTGCCGGTTCAGCACCCGTTCGACCCGCCCCGGCCCGGCGTTGTACGCCGCAGCGGCGAGGTACCAAGAGCCAAATCGATTGTGTAGCCACTCGATGTAGTCCAGGGCCGCGTCCGTCGCCCTCACAGGATCGCGCCTCTCGTCGATCCACTCGTCCACGCGCAACCCGTACTGGACCGCGGTAGGGCTCATGAATTGCCAAAGACCGACCGCCGAGACCTTCGAAACGGCCCGCGAGTCCAGCCCGGACTCCATCATCGCCAGGTAGAGCAATTCCTCGGGCATGCCCCGATCGCGCAGCTTCCCGCGCACGAGTTCATCGTAGATACTGCGTCGCTTCAGCAGCGTCTCGAACGCCGCCTTCTCTGTGGTCTGGAACCGGTCCATCCACTTCTCGACGCGTGCGTTCACGTGGAGGGGCAGACGGGTGCCGAGCGCCTCGATCGTGACCGAGGGTGACACCGTCACCGCCTCTGCTACTTCGCCCTCACCGTTCCAAAAGAGAAACGGAGCCATCAGGAGTGGCATCGCATGCCACCATCTATATGTTCGAGTCCGAGACTCGATGCTTTTCTGGGTATACATAGTCAACCTCCTTCTATCTCGCCTGCCCCCTTACGGGTTCCCGGCCGTCTTGTTGCGACTCGAGGATCAGAGGGGATTGCAGGTGGTCCCGCTCGCACTGAATGCGCGAACGCGCAGAGGTCCGGCCCGGTAGCTACGCCACCGGGGCCGGACCCCTAATCACGGCTGGGAAGACTATTCAGCCGGGTAAACCGATACGACCTTCCGGGCGCGCATGCGCTCGTACGTCACAACCCCGTCGACGCGGGAGTAGAGCGTGTCGTCGCTACCGCGACCGACGTTCCGCCCGGGGTGAATGCGCGTGCCGCGCTGACGCACGAGAATCGAGCCAGCGGTCACTTCTTGCCCCCCGAAGCGCTTCACACCGAGGCGCTGCGCGTTGCTGTCGCGCCCGTTCCGGCTCGAGCCTACGCCTTTCTTGTGTGCCATGAAGTCCTACCCGTCTATATGAGCTGAACCGAGAAGCGCTACGCGAGCGCGACTTCCTCGATCCGGATCTCCGTGAAATTCTGCCGGTGGCCTTGCTTCTTCCTGTAGCCCTTCCGGCGCTTCCGCTTGAAGACGATGATCTTGTCGGCACGTCCGTGACGGATCACCTCTGCCTTCACTGAAGCCCCATCCACGGTGGGCGTACCCACCAGGATTTTCTCCTCGCCGTCACCGGCGAGAAGCACATGGTCGAACGTGATCGAATCGCCGGGCTCGATATCGAGCGAGGGAATGCGAAGACGGACGCCGGGCTCAGCCCGGAACTGTTTGCCACCAGTTTGGAATACCGCGTACATAATTATCGACTTCCTAGTGCCTTCTCAGCTTTGATGCAGAGCTATAAATGTCGGCCGGATGGAGAAATCGGTCAAGGCGTAGGTCGCCGCGGGAATGCTTCAGGGACAAAGTCCGAGAACACACACGCGCTCGGCCCGCGGGCTAGGGCGCTACGTACTTACTCGTGACGTCGGTCTCGGCGGGGCCAGAGAGCAATCGGAACTCGTCGAGCCGCATGAGTGGGTCGTCCCTCAGATCCAACTGCAAGCGCGTCCGGTTGCGCAGTCTCTTCAAGAGCCCGGGTTCCTCCTCGATGACCCGCAACGCCACTTCTGGATGTACCCGCACCACGATGCGCTTCTCCTGCTTCGAGGAGGCCGCTCGGCGCAGGGACCGTTCGATGCGACGAACCACGGTTGCCGGCGTATAGACCCGACCCAGGCCCCCGCAGAGCGTGCACTCCGACGTGAGGGACTGGAAGAGCGAGGGCCGGACTCGCTGACGAGTCATTTCGACCAAGCCGAGGTCGGATACCCCGAACGTCTTGGTGCGCGCCCGGTCTCGGCCCAGGTGACTGCGCAGCTCGTTGAGAACCTTGTCTCGGTGGTCCTGTATGTCCATGTCGATGAAGTCGATGACGATGATGCCACCGACGTCCCGCAGCCGAAGCTGCTTCGCGACCTCGACCGCGGCCTCTAGATTCGTTTGAAGGATCGTCTGATCGGGATCCTTCTTTCCCTTCCCAGTGAAGCGGCCCGTGTTCACGTCGATGGTGACGAGCGCCTCGGTCGGCTCGATCACGATGTGACCGCCCGACTTGAGGTTCACCCTCCGCTGGAACGTGCGCTGCAGCGCCTCCTCGACGCCGTATTCGTCGAAGAGCGGCTCCTCACCCGTGTGTAGGTGGATACGATCCTGAAGCTCTGGGTCGACGCTCTTCACGTACTCCAGCACTTCGTTGTGGATCGCCTTGGAGTCGATGCGAACCGCATCGAACTTGTCGCTGAACAGGTCCCGGATGACGCCGCCGATCAGCTGCGCCTCCTGGTGCACCACGGCCGGCGCCTTCCTCGAGTTGCTACGCTGCTGAATCTTGGCCCAACTCTCGCTCAGCAGACGGTACTCGCTGCTGAGCTTCTTCTTGGTCACCTCTTCGCCGACCGTGCGCACGATCATTCCGCCGCTGCCCGGCTTCACGATCTGTTTGGCCATTTTTCGCAGCTTCGAGCGCTGATCGCGTCCCTCGATCTTTCGGCTCACGCCCACGTGCGACGTGTGGGGCATGTAGACCATGAATCGGCCCGGCAGCGAGACCTGCGCCGTCAGGCGTGATCCTTTGCTGCTGATCGGTTCCTTGGTGACCTGGACCAGGAGGGTCTGGCCCTTTTGCAGATTCTCCTGGATGGGCGGGTACTTCTTGGGGCGTCGGCGACCGCGTCCGCGGCCACCCTTGTCGTCGCCGTTTTCGGCATCGGCGTCGTCGTCATCTCCGTAGTTGAGATCGGAGACATGGAGAAAGCCGGCTTTCTCATGCCCGATGTCGACGAACGCGGCCTGAATGCCTGGAAGCACCGCCTCCACGCGTCCAAGAAAAATGTTGCCGAGCGTTCGGCCTTGGTCGGGCCGGTCCAGCATGACCTGGACCAACTCTTGGTCTTCAAGGAGCGCCACCCATGATTCCTGGGGTGTCGCGCTCACGAGGATTTCTCTCCTCAAAAAAAACTCCGTTTGTGTCGTTCGAACCGCGTCTCCCGTACCGGGCCCGTCCACGTCCCGCACTCTCACGCCCTTGGAAATGGGCGAACGAGTTCGGCGACCGTCCGGCCTCCGGCGTCCCGGGCGCGGTGAGGTCGGCGTCCCCGGACTCGTTCCGGACGGCGCCAGCCCCCTACCGCAGCGGGTCGACTCTTTAGTTGGTTTCTGCCCCGACAGGCTCTCGTGAGCTCGTCCGGGACAACTCATTGATCGGGTCCGTCATCAGCTCGGCCACAATGTGCCGACCGATGACCAACCGTTGAATCTCACTGGTCCCCTCGCCGATCTCGCAGATCTTGGCATCGCGCATCATGCGCTCAACGGGGTAGTCGCTGGTATATCCTGCTCCGCCCATGACCTGGATCGCGCCCAGCGTAGCGCGCATGGCGAGCTCGGAACAGTACAGCTTGGCCATGGCGGCCTGTTTCGAGAACGGCGCGCCGCGATCCTTCAGCCAGGCAGCATGGTAGACGAGGTGCCTGCCCGCCTCGATCTCCGTCGCCATGTCGGAGAGTCGGAACTGCACTTGCTGGAAGTCCCACACCTTACGTCCGAACTGCTCGCGTTGATTCACGTACCGTAGGGCGGTGCGAAACGCGCCGTCGGCCAAGCCGAGGCTCAGCGCCCCGATCCCGATGCGTCCTGCGTCGAGCGTCTTCATGAAGTTGATGAAGCCGAAGCCTTCGTCGCCCAGGCGCTGCTTCTCGGGAACGAGGACGTCCTGGAAGAGCAGTTCACGCGTATCGGAGGCCCGCCACCCCATCTTGTCCTCTTTCTCGCCGGCGCTCACACCTTCTGAAAAAGGAAGGTCCGGCCGATGACCCCACCCTACGGCCTGCGAGCGCCCGAGGTCCACCGTCGGCTTACAGACGATGAAGCTGGAGATGCCCCGGCGGCCCTTCTCCGGGTCCGTCACTGCGGTCGCGACAAAAATCTCGCCGACGCCCGCATGGGTTATGAAAATCTTGGACCCGTTCAAGCGGTAACCGCCGGCCTCTCGCACCGCCCGCGTCCGGGTACCGCCGGAATCCGACCCGGCGCCGGCCTCCGTGAGTCCGAAGCCTCCGAGCACGTCCCCACTCGCCAGAGGGGGAACGAATTCTCGCTTCTGGTCTTCGGTGCCGAATTCCAAGATCGGCGACATGCCGAGCGTGGTGTGCGCCGACACCGTGATCGAATGACTCGCGTCGAACTTGGCCAACTCCTCCACAACGAGGATGTAGCTCAAGTAGTCGAGTCCCATGCCACCGAGCTCCTTGGGAACCGGCACTCCGAAGAGCCCCATCTCCGCCATGAGCTTCGCGTTCTCCCAGGGGAAGTCCGCGGTCTCGTCGAGTTCTCGGGCCACCGGAGCGATCGCGTCCTCCCCGAAACGCCGCACGCGCTCTTGCAGCGCGACGTGGTCCGGAGAGAGATAGCGATCCATGGAAGCTCGTTGTCAGTCGGTTTGTCAGTCGGTTGGTCAATGGGGACGGCAGCGGTCGCACGCGCGGCACTGGGGCGGCGACGCCTCTCCAAAGTAACCAAGAAGGGCCCCACGCCGGCAGCTTCGGCCCCGAGCGTACCGTTCGACCGCGTCGAGCTTCTGCAGTGCAGATCGTCTCAACTCGTTCGCCCAGGCCAGGTCAGCCCGAGATCGAACCCCCAGGCGCACGTGCTGAGACACTGCCTGCCCCCTTTCCGTTCCCGTCCGTAAG
>Ga0209554_1002504_pt1 | contig 12602 bp, 11 predicted proteins | sample MarorgKNORR_S2LV_5_FD_188221 | JGI IMG/M metagenome (GOLD analysis project Ga0209554, IMG submission 188221) | Marine microbial communities from the Southern Atlantic Ocean, analyzing organic carbon cycling - Bottom_A/KNORR_S2/LV (SPAdes) (version 2) | ecosystem: Environmental > Aquatic > Marine... | reverse complement strand
CCGGAACGCGGCTCGCGGCCCTGGGATGTCGACCGAGACGGCTTCGTCATGGGGGAAGGCTCGGGTGTACTGGTGCTTGAAGAGCTGGAACACGCCCGGGCGCGCGGTGCGCGCATCTATGCCGAGGTCACCGGCTACGGCATGTCGGGCGACGCCCACCACATCACGGCGCCGGCGGCGGACGGCAACGGCGGCTTCCGCTCCATGCGTGCCGCCCTGAGGGATGCCGGCCTCAATCCTGATGCGATCGATTACATCAACGCCCATGGCACATCGACGCCGCTCGGCGACGAGATTGAGCTGGGCGCGGTCAAGCGTCTTTTCGGCAACGCCGTGGACAAGATCACCATGTCGTCGACGAAATCATCCATCGGGCATCTGCTCGGCGCCGCCGGCAGCGTGGAAGCGATTTTCTCAATCCTGGCAATCAACAACGGCGTTGTTCCGCCGACCCTCAATCTCGACAACCCCTCTCCCGGTTGCGATATCAATCTGGTGCCCCATCAGGCCCAGGAGAAAAAGGTGCGCAACGTGCTGTCGAATTCATTCGGCTTTGGCGGGACCAACGCTTCGTTGGTGTTCAGCGCAGCCCCCTGATTGTGGTATGAGGCGTTTCCTCGCCGCCAGCCTCGCCTCCCTGATACTTCTGGCCGCCCTCGCCGCGGGTGCTTTGCTGTGGGTGGATGGTGAATTCAAGCAGCCCGGGCCGTCGGCTGAGGATCGCGTGGTCGTCCTGCCCCGTGGCGCCGGGCTCGACAGCATCGCGAAGCGTCTCGGCCGGGCCGGGGTGATCGGCAATCCCTGGATTTTCCGCATCGGGGTGCGGCTGTCCGGCGCCGCGCGGGGGCTGCAGGCCGGCGAATTTCTCTTCACGGCGGGCCTGAGCGGCGAGGGCGTGATGAATCACCTGCTCACCGGCCGCCCCCTGGTGCGGCGCCTCACTATCCCCGAGGGCCTGACCAGCCGGCGGGTGGTCGAGCTGATCAACGGCGCCGCCGGTCTCGAAAATATGGTCATCGCGATACCCGACGAAGGCGCTCTGCTGCCCGAGACCTACCATTATGCGTTTGGCGACTTTCGCACCGAGATGGTCGAGCGCATGACGGCGGCGATGACGGAAATCCTGGCGGCGCTGTGGTCCGGGCGCCGGCAAGGACTGCCTTACGATACGCCGAGGGACGCCCTGATCCTGGCCTCTATCGTCGAGCGCGAGACCGGACGGCCTGACGAGCGGCGTCACGTGGCCGGGGTCTTCATCAATCGCCTGCGACGCGGCATGCGGCTGCAATCGGACCCCACGGTGATCTACGGGCTAAGCGGCGGTGAGCTGGACCGCCCCTTAAGCCGCGCCGACCTCAAGCATGACAGCCCTTACAACACCTATCGCATCAAGGGTCTGCCGCCGGGGCCAATCGCCAATCCGGGGCGAGACGCCCTTGCCGCCGTGCTCGACCCCGAAGAGACCGAAGATCTCTATTTCGTCGCCGACGGCGCCGGCGGCCACGTCTTCGCGGCCACCCTTACCGAGCACAACCGCAACGTCGCCAAATGGCGCAAGCTGCAAAAATCGCAAGGCGATTAAAGCTTTTCCGACAGGGTGGTCTTTTCCGGCATGCGCGACAGCAGTCGGTCGGTGAGCCAGGACGGCAGGGCGCTGATCAGCCAGACCAGCAGATACATCGGCCAGGGAAAGGCGATGCGGCCCTGGTTGCGGGCCAGGCGGCGCACAATCAGGGCGGCGGCGTCATCGGCCTCCATAAGCAGGGGCATGGGGAAGGGATTGACGTCGGTCATCGGCGAGCGCACGAAGCCCGGACAGATGACCGACACCTCGATACCGTCGCCGCGCAGGGAGCCGCGCAGGGATTCGCCCCAGGTCTTCACCGCCGCTTTGCTGGCGCAATAGGCCGGGGCGCCGGGAAATCCCCTAAATCCGGCGAGGGAAGCCATCACGGCGATCTGGCCGCGCCTCCGGCTTCGCATGGGGGCGAGGGCCGGTATCACCGTATTGACCACCCCATCGAGGTTGACCGCGAAAATGCGGCGCACCTGATCGGCGCCCTCGCCGCCTCCGGCCTTGTCGGTGCCGCCGGAGATGCCGGCGTTGGCGATCACCAGATCAAGCGGCTGGGCGGCGTCCACACCGGCGATCCAGTCCGCCAGGGCCGCCCTCTCGGTGACGTCGAGCAGGCCGGTTGTCACGGACGCCCCCTGCTTGGCGCAGTGCTCGGCGATCGCTTCGAGGCGATCGCCATGGCGGCCGGTCAGGGCCAGGGCGACGCCTGGCCCCGCGTAGGCTCTGGCCAGGGCTGCGCCGATACCGCTTGAGGCGCCCGTGATGAGGATCGACCTTGGGTCTTTCATGGGCATCAAGTATAAAGACCACGCCGACGAACATGTGAGGTAATCGTGCCCATCGCCAGCATGACAGGATTTTCCAGAAGCGCCGGCCAGCTCGAGCCGGACAGCTGGAGCTGGGAAGTGAAAAGCGTCAACGCGCGCGGTCTCGACGTTCGCTGCCGTTTTCCCGCCGGCATGGATAGCCTGGAGCCCGAGGTGCGCCGCCGGGTGGCCGAGCGCTTCAGCCGGGGCGCCGTTAATCTTACCCTGCAGGTAACCAGCGCATCCCGACGCAGCCGCTTCGAGGTCAATCGCGAGGCCCTGGCTCAGATCGAGGCGGTCATGGGGGAGCTGAGCGACGAGCTCCAGATCGACCCGCCGCGCATCGATGGGCTGCTCAATATTCGCGGCGTCGTCGATCTGGTCGAGGAGGAGGACAGCGCCGAAGAGCGCGAAGCGCGCGAGCAGGCGGTGCTGGCCAGCCTCGATACGGCGCTTGACGGCCTGAGCACGGCGCGCGAGGAGGAAGGCGCACACATCGCCGCCGTTCTGGATAGTCAGCTCGAAGAGATTGCTGCCTTGGTGGACGCTGCCGTGGGGTGCGAGGAAGCCCGCCCCGAGCGCCTTCGGGAACGGCTCAAGGCGATGCTGTCCGACGTGCTCGATGAGGCATCCGCCTTGTCCGAGGATCGCCTCGCCCAGGAGGTCGCCCTGTTGCTGATCAAGGCCGATGTTCGCGAGGAAATCGACCGATTGTCGGCCCATATAGCCAGCGCCCGCGACCTTCTGGCCGAAGGCGGTCCAAGCGGCCGGCGTCTCGATTTCCTGTGCCAGGAATTCAACCGCGAGAGCAACACCCTCTGTTCGAAAGCTTCCGAGGTCGACCTCACGCGGATCGGACTCGATCTCAAGGCGGTCATCGAACAATTCCGCGAACAGGTGCAGAATGTTGAGTAGATGAGTATTCCCAGACGCGGATTGATGTTTGTGCTGTCGTCGCCTTCGGGGGCCGGCAAGACGGCGATTGCCCGCCATCTGCTAAAGATGGATGACCAGATCGCCCTGTCGGTCTCGGTGACCACCCGGCCCATGCGCTCCGGCGAGACCGACGGCGTCGATTACAGCTTCGTCGACGAGGCGGCGTTTGAGCGCATGATCGCCGAGGACGCCTTCATCGAGCATGCCACGGTGTTCAACAACAGCTACGGCACGCCGCGCGAGCCGGTCATGGCCGGGCTGGCGGCGGGCCGCGATATCCTCTTCGATGTGGATTGGCAAGGCGCCCAGGAGCTTAGGAACCGCATGCCCGGCGATCAGGTCAGCGTTTTCATCCTGCCGCCCTCCATGGCCGAGCTTGAACGGCGGCTGACGGATCGTGATCAGGATAGCGCGGATGTGGTGGCCTCGCGCATGGCGCGGGCGGCCAACGAGATCAGCCATTGGGGCGAATATGATTATGTGGTGGTCAACCGCGAGCTCGAATGCGCCGCCGCCAGTGTGCTGGGCATCCTCCAGGCCGAACGCCTGCACCGCGAACGCCAGACCGGCCTAGTCGATTTCGTCAAGGGGCTGACTTAAACGACCCGTGGCGCCATCCAACTCGCCGAGGACGAGCAATCGGTTCCCATCGGCCAGGCCCGGCATGACCAGTCCCAGGGGCTTCGCGGCGACGAAACCAAAACGGCCGAACAAGCCCAATTTCCCGACTGCGGTGACGATAGGGTGGCCGGCTTTACCGGCGTCCTCCAGGCCGCGCTCGATCAGGGTCGAGGCGATGGCGCGGCGGCGATAGGCCGCATCGACCGCCAGGGGGCCGAGCAGGAGCGCCGGGGCCGTGCCGCCGATGACGAGGGGCCAGAAGCGGAAGGTTCCGACCAGCTTGTCGCCGTCCCACGCAGCATATTTGAGACCGGCGATAGGGGCGACGCCCTGGCGCAGCCGGTAAGAGGGCAAATCGAGGCGGCCGGGGCCGAAGGCGCGGTCGAGCAAGTCTTCGACGGCAGCTTCATCAGCGGGATTCTGGGCGGTAAAATCGACCATGGCTGGTCTCCGGAACAGGCTTGTTGATACGACGAGATGTGTCTTGGGGCGGGGATAGCGTCCAAGGTCGTCGTGGTGCCTGTATCGGATTGAGATGAGGGCGAACGAGAGTCCTTCGGACGACTCACAGAGTCTGTGAGGTTTCCTCGATTCGTCGTCGCAGGGCTGCTGTCCGCATCATCATGAGACTGCCAATAATCGCTCTCAGGTGTTCATGCAAGCGTATTCACGGGCGATGGCGCAGAATCCGGCGATGTCCACGGTCTCAGCGCGGACCGTTGGCGGCACGCCGGCGCGTGCAAGCAGAGTCTCCGTATCCACCCCGAGTTGGCGCAGGGCGGCGCGCAACATTTTGCGTCGCTGGCCGAAGGCCGCCGCCGTCACTCGCTCAAGGACATCCCATTCGGCGGGCGCCAGGGGCTGCTCGCGCGGTACAAGGCTGATCAGGGTCGAGGTCACCTTGGGCGGCGGTATGAAGGCGCCCGGCGGCACGTCGAACAGGATGCGGGCCGCACAGCGCCATTGCGCGGCGATCGACAGGCGGCCGTAATCGCGACCCCCCGGCTGGGCGCAGATACGCGCCGCTACTTCTTTCTGGAACATCAGGGTAAAGCCGGTGAAATCGCGGGCGCATTTCAGCCACTCGATCAACAGCGGCGTGGCGACGTTGTAGGGCAGGTTGGCGATCACCGCGCGGGGAGCCGGCGCCAGGGCCGTCAAATCGAGCTTCAGCGCGTCGGCTTCGATGACGTGCAGGCGGTCGGGATAGGCGGCGGTGAGTTCCGCCAGGGCCTCGATGCAACGCGGGTCACGCTCGATGGCGACCACCAGCTTGGCACCCTGGGCCAGCAACGCCCGGGTCAGGCTGCCGGGACCGGCGCCGACCTCGATGACTGTGGTATCGGCCAGCTCGCCGGCGGCGCTGGCGATGCGCTTGGTTATCGATGGATCGAGAAGGAAATTCTGGCCGAGGGATTTTCGCGGCCGCAGGCCGTGGTCGGCGATAACCTGGCCCAGGGGGCGCAGATCAGGCGCCGCCCCATTGCCCGCTGTCATATGCGGATATCGATGAAGGCGTCTCTGCGCAGATCCCGAAGATACTGCCGCGAAACCTGGCCGAGCCGGTTGATGAGCAGGGAATTGCGGATCTGATCACGGCCGGGAAGGCTCGCTTCTACCTCGATTTTATCGCAAATCATCAGCAAATGAATGCCACGCTTGGTGCGAATCGGCTGGCTGACCGTGGTAAGCGGCAGGCTCCTCAAGACCACCTTGATGGGCTCGGGCGTATTCTTGATCCGTATGATTCCCATATCTCCCGGCAGGCTGGGGTCGGTCTCGGCGGCAATGCGCACCATGTCGTCGCAACCGGAAACCGATTCACGGATGACGGCGGCCAAGCCTATAGCGGCATCGACATCGTCCTGGGTGCTGTCAGGCGGCAGGGTCAGAAGAATTTGTCTCAGATCGACCTGGGTGTCATCGGCGCCGGCGCCCTGTAATTGGCGGCGGTCGCGAAGCAGGACGATCAAATAACCGCCGCCGGTGGCGATGGGATCGGAAATATCCCCCGTCGCCATGGTCGTGATCACTGACACAATGTTCGGTGATAGCTGGGCTGCGTTGACCCAACCAACGCCGCCGCCCCGGTTCGCCGTTACCCCTTCGGAAAACTGGTTGACCATGCTATCGAAATCGGCGCCGCCGCGAAGCTGTGCAACGAGCTCAGTGGCATCGCCCCGCACACGCTTGTCTTCGCTCGGCTTGTCGACGCTGATGAATATCTCGGAAAGCAAATACTCGGGTTTGCCGACATTGTCGCGCATCAGTTCGAGTTCATTGTCGATGTCTTCATCGCTGATCGTCACGCTCCGCCGAACGCGCCGGTTGACCAGTTTCGACCAGACAAGTTCCGAGCGGACCCGCGTTTCCAGGGTCTCGACGCTGATCCGGTTTTCTTCGAGAAATTTCAAAAACGAGCCGCTCGGCATCCGATTGTCTTGCTCGATGGTGTTGATCGCCCGGTCAATTTCGTCTTCGCTGACGTCGATATTCCGGCGCACTCCTTCCTGGAGCCGCAGATGCTCATCGATCAGAGCCCGTAGAACCTGGGGCGTTATACGTTGTATTACGCCGGGAGAGCCATCCAGGCCAGAGGTGGCAACCACCAGCTTGACGCGCTCAAAGACATCGAAAAAGGATATGGCCTCGTCATTGACCACGGCGGCGATGCGCTGCATTTCCTGCGCTTGGGCCGGGGCGGCGGCAATGGTTAGGGCGGTGAGGATGACGGCGGTAGCGAGGACGCGGACGCCGTGTCTGAGGCGAATGAGATGCACCATATTACTCGTCAAAAATCGGACTTCGCGTCAAATCGCCTGAATGAACGAAACGGCGCCGGACAATCAAATACAAGTATAACAACAGTCCGTCACCCCCGTCATCCGAGGTTTCTAAATTTTATGACGAAATTGATCGAGGTATCGGGCCTGAGATCGCGGTCCCGGGTGAAATCCTTGCGCACTTGCAGGGCGAACAGGAAGCATTCGTTCTGATAGGTCAGGCCGGCGCCGATGTTGATGCTGTCGTTCTCGGCCAGGTCGCGGCGGTGGAAGGCGTCGAACGACCATTCCGGTCCGAGTTTCAGGCGCAAGGCCAGGTTGATTTCCTCGCGACGGCCGATAGTGCTGAGATCGGCCGACCCCTCGTCGATGGAGAGGAAGCCGAGCCGGGTGCGCATCCAATCCGGGCCGGCTGTCAGATCGATGGTGGTGCGGCGCGAAGCGAGGTCTTCGCTGTCCAGCCTGAAACGATAGGTCAGATCAATCAGTTTCGAGGGCCTGATGGCGATGCGCCCGACAAAATCCGAAAGATTGCCATCCAGGCCGCTGCCCGGCGCGAATGCGCTATCGGCCTTGGTTCTGAAGCTCTGGCCGATGAAGACCGTGGTGCTGCCGCCGCCGGCGCCATAGGCGCCCGCCCGAACGCCGTAACTCAGCCGGGGGCCGCCTTCGATCCGGTCGAGGCCGGAGAATCGATTTTCGTTAAATAGATTGGTGTCGTCGAATTCGAAGGCCTGGCTGTCCTCATTGGGGATGTCACTGGGGTTCCCGCCATGTGGGCTGACGGCGAACTTGACGATGGGCTCGATGATCTGGCGCACGGATCCTGCGCTGCGGATCAACGGCAGGCGCCAGTCGAGCGAGAGCTGGGGCACGATGCGTCCGGTGAGGCCGCTGGTGCGGCTCAGATCGGGCTTGACGACATCGGTCACCCAATAGGCGTCGCCGCGCAGGCTCGCATTGACCGAATAGAGATCGCCGAAGGGCCCCATGAACGGCAGCTGCCAACCACCGTCGAGGACCAGGCGGGTGCTTCCCGTGCCGTCGGTTCTGTAGAGCTCCATGAAATTCGCATCCAGGGTGTAGCGCTGACCGAACCGGCCCGCCTCACCGATGTAACTGTAATCCATGATCGGCGCGATGATCGGCGTATCGCCGGCATCGTCGTTGATCTCAAGGCCCTGAAAGGAATAGGCGTTGATGGCGGCGTAGTTGCGCCCCCGGATTCCCTCGACAAACAGATTGGACGTCAAGGTGTCTGTGGAATCGAATCCATACCGGCGCAGATAGGTGTCGTCGGTGGTTCGCTCTACATCGAAACCCCATTTCCAGCTATCGTCAATCCTGAACAAGCCGGAACCATCGATATGGCCGCGGGTTTCCCGCCCGCTGATAACCGCGCCTGAAGCCCCGCGCCGCTCGGGCCGGGTGATGCTGCCGCTCAGGCTGAACTGACCGCTCTCGACACGCTGACGATATTCGCCGGCCAGCACGACCCCTTCATCGGTGGTGAAGATTGGCGAAATCGTTACATCCAGATTGGGCGCCAGATTGAAGAAGTACGGAATTTGGACGGTCGTGCCGAGCTGCGAGTCGCTGCCGAATGACGGGGTGAGAAAGCCCGAGCGGCGCTTCACCGTGGGATCCGGGTGAGTGAAATAGGGCGTATAGGCGATCGGCGCGCCGAACAGCTCGAAAAAGGCGTCGGTATAGGTAATCTCCTGGCGCTTTTGATCATGCACCACGCGGTTCGCCTTGATCTGCCAGAGCGGCGCTTCACCGGGATGTTCGTTGCATAAGGGGCAGGGGGAAAACACCGCCTTGCTCATCACGGTACGATTGCCGCCGCTGCGCACGGCGCCATTGGCGGCGAACCGTGAATTGTCGGACAGAATGATCCGGATATGGCGGATCAGCCCGCTCTTCATCTCGTCTTCAAGCTCCATATAATCGGCGAAAATCACTTCGCCGCTGGGCTCAAGCAGGATGATATTGCCGCTCGCCGTGACCCTGTTGGTGCGTTCGTTATAGGTAACCCGGTCGGCCAGCAGAACGCGCTCGCCCTGGGCGGCCTCCACATTGCCGATGGCGATAACGGTGCCGTTCTGGTTGTCGTGGATCAGCTCATCGGCCTGCAGGATGATCGGTAGGCCCAGCTCGCCGGCCTGTTGCGCCACCACGGGCGTCACCATCAACAAGCTGATCAGGAAGGCGGCGCCAAACGCTCTCATGCTCTATCCGTCTTCCAGATGGAGCAGCATGGCAAGGCCGAGCAGGGTAAAGATACCGGCCGGCGCCCAGGCGGCCAGGATAACGGGGATGCTGCCCGACATGCCCAGGGCGAGCACCACGTCGGTCAGAAAGAATAGAAAAAATCCGGCGAACAGGCCGCCCACGACCAGCAGGCCGGTGCCGCCTCGCCGGGTGAGGCGCAGGGAAAAAGTCGCCGCGATCAAAACCATGGCGCAGAGCAGCATTGGTGTGGCGAGGATGGAATGCCAATAGATTCGATGTTTGGTGGCCGAAAATCCCGCCGCCTCAAGGGTGCGGATGAAACCCGGCAAATCCCAGAACGACATGGTCTCCGGCGGCGCGAAGCTCTCCTGGATCTGGTTGATCGTCATGCTGGTTTCCAGGCGGAAGCTGTCGCGCGCCTCGGTGATCATATTGGGCGCGCTGGTCAAAACATTTTTAAGATCCCAATAGCCGTCTTCCAAGGTCGCGGTCTCGGCGTCGATTCGTTTGGCGAACTGATCGGCCCCTTCATAGAGATAGAAAGTGGTGTCGTGCAGCGCCATGTCTTCTTGGGAAATCCGCAAGGCATGAACCACCATCTGGCCGGCGGAGCCAGCCTCGCGCAGCCACAGGCCCGATGACGAGACCGCCAGCAGGCTGGTCTGCCCGCGCATATATTTTGCTTCGAGCTGCTCGTAGCGCCAGGTGGTGGCCGAGGCCAACGGGTTAAACAGGGTGACGATCAGGCCGCCGATGACCAGGGCCAGAGACAAGCCCGGAAGCAGGAATTGCCACACCGAGACGCCGGCGGCGCGGGCGACAACCAGCTCATGGGACCGGGTCAGGCGGATCAATGAAAGCATGCCGCCGAATAGCACCGCGAAGGGGATGATTTTCTGGCCCATGAAGGGGATGCGCAACAGGGCCATTTCGATAATCGTGCCCAGGCCCGCCTGGTTGCGGTTACCGGTGCGGCGCAGCAACTCGATACTGTCGATCAGAAACACCAGAGTGATCAGCACCACGAATACCAGGGCGATGCTGGCCAGAAACTGGCGGGTTATATAGCCCGATAGGGTGGCGGAAAGGCGCATTATACGGCGTTCATCTCAGTCGGGCCCTGATGGTTGATCAACCGGCGTCGCGGCTTGTTTCTGTAGAGCAGCAGATACAGGGCCGCTGCCGTCCAGAGTGCGACATTCGCGTATGGCAAGACCGTAAGCCAGGGCATTTGTACGATAAAATAGGTCAGCCCCAGGGCGAGCCCCTGAAAGGCGGCAGCGATAGCGCCGGCAAAAATCATCCGCGCGGCGCGGCCCCGGCGGTTGAATTCACCGCCGAGCAGGGCGGCCAGCGCGATCAGCGTCATCACCAGGCTGTACAGAGGCGACAGCAGGCGGTTGTGGCCCTCGGCGCGCAGCTCGGCGAGATAGGCTGTCTCGTTGGCGTCCTGGGGTTCTCTGAACAGCTCATCGATATAGCGTTCGCGCGGCTCGCGCCAGCGCGGCCCCTCCGCATTGATGAGGTCCGACAAATCCACATTGTGACGGTCGAAATAAAGCAGGCTGAGCTTGCCGCGGTCTCTGTTCATCACCTGACGGTTGCCTTTGAACAGGGAAAGATAGGGGGCGTCCACGGATTTCAACAACACGCCGCGCTCGGCCATCATGGTCACCGGTTGTGCCCGGTTGCGGTTGTCATGCACCAGAATGCCCCGGACTTCGCCGTTTGAGAGGCGCTCGCGGATATAGACCGTCAGCCCGTCGCCCAGATTGTTAAACACCCCTTCCTGGAGCAGGATTCTTGAAAAATCGGCGCGGATAATGAATTGGCGATCCTTGAATTCACGGAACCCGGCGGGCTGAAGATAAAGCGTCATGGCGTAACATAGCGCGACCATAATTCCCGCCATGATCAGCGCCGGTTTCATCAAATCCATGTCGCTTAGGCCGGCGGAGCGCAGCACTACGATCTCACTGTCGACGGACAATCGATGATAGGTGTAGGCCACCGCGCAGAACAGCGAGATCGGCAGCAACACGGCGAGGAAGGAAGGCAGCAGGAGGAAGGTCAGGTAGACGAAGGTAAAGAACGAAAGCCCCCGGTTGATGATCAGATCGACGAAACGCAGGGACTGCGACAGCCAGACAACGCCGGTCAGGGCGAGGGTCACGAACAGGGTGACCTCGATGAGCTGCCACAGAACGTACCGCGTGATCTCCTTCATGGGGTTCATAGTATAGTTTCGTAAGATCATTTTGGCCACTAGGGCAACACTTCCGTGGTCGGTATGGGGACCACGAAGCGGCCGCCCCAGTCGCGCACGGCGGCCATCTCCCGCATGATCTCGTCGCGCAGATTCCACGGCAGGATCAGCACATAGTCGGGCCGCGTCTCGGCCAGCTTATCGGGGCTGTGAATGGGCAGCCGGCTGCCGGGCAGATAGCGCCCCTGTTTATGGGGGCTGGCGTCGACTACATAACCGATCAGATCGGTCCCCACGGCACAGTAATTCAACAGGGTGTTGCCCTTGGCCGCCGCACCGTAGGCGACGACGCTTTTGCCTTCGTCCCGCGCCGCCGACAGGAAGGCCAGCAGGGATTGCCTGGCCGCCGCCACCCGCTCGGCGAAGCCCCTGTAGGCGGCCAGACTGTCGAGCCCGGCGCTGCTTTCGGCGGCGCGCAGGGCGTCGGGCGCCTTGGTCTCCTGGTAGCGGGCGCTATTGTGGGCGCAGACGGAAAGCCGCAGGCTGCCGCCATGGCTCGCCAGGCTCTCCACATCGAACACGCGCAAGCCATGGCGCGCCAGAACCGGCTCGAGGGCGAGCAGGGAGAAATAAGAATAATGCTCATGGTAGATGGTGTCGAACTGGACCTGCGCCATGAGCTTCATCAGATGCGGGAATTCGAGGCTGATCACCCCTTCGGGCTTGACCAGCAGGGCGAGGCCGGCGACGAAGTCATCGAGGTCGGGAACATGGGCCAGCACGTTGTTGCCGACCAGAAGGTCGGCGGCCTGTCCGGCGGCGGCGAGATCGCGCGCGGTGTCCAGCCCGAAGAAGCGCACCTCGGTGGGCACGCCCGCCGCACGGGCCACGGCGGCGACATTGGCGGCGGGCTCGACACCGAGCACCGGCACACCCGCACGTGCGAAATGGCGCAGCAGGTAGCCGTCATTGCTGGCGACTTCGACGACCAGGCTTGCGCGCCCGAGGCCGAAGCGGTCGCGCGCCTGCTCGCAGAAGCGCCCGGCCTGTTCGACCCAGCTTGTCGAATAGGACGAGAAATAGGCGTAATAGCTGAAAATTTCCTGCGACGGTACAACATCCTCGACCTGGACCAGAAAGCAGCCGTCGCAGACCCGTGCATGGAGGGGATAGCGGGGATCGGGGCGGCCTAAATCGGCCTCGCCGGGATAGCTGTTGGCGAGCGGCGTCTCGCCGAGATCGACCAGGCTATGGGTCAAGGGCAGGCCGCAGGCGCGGCAGGCGAGGCTCATGATACCCAGCCCCGTTCAATCTTGAGGGCCAAGCCGTCTTCGAAAGACCGGGGGGTGACGCCCAATCGCGATTTCATGGCGCTGATGTCGAAGGATTTGTCTTCCGTGGCGCGGCGGATTTCAGCAGCGTTGAACGGCGTCCTGATG
>Ga0209554_1002501_pt1 | contig 12607 bp, 13 predicted proteins | sample MarorgKNORR_S2LV_5_FD_188221 | JGI IMG/M metagenome (GOLD analysis project Ga0209554, IMG submission 188221) | Marine microbial communities from the Southern Atlantic Ocean, analyzing organic carbon cycling - Bottom_A/KNORR_S2/LV (SPAdes) (version 2) | ecosystem: Environmental > Aquatic > Marine... | reverse complement strand
TGAAAATATCCTTATCCGCTTAACAGCTGCAACAGGTGCAGCTGAGATTGGTGAAGTCGGAACTGCAGCAAGTGAAGTGGAATTCTTAGTCGATGATTTGATTGGTGGAAATACATCAACTCTCAACCCATTCCTATTCCGTCATTTCTGGTTAGGTGTTGACACGCGTTGGCCAGCAGGTGGAGATTCAGGTGTCTTGCTGGTTAGAATAATCAATGATGGTCCAATCCCAATACCGGTAATGCGAATTTCTCCACCAGTACCAGATGGCTGGTCTGCAAATCCTAGTTCTGTGGACTTGCCTATTATTTCACCAGGTGGAAATGTTCCGCTCAGATTTGAGATTACTGCTTCGAGAAGATACGGAGCAGATGAAATCCCTCTATCCCGCAAACTGGCAATTTCCACTTCATATGAGATGCGCTCTGGTGAAATAATAATCACAATTAGGGCACAAAACCGCTCAATGGAGGCATTATCTGATGTCGTACTCTCACCATGGCTTCCGCCTGGCTATACCACTGACAAGGTGCCATTCTTGGCTCGATTAACCCCTGACGAAGTTGCATTGATCAGAATGCCACTACGCATAGACATGGGAAACGGAGGTACTCTCTGACCATGTATCATATTCCAGCCCTATGGGCAGGACGAGTAATAAAAAATAAAAAAATAAAAAAAGGTGAAAAAAAATGAAAAACGAAATGAAAAACGAAATGAATGAAAATAGCGACGACCTCGCTGCTATTGGTATTGGTGCAATGATTGTGTTCATTGCATTGATTCTAGTGGCTGCTGTGGCAGCGGCTGTAATTATACAGACCGCTGAAAAGTTGCAGCAAAATGCCCAGGCAACCGGCGATGACACACAAGAGCAGATGTCCACGAAAGTGATACTTCTCTCTACAGTCATTGAATCAGGGACATCCCTGTTCTCAACCTTTGAGTTGGGGCCAGGTTCCGAACCAATAGATGGTTCAGGAATCGGCTATGTTGTTGTCTGTGATACGGGTGCTGCGAACGCAATATATGCTGACGGGACCTTCTTGGGCGCTACACTCCACACTGGAGACGGTGCGGGTATTACAGCACTTACATTGCTACCAGGAACGACATATGTAATATCACTCGATATAACTTTATGCGTTCCTGCAGCCAACGAGGCCCACATCTTGATCATATCAGTCAATGGTGGAGGAAATACATACGAGGAGTTACAATACGGCAGTTCTCCTTCTGTAGGAGACGTAGTAGTTTGAGGTGATTATCATGCAAAACAATAACGAAAACAACGATAATTTAGCAGCAATCGGTATCGGCGCAATGATCGTCTTTATCGCACTAATTCTTGTAGCAGCAGTAGCAGCAGCGGTCATTATTCAGACCGCTGAAAAACTACAACAAAATGCACAATCCACAGGTGATGACACCACAGACGAAATGTCTGGAAAGGTAACTATCATGAATGTCTTCGTCGATTCGGCTGACAATTACATGATTTACTTCCGTCTCTCCGCTGGTTCTGATGACACAGCAGACGATGACATCCTATGGCAGGTCTCCTGTAGTGATGGTGCAGGTAATATGCAATATATCGCAGGTGACTTCTCTGATGGAACTATCATACCTCTTGATGGAACTACACCCGCTGGTGTTGCGACCGCAGCAGCAGGTGTTGGTTACCGAGTAGATATTAACGCAGTAGCTGGCGATGATTGTGGACCAGATACTATGTTCACCCTCGATGAGAAGGCAACATTGTACATCCACGTAGTAGGTGGAGGAACAACCTATGATATTCTCAAGGTCAACGACAATACTCTTGGCGCCGTGGTAGTCTGATTTTATCTGAGTCCTAATACTAGTGCTTCGGCACTAAGGACTCGGGGAGGAATACACATGGCATGGCCATTTAGTGGCGGTGCTGGAGGATCTCAGGATGCAGACACCGTATTGAGTGAAGAACGCTTGAAAATCATGGCAAATGTTGCCATTGAACAAGTCCCTCTCCCAGAAGAGGGTGAACTCAGTGCGGAAGATGCTTGGACAATATCCCCTGGACCAACCAAAGCCCGCCTAAACAGTATCGGAAGCGTACCGAGTGTGGCAGCAAGCCTCGCTCCAGCTCAACCTGTGAATATGAGCGCACAAGTTGACACCTCTAGTTTGGAACGTCTAATCAGTTCACGTCTCGACATGGTCGAAGATGTGCTCAGATTGATAGAACACAAATTTGATGATGTGGCAACAAATCCGGATGGAACACAATCTGAAGAAACATCAGGTGATGATTCCATGGATAGTGATGGTTCAATCGCAGGAGATGTAATCGTAACCTCATCAGGAGAGGTCATCACCACCACTGGTGTTGATCGCATGATGGGCGACGATGAAGCTCCATTAGTTGAGTTGTATGAAGCACAGGCTCTCGCAGCAAATCCATTCCTCGTCGCACCATCTGATGGTCTCGGCGGGGGTACAAACCAAATCGGCGCCCCAACAGTATCTGCTCTGCTTCTAGACAATATGTCTGGAATGGCATCGGTCAGTTTTACTCAGAAGGCAATCGATTCAGGAATGTTATCTGCGGATGAAGGAAATAGGGTATTGGCAATTGTACAATTGGCAGCACCTGGAGAGTCTGAAGCTGCACTCGAAGACCACCTTGCTAACAAAGAACTTCTAACACTATCTGCTCTTGTCAAATCTTGGCGTAGTGCAGAAAGCTTACGAGGTGAATTGTGAAATGGGCGCTTCGGTCGGTATCGGAGGTTTGATTATTGGCACGACCATGTTGGTCGTGTTCTCTATGATAGTGGCATCAATTGACGCAAAAGTTGATACTTCACTACAAATAATCGATTCGGCCAATGAAGCATTACCCGTTTTCACCATTGACGATGCCACCCTTTGGGAAGGCGCAGTCGTCGGTGTTCTGATCAGCAGCGGAGGAAGTGGATACGTCAATGGAACTCTTGTCTCTTCAACAGGTAATGGTGGCTTTATAGGCTCCTTTACTGTTAACGGAGTTGGTGCAATAACAGTTGTGGCAATCACCAGCCACGGCAATTACTCGTCCGCACCAACTATCGTTGTTCAAGGACAGACTCCGACATCAACCGCATCTTTCGTAGTATCGATCGGAAATTTCATTCACTCGAATGTTACAAATACAGGTTCATACATAACTCCATTAAGAGAGATTTGGCTATTTAGTGATGGTGAGAATCCAACAAACCTTGGAACAGTATACACAACTGGAACTAATAATCCACATTGGTATTCTGGTGAAACTCTTCACATCCAATGGGCTGAAAGTGGCGCTCTACCAGTTTCTAGATTTGCACTATCTGTTAAAGGAGTCAACATGGCATCAAGCCTTGCATGAGGTGAATACATGGCAGACGGAGGAGCATCAACATTCATATTGCTGATTACAGCATTATTGGTGACAGGTTCTGTTTCGGCAGTTTTAATCAACCAATGGGGGGATATGTCTAGCGCTCTTGAAGAAAACCGCAGGGGCAAGGAAGCCGATTCAAAAACTTCGCTATCCTTTGCAGGTGATGCAATGGAAGTTGATTATGACGACTCAGTAATTCCGAATGTGATGACGTTTTATCTTCAGAATACAGGTCAATACGTTCTTGATGAAAGCACACTTGTGATAATGGTCGATGGTGTTTCAGTGACCTCGAGTATTTCTACAACAATTATACCAGGTGGCTCTGATTGGACCGAAATTAGATTATTGGAAGTGGAAGTCTCTTCCACTTCGTGGACTTATCAAAATGATGATAGCGTGAGTATTTCGGCAGTGGTTTCCTCAGAGATAACTGCCGGTTACCGTGGAACTGATACAATGAATATAGAGGTGAGATTAGATGTCTGATGTTATTATAGATTCGGAAAATCCATTATTCGCTGCACATAAGCCGATTGAAGATGGATTTCCCTTCGAATTGGAAACTGATTCTCTTGCTAATTCAATGGGGCTAAGATTGCCAAACCGTTCCATCTATGTTGTTCAAGGAGATGTTGGTTCTGGTAAATCATTGATTGGCCAAAGGCTAACCTATGGACTTGCAGAAAACGATGTCAAAGTATTGATTATCACGACAGAACTTACAACCCGTGGATGGATTGAGCAAATGGAATCTATTGGATATGGAGTTACCGAATTCATACGTACAGGGCAATTGATGGTTTTCAGCCGCTTTGGAACAATTGCAGAAACTCTTCCAAATATTGGCATTGAACATATTCTTAATAGTGAAGCAGTTACTAAAGCAGACCTCATAATAATTGATTCAGCCAGTTCTCTAATGCCAAATGATTTGGATGATAATGGCAGATTCAAGATGATGCAAACCCTTCGCAGAATAGTAAGCGAAGGCCGTTCTATTATGCTCTGCGTAGATGAAAATGAAATGGATTCCAAATTATTACATTCACTTAGAGCTTCAGCAGAAGTTGTTTTGGATATGAAGACGGCTATGATCGGTGGAGATATGAAACGTAATATTGTTGTTACCAGATACCTACGTGCAGCCGGTCCAGTACAAACTTCAATAGGTTGGAGAGTAGAACCTTCTATGGGATTCATCGTAGACATTACAGCAGTAAGTTGATGGAGGGATTGATATGGACGATGAACCAAGATTTGCTAAAGGAGATTTAGCGGCAGTGATGGGGGCTCACCCCCATGTTGCAGACTGGGTCAGAGATTTCGAGGCTCAATATGGAACACGACCGGTATATTACGGAGAATTGGACAGAGGTGCCAAAAAAGATCGCCCTTACAATTTAATCTACATTACCAAAGAACCGATTTTTGTTCACATTTACGAACCACCAGAAGATGAAGAAGGTGGTGGGCAAGTGCTGTGGTTTGGTCTTGAACCACAATTGACCGATTCGGAAGAACACATTAGGAGAGAACTGATTGAAACTCTATTGCAAGAGGCACCAACTGCTCCTGCATTTACTACCGATAACGAATTTGAAAATATTCTTGGTCAAATGATTGAGAGATACACTGTCCTTGATAGCGAATTAAGTGGAGTTGTTCGACGACAAGGAAAATTTTGGCAAATAATCGGTATGGATGACCGTAGAATAACGGTCACACAAAATCAACGTGAGAGACTACACTATGTTGTCATTCGTGATTTGATTAGAAATGGGCCACTTGAGCCGCTTCTTTCAGATGAGATGCTGGAAGATATCCACTCGGTTGGACTAAAGCATATTCACATGGATCACAAAGTATTCGGAATGGTCACTTCTAATATCAGATTCCGGGACCGAGATTTGCTGTCAAAATTCTTGAGGGCAATGTCAGAGCGTATTGGCCGACCTGTATCCGATAACAAACCAATCATTGATGGGGCACTTCTTGATGGTTCCCGTATCAATATCATATTCTCAGACGATGTTTCTATGTTGGGGCCATCGTTCACTATCCGTAAATTTGCGGAAGAAACAATTTCAATAACCCAACTTATTCAGTGGAAGACGATTTCAGCACAAATTGCTGCTTACATTTGGATTTGTTTGGAATATGGAATGTCAGTTTTTGTTTCAGGTGAAACAGCATCTGGAAAGACAACAACACTCAATGCGATTCTTCCATTCATCGACCACAATGTCAAGATATATTCTGCCGAAGATACTCCTGAAGTCAAAGTTAGGCACAAATTGTGGCAGCGTCTTGTTACTCGTCCTTCCAAGAATGAAGAGTCACGAGTTGAAATGTTCGATTTGCTAAAGGCTGCGCTCAGAAGCCGTCCACGATACATCATCATTGGTGAGATTCGTGGTGTAGAAGGTGCTACAGCATTCCAAGCGATGCAGACCGGTCACCCTGTAATTGCTACTTTCCACGCATCTAGTATTGTAAAGATGATTCAAAGATTTACAGGTGACCCAATCAATGTCCCAATTAGATTTTTTGATAACTTAAATTTCGCGATTTTCCAAGAAGTTGTAGAAGACCCACAGGGCGGTGGAATTGCTCGGCGTGTCACTGGTATTGACGAAGTAATCGGTTACAATAAGCATAGTGACGGTGTCTTGACTCGGGGTATGTTTGAATGGGATCCTGTCAAAGATAAGCATTATTTCCGTGGTATGTTCCAATCGCATTTACTTGAAAACAAAATAGCGGCTGTTGCTGGTTTTTCAAATAAGCGTGATATTTATGATGAAATGTTGAACCGTGCTGCGCTTCTTGATAGGATGGTGGAAAGAGATTTAACACATTATGATGACGTATTTGACCTACTTGGAATATACTACAACTCCGGTTGGGACATGTTTAGTAGGTCGGTAGAAACCTGGGTTGGAATCAACCATAAGTGAGGAGATGATTGAATGAAGCGTATGCCACTTTGGCAAATAGCGTTACGTCGCGTTGGCATGCCAATCCCAAGATATATTGTCTTCTATATTGGGGGAGCATCTATTCTTGGTTTGATAGTTGCAAGTTTGTTAATTTTCTTAACTGGCGGATTATCTGAAGGAGCATTATTCTCTGGTTTATCTGGAGTCTTTATGCTGATTTTATTACCAGCAATGGCAGCGATTGCAGCGATTGCATTTCCTATTTTGGAAGTACAGCGCTCAGCTACATTAATTGAAAGAGAAATGCATATGTTCATCACAAGAATGGGCATTTTATCCCTTGGAGAAGTGGGGGCATCATCAATATTTAACATTCTAAAGCAGATGAGCGATTATGGTGAATTGGCTAGTGAAGTGAAACGAATTGAGACTTTGGTCGACAAGTGGCACACTTCTTTGCCAGAGGCTGCTAGAATCGTCGCTCAACAATCACCGTCACCGTTATGGGCGGATTTCCTTGATAGAATGTCATTCTCAATTGAAGCAGGTCAGCCAATTGATGCGTTTATGCGCTCTGAACAAGAAACAGTATCTGAACAGTATACCACATTATATGATACGAGACTAGAATCGGTTGATATCATGAAGGAGATTTATGTTTCCTTGGTTTCTGCTGGTTTATTTGGTTTGGTAATCGCTGGAATTCATTTGGTCTTGTTTGAAGTTGGAGGAGACTCTGATACACCGATTGAGGTAGCATCAAGAATTAGGTTCTTGCTTCTTGCATCAATTCTTTACATGTTCATACAAGTCGGTGCTGTATTTGCTTTTAGAGCAACAATTCCAAAAGACAAAACCTTTGCAAGAGATGAACTTGAGACACCCTTTAGATTGAATTTCATTCGTACATTAATTGTGGCCACATGTATCACTCTTGTCCTGCTGATTATCACAACGGTATCAGTCATTTATGCATGGGAAGGAGTCTCAAATGAGTGGGATAAGTACGGATTATTGATAATTGCATTTCCTCTAAGTCCAATGCTGATTCCAGCAATGTTAGTTGGGCGAGAGGAAAGGAACATACTTCGTAGAGATGAATCATATCCTGAATTTATTCGTGCATTAGGTGGAACTGCACAGGCACGAAGTGCAGAGCCAAGTGCTACAATAAAGGCACTTAGGGGCATTGATTTCGGTGTTTTAGACTTATCAATCGAACGTTTGGAAAAGAGATTATTGACTAGAATTGATTCAGATAGGGCTTGGGATTATTTCAACGCAGACACTAATTCTGCAGTAATCTCGCGCTATACAAGAATCTATATCGAAGGTTCACAATCTTCTGGAAAACCTGCTGCTACTGCTGATTTAGTATCGCGCTCAGTTGGAAATTTACTTTCATTACGCCACCGTCGTGCACTGTCTGCGAATACTATGGCTGGAGTTTCATTGGGATTATTAATCGCCAGTGTAACATCACTCAACGTAACAATCGCTATCGTAAAGAAATTGGGTGAGTCCATTGCAGGTGTTGCCTCTGGATTTACTGATACAGACGTAGGTGCATTGGCTGATTTTGGTGCAGGAGTTGCCCTACCTGTAATGGAGGATGCTAGTGCGGTTGGAGATAATATACGGATGTTTAAAGTCATTGTATCAATCTTAATCTTGGGGCAAATTGCTGCAACATCAATTATTGGTGCAAGATTGAGAGGTAGCGGTAGGACTAGTGCATTTGGTCAAATAATCAAATTGATTTGGGTTGCAGGAATTACTTCTTATGTGACAGCGATGATGTTAGAATCTGCATCATCGGTATTTGGTGTTTGACAGATATTAATTTACAGCGTTGGGTTCATTGCATTGATGCCTTCAGCGTCTGTATATGCGTGTGTTACGTACCCTTATCATCGGCGCTATGATGGTGCTACCTGGGATGATTTTGGGCTATTTGGTTTGGATGATGGCAGGAAATCCTACTACTGAACCGATGGAATCACTCATTTGCAATGGGATTCCATTAACTTCAATAGGACTCGGATTATTGTTCGGTTGGAAAACAGGTGAAGAATATTCAGTCATCTTGGAATAATCTTATTTTTGCGATTCAGATTTTATTCTTTTTTTGCTCGCTGCCCATGAACAAATAGGGCATTGACCAAGGTCATGGAATCTAGCAGGACAGTATTCTCTGCCAAAGAAAATGATCTGTAGGTGTAGTTTATTCCACAAATTTTTAGGAAAAATTGCTTTCAAATCTTTTTCAGTTCTTTCGACAGTAGTATCATTTGACAAACCCCATCTTGCAGCAAGTCGGTGAATATGGGTGTCGACTGGGAATGCAGGAACCGAAAATGCCTGTGCCATTACAACGCTTGCAGTTTTATGACCGACTCCTGGCAAGTCCTCAAGTTCCTTGAAACCACAAGGGACTTGACCACCATGTCTTTTGACAAGGAGTTGTGATAATCGCAAAATATTTTTTGATTTTGTCGGCGCCAAGCCTATTTGCCTAATATCTTGCAAGATTGTTTCAACATCAAGTTTAGCCATATCACTTGGATTATTAGCCTTGGCAAATAGTGCTGGGGTGACTTCATTTACTTTCAAGTCCGTAGTTTGAGCACTCATCAATACCGACACAAGCAATTCAAATGGATTGCTATGGTCAAGTGGTATTGGTGTCTCCGGATATAATTCTTCCAACATGGAGATGATGATTTTCGCCTTCTCACTCCTGCGCATGGTAGGGGCAGAATCAGTTAGCAATTAATCATCACGAATTAAGTCGAGACATCAATTCATCACCACTGAGTGAATTTAGAACATCACCGCTTTCTAACCAACCCTTTCGAGCACACATCACACCATAGGTAATATCAGCCAAACCGCGGATAGAATGGGCATCCGGATTGATAATAATAGGGACACCTAATTCCTTTGCGTGTTTACAAAGACGCCAATCTAAATCCAATCGGTAAGGGCTTGCATTCAATTCAATCGCCTTTAATCTTCCAGCATCATTGTGGTCAGCCATATGCTCAATCACCGCTAATAGATCCACTTCATAACCATCTCTTCCTTGGAGAATTCTTCCAGTGGGATGGCCGAGAATTGTTGTTGCTGGATGGTCGATAACCTGCAGCAATTCTTCGGTATTTTGGACCTCATCTCGGGCCTTCCATTTACTCATTGCATGGACGCTAGCGACGGTATAGTCCAATTGTGATAGTACATCATCGGGGTGGTCTAATTTTCCACCGGCTAAAATGTCTGATTCAACCCCGTGAATCAGCCTGAAATCTTTACCTTGTTGTTGCCATTGTTGATTATATTTTTTGATAACAGTACCCTGCTCAAGTAAGTCCTCAGCACTTGCACCATTAGCAATTTGTAGAGTAGGAGAGTGGTCGGCTAATCCTAACCAACTCCAACCCATCTTCTGAGCAGTATCTGCCATCTGCTCCAAACTTGCATCTCCATCAGAAAGAGTTGTGTGATTGTGAAGCGCACCACGAATATCACTCATATCAAGCAGAGTCGGAAGACTATTTGATTCGCTAGCAGATATTTCACCAGTATCCTCTCGCAGTTCAGGAGTGACCCATTGCAGCCCTAAATGGGCATAAATCTCTTGTTCAGATGTTGCCGTCAATGAGTATTTTGCCGCTGCCATCCCCTTCAAATCACCGGCCTCAATCTCTGGAATCAACCCAAACTCATTGAGGCGTAAACCTCTGTTAATCGCTCGTTGTCGCATTGCAATATTGTGCTCTTTACTTCCAGTAAAGTATGCTAATGTGAATGCAGCAACATGTGGTGGAACCAACCGGACTTGCGCATCTATTGTTCCACCTGATTCCAATTGCTCGTAATCATCTCCTCCAATCGCTTCAAGAACTGTTGAATCAATATGTCCAACCGTAAAACCTTCTTCAAAAATCGATGTATCAAGAATCAAACTTATCTTAGAATCACCTGCACCTTTAACATCGGCAATACCATTCAGGTTAAGAATGGCATTAGCAACAGATTCGTGGTCTTCATCAGCAACCGAAACCACAACATCAAGGTCACCAATAGTTTCCCTTCTTCTTCGTGTGCTTCCGGCTAACGTCGCTTCGATAACGCCAGGAATTGCAGCAACTTTGTTAGTAAAAGCCTCTCCATATTTGAGGCCAATATCCAATCTTCTTCTCGCTCTGAACCGGCTTAACAATTCAATACCATCGAGCATTCTCTGCTGTGATTTCTCACCAAATCCCTTCATTGGGGCAATCAGTCCATCCAATGCAGCCGTTTTCAAACTCGCTACAGAATCCACTCCAAGTTCATCATGCATCAGTTTGATTCGTTTTGGACCCAATCCCGGAATGCCGAGCATTTCAATAAGTCCTTGTGGGGTGTTATTGTGTAAATCAATCCAATCATTAGGCCAATTCCCTTCATGAACAGATTGAGTTAATGCAGAACCCAATCCCTTTCCGATTCCTTTGATATCATAAACTTCACCAGAGGCAATCAATTCGCCCAAATCGCTAGTTAATGAGCCAAGTATTCTACTTGCATTTTGATATGAGCGGACGCGGAATACATTGGCACCTTGAAGTTCGAGCAACACCGCAACTTGGTGCAATACATTTGCTACTTGGTTACGGGAAAAATATGGGGGGCCACTTGGGCGAGCCTTTGGAAGAATGAAAGATGCACCGGCCATAAACAGTGATGACGCTCACCCTTCTCAAAGATTGCGAGGAAATTGCCAAGATTCCAACTGAAACAATTAGTTACTCCCAACTTTTGAAGAGTAGGTGGCTATGGGAGTATATATGGTCGGCGTTGAGAGTATCGAACTACTTGCTCAATCGCTGTGTTTTTTGTCTGTCATATTATTTGCTTTTATTGCAACCCTCAGTCGTTCAGAAAAGGCAGAAAGCATAGCACAAAGCACAATAGCAATCTTGCTGGTATCATCTGCTGCCGTACTTTGGTGGCTTTCATTATCAGGTGGAGAATTATGGGGCTCCAATTACTTGCCAAAGCCACTATCTCTCGTCTGTTTGATTCTAGCATTCTCAGCAAGAATGAATCTTAAGGGAAAAAATATCTCATTCGGTGCAAATCCACATACAATTGGAAAAGCGGATCAAGATGACGCTGAAGAATAATCGTTTCAGACTATTTCCCCTGGTTCTTGGTCGCTTTCTACAGCTTCCTTTGCCATTTTTTGGTCAATAAAGGTACGCATATAGTCCGGTAATTCTCCATTGACAAAGATAACATCATTGATATTATCTAATTTCTTTAGGGAATAATAAATCTGCATTGCTGTCATTGGAGTGGACGAACATCCTGTACAGCCGCCATCTAATGAGAGCATGATATTGCCATCGCTCGTATCAAGAACGGTCACAACACCATCATGGGCATCAAGGATTTCCTGAACAGGGCCAATTTCGGCCAAAACCTCTTCAGCACTAATCGCCATGTCATAGCGGCGGCGGCTTATCCCTTTCAACCGTTGCTAAACGAATGCAATCAATTTTGACGGAAGATGGTGACGGAGAAAGGGATTTTGAGCGAAACGGCTATTTTGCTGCATATTGAAGAGCGAACCACTTATGAGGGGGATTTAGGTCGGCGGGTTAACAAGGTGTTACCTATGATGGAAAATATATCACTAATTGCAGCAGGAGCAGGGCTTTTCGGCCTACTTATTGCTTTTGCTTTGTACAAAAAAGTAAACAGCACTGAAATCGACAATCCACGCGTTGCCGAGATTACAGAAGAAATTCGAAAAGGCGCTATGACCTTCTTGATGGCAGAATACAAGGTTCTTGCAGTCTTTATTGTCGTAGTCGGTATAATTCTCGCTTTCCTAAACGATACCAATACCGCTATTGCATTCTTTGCAGGTGCTATCACATCGGTTTTGGCCGGTGCATCAGGAATGCGCGCAGCAACTTCCGCCAATGGGCGAACTGCAATGGCTGCAAAGAACGGTGGACAATCCGCTGCTCTCGCAGTATCCTATAACGGTGGAGCAGTTATGGGTCTTTCAGTTGGAGGACTAGGACTTCTCGGTATCTCTCTAATCGCTTACTGGCTCGGTGCTGGTGAGCCTGGTTCTAACATTATGGCTGCGGCAGGATTCGGTATGGGTGCATCATCCATTGCTTTATTCGCTCGTGTCGGTGGTGGAATCTTCACCAAGGCTGCTGACATCGGTGCTGACCTTGTCGGTAAAATCGAAGCAGGT
>Ga0209554_1002497_pt1 | contig 12617 bp, 13 predicted proteins | sample MarorgKNORR_S2LV_5_FD_188221 | JGI IMG/M metagenome (GOLD analysis project Ga0209554, IMG submission 188221) | Marine microbial communities from the Southern Atlantic Ocean, analyzing organic carbon cycling - Bottom_A/KNORR_S2/LV (SPAdes) (version 2) | ecosystem: Environmental > Aquatic > Marine... | reverse complement strand
AGGGACGGGTTTTCTTTTTTTCCTTTTGTCTTTTTCGGCGCGCGAATCGCCCTGTACGCCGCTCACCAACTGAAAAAGACAAAAAGAAAACCCGTCCCTGTTTTCGGACTGTTTTCGGACGTCCCTGTTTTCGCTAGCGCGGGGAGCCGTCGAGGTTCCGGGGCGTGCGCTCAAATTCTTCGAGGAGTTCGAGGCTGTAGTGGACACGCCCAGTGAGTGCTTGCGGGTCGCAATGGGCAAGCAGGAGGGCCGCCTCGGCCATGGCTTCGACGGGCTCCACCATCGAGTCGTCGATGAAGGCGCCGATCCCGAGAGCCTCGACGCCCGGGGTGATCACGGCGGCCACGGGTGCCAACGCGTTGATCGCGACGCCCCGGTGGTGAAATTCCGCGGCCATGCCGGTGCTGATGCGGTCGAGGGCCGCCTTCGACGCTGCGTAGAGGTGATGTCCGCCCACACGTTCCCAGTCGTTGTAGGGAGGGCCCTGCGGGTGCTTCGCCGTCGCCGAGGAAATGTTCACGATCCAGCCCCGACCGCGTTCGCACATGCCGGGTAGCGCCAGCGAGGAGAGGTGCATCGCCGCGCGCACGTTGACTTCGAGTGTGAGCGCGAAGGTTCGCGCGCTGAACTCGGTCGACGGCCGATAGGGGCCGAAGGCGGCGTTGTTCACCAGGATGTCGACCGGGCCGAGGTCGCGCTCGCACTCCGTCATCAATCGCTCGCGATCTTCCGCCTTGGCGATGTCGGCAACGAAGGCCCGCGCGCGTCCGCCGCGCGCCTCGATCCGCCCGGCGCATTCTTCGAGGGTTCCGCGCATCCCCTCCGGTGAGCGGTCGAGGCTGCGGGCGCAGATCCCCACCTGGGCTCCGGCGGAGGCCAGGCGTTCGGCGATGGCGGCGCCGATGCCGCGGCTGGCTCCCGTGACGAGCGCGATGCGGCCCTCGCATTCGAGTGTCGTCGCGGGCGTCAACCCCGGTTCTCCGTCCCACCGCGCGGCCAGTCGAAACGTTCGAAGAGCGGTGCCAGTTCGCGCTGGATTTCGTCGGCGTCCAGCCCGAATTCGTCGAGGCTGTAGCGGTGGGTCGTCTCGTGTTGGCCGCCCCGTTTGGCAACCTGCTCGAGCGCCGCGTCGAAGGCGGCGTCGATTTCAAAGCCGAGGTCGGCATAGACCTGCATCACTGTCTCTCGCGGCGAAGCCACCAACTCGCGGTAGTCGACCACCGCGTGCTTCGTTCCGGGGTTTCGGGCGAGCACGTCGAGGGGCGCCGTGTAGCTCTCGTAGGATTGTTTCGCGAGGATCTTTAGCGAGTGCTGCATTTCCGCGTCGTCAAAGCCGCGCATGCGCCAGCTCACCCGCATCAGCTTGAGCAGGCTCGGGATCGTCTCCTCGGGATTCCGCGCGAGGTAGACGATGCGGCAATCGGGAAAGGCTTCGATCAGCGAACCGACGCGGCCGCAGAAATTCGGATTCTTCGAGAGATGCTGCTTCGAGGGGCCATTCAGGTAGAGCTGCCGTTTGATGCATTCGCCGTAGAAGCGCATCAACCGGCGGCGCTTTCGCAAAGGGCGCGCGTCGACGTGGTAGAAGTCGAGCTTTCCCATGTAGGGGAGCAGCACGATCCAGTAGCCCGAGGCACACGAGAGCGTGAACACGAAGTCGTCTTCTTCGGCGAGGGTGAGACCCATGCGGTGCACGTCGTTGGTCTTGCCGAAGGTGCGCTCCTCCCAGGCGCGCAGGCGCTTTTCGATGCGCCCGCCCGAGCGGGCATCGAGGGAGGCGACGGCACGGATGATCTTCTTCTGCAAGAGCGACGGAAAGAACAGCTCGTAGAGTCGGAAATAGCTGAAGCGTTCTTCGTCGCGGGCCATCAGGCGGTGGAGCAGGGTGGTTCCGCTGCGCGCGTGTCCCACGAGGAAGACCGGCTTCTCGATGCGGACCCGCCAGAGCCCCGGAAACAGGATTCGGTCGAGGAAGAAGCAGAGGGCCGTGAAGCCGGTGATCAGCGGAAGCCCGACAAAGAGCGTCCAGAAGAGGCGCCGCCGCGCCTTCGGATTCGTCTCGGCGAAGGCCAGACGGACCATGCGAAAGTAGGTCTCGAAATCGAAGTAGAAAAACACGCGGTCCCCGACGATAGCGGGAAGCGCCGCCCCCGGCGTCGTGGCCCGTCAGTCGGTCGCCGGCTCCCCTCTCGACGCCCGAAGTTGGTGGAGTTCCGAGCGCAGGCGCGCGTTCTCGTCATGCAATTGCGCAAGCGCCGGCGTCGCTGTCGCGGGTTTCGAGGCGAGGGCTTCTTCGTAGGGGGAAAGGTCCATCCCCTCCCGGCCGAAGCGTGCCGCGACTGCGTCGAGGGTGGCGCGCGTCCAGTATGCGCTGCCCGGCGCGGGAAAGCCGAGCACGCAGCGCTGATCGACACGACTCTTTGCGATCATCTCCACCAGGTGCCTCGATGGATCGTAGAGGGACCACGCCCAGCCGCGGTGGACGATGCTGATCCACTCGCAGTCGGCGCGCTTGAACGAAATATTCTGAACGATGCGCAAGGCACCGGCTGCGATCGGGGTGCCGCGGTGCCAGACGTCGTGGCGGTAGAAGAGGGTGGTGCCCGGACGGAAGCGGACCGAGCGGGCCCGGGCGTAGAGGTTCTCTTCCCGCCAGACAGCGATCTCGGGGTGGCTCTCGCGCAAGGCGGCCTCGGCCCCCTCGCGATCGTTCACAAAATCGATTCCGCCGATGCCGGGGCTGCGGATCAGTGGCCCGGCGTAGGCGGGATCGCCCGGACCCGAGCGCGGCACGATCTGGGTCGCCCCGCCGACCTCTTCGATGTCGTCGAAGTAGACGAGGAGGGCGACGCTTTCGGGGGTTTCGAAGGCGGCGGGGTGGGTGAGCGAGTGGTTCGGATAATCGATGTGGATGCGCTGGTCGTAGTTGTCGAGGTTCCCCCCCGCCTTCCCGGTGCGTCCGTACTTTGGCCACACCTCGCTCTGGGTGAGGCGCAGGTCGCGAATCGGAACGCCCAGGAGTTGCGAAGTCGCGTCGAGCAGGCGCGGATGGAGGGTGATTTCGTTGACCGCGCGACTCCGGGTCGGGAACTCCATCAGGCCCAGGCTGCCGAAGTCGGTGACCGCCTCGGCTGCAGCACTTCCCGGCGTGGGGAAGGGCGCCGCGCTCTCCGCGCGCGCACGTTCGATCAGGTCCGCGGGAAATACGCCGTCCACCAGCGCGTAGCCGTGTTCCCGCCACGAGCGAACCGATTCCTCGTGAAGCGTGCGCGCGCCCGGGGCGTCCTCGGCGCGTGCGGGTTCGGGGAAAATCGGTGGACCGAGGGCCTGCCGATCGCGTTCTTCGCGGCTGGGTTCCACGTTGGCCGGGTTCCATGCTTGTGGGGGTCGGGCTCGAGGTGCGCGCTTCGAACCTACTCCACCCCAGGTGCTGCCGCCGCGCAGCACGTCGACCCGGCGCGACCCTTCTCGTATCCTTCTTTGGCGCGGAGGATTTCGATGCTTGGATTCTGGATCCGACTGGCCATCACTGCACTCGGGTTGGCCCTCGCCGAGGGGCTGATTTCGAGCCTCTACTTCACGTCGCCCCTGACCCTGCTGCTGGCGGCGTTGCTCCTGGGCCTGGTGAACGCCTTCGTGCGTCCGCTGCTGGTGCTGCTGACGCTACCCATCACGGTCCTCAGCCTGGGGCTCTTTTTGTGGGTGATCAACGCGGCGATGCTGACCCTGGTGGCCTGGCTTCTCGATGGCTTCCATCTCGGCGGGTTTTCCTCGGCGCTGCTCGGCTCGGCGGTGGTGAGCGTCACCAGCTGGGTCGCATCGTGGTACGTCGGGCCGCGGGGACGGATCGAAGTGCTGGTGGTCGATCGCTGAGGGCTGTCGTGGCGCCTTTCGGTACGGCCCTCCGCCCGTGCTCCCGTCGTCGTCGCCGGTCCGTGCGCGCGAGGGGCACACGCGTTACTCAATAGGGCTCCATCCGAAGGACCCCCCGGCATGATTCACCCCACCGATGATCTTCGCATCACGCGGATGCGGCCGCTGCTGCCGCCGGCAATCCTGATGGAAGAATTGCCGGTCAGCGAGGCCGCTTCGATCGCGGTCGAGAACGGGCGCGAGTCCGCGGCGGCGATTTTGCGGGGCGATGACGATCGAGCCCTTGCGGTGGTAGGCCCCTGCTCGATCCACGACGCCGGGGCCGCCATCGATTACGCCGGTCGGCTTGCCGAGGCGGCGCGCGAAGTCGAGGACGCGGTCTGCGTGGTGATGCGGGTCTACTTCGAGAAGCCGCGCACCACCGTGGGCTGGAAGGGCCTGATCAACGATCCCCACCTGGACGGCAGCTTCGCGATCAACGAGGGGACGCGGATCGCCCGGAAGTTGCTGCTCGACGTGGCCGAGATGGGCCTTCCGGCGGGTACCGAGTTTCTCGATCCGATCACGCCGCAGTGCATTGCCGACCTGGTTTCCTGGGGCGCGATCGGTGCGCGTACTTCCGAGAGCCAGGTCCACCGCGAACTCGCTTCGGGCCTTTCGATGCCGGTGGGCTTCAAGAATGGCACCGACGGAACGGTGCAGATCGCGATCGATGCCGTTCGCTCGAGCGCCCACCCGCACCAGTTTCTCTCGGTGACCAAGCAGGGGGTCGCGGCCATCGTCGAGACCACCGGCAATGGCGACTGCCATGTGATCCTGCGCGGTGGCAACAGCGGGCCGAACTTCTCGCCGGATTCCGTGGCAAAGGTCGCCGAGAGCCTGCGCGGCCATCAGCTGCCGCCGCGTGTGATGATCGATTGCAGCCATGCCAACAGCGGCAAGGATCCGGCTCGCCAGCCCGCGGTGCTGAAGGCCGTGGCCGAGCAGATCGCGGGCGGAAGCGATGGGGTCTTCGGCGTGATGCTCGAGAGCTTCCTCGAGAGCGGCAGCCAGGACCACACGAAGGTCGAAACTCTTCGCTACGGGCAGAGCATCACCGACGCCTGCCTCGCCTGGGACGAGACGCGACCGCTTCTCTTCGAACTCGCCGAGGCGGTACAAAGCCGCCGGGCGAGCTGAAGACGGGAGTCCCCATGGAATTCTGCAAGGCCGAGCGCGACGGGCGCCTGCTCATCGTGACGATTGATCGCCCGGAAGTGATGAACGCGCTGCACCCGCCGGCAAATTTTGAACTCGAGGAGATCTTCAACGATTTCTGCGCGGATCCCGATCAGTGGGTCGCGATCATTACGGGCACCGGCGATCGCGCCTTCTCGGCGGGCAACGATCTCAAGTACCAGGCCAAGAGCGGCGGCGGCGTCGGCATGCCGCCCACGGGCTTCGCGGGGCTCACCTCGCGCTACGACAACTACAAGCCCGTGATCGCCGCGGTGAACGGGGTCGCGATGGGCGGCGGCTTCGAGATCGCGCTGGCCTGCGACATCCTGGTGGCCGCAGATTCGGCGATCTTCGCACTGCCCGAGCCGCGTGTCGGGCTGGCCGCGTTGGCCGGCGGGATGCACCGCTTGCCGCGACAGATCGGGCTGAAGAATGCGATGGGGATGCTGCTCACCGGACGCAGGGTTTCCGCCGAAGAGGGACAGCGGCTCGGCTTCGTGAACGAGGTGGTGCCGGCGGAGAAATTGATGGAAAGCGCCCGGCGCTGGGCAGACCTGATCCTCGAGTGCGCACCGCTATCGGTTCGCACCAGCAAGCAGTGTGCGATGGACGGGATGCAGAGCGGCTCGATCGAGGACGCCATGTCCCAGCGTTACACCGAGCTCTACGCGATGCTCAAGTCGAAAGATTTCGTCGAGGGGCCGATGGCCTTCGCGCAGAAGCGAAGCCCGGAGTGGAAGGGCGAATAGCGCGCAGCGGGGATGCGCCGGCGAACTGCGGGCGCGGCCCCCTAGCCGAGAGCTTCGCGAATCGCCCCCTCGAGCACGCCGATCCCCGTGTCGATTTCCGCCTCGCCGATGATGAGCGGTGGCGCCAGACGCACGACGCTTTCGCCGGCGCTGATCACCAGGACGCCCGCCCGCAGGCAGCCTTCGATCACCGCGGCTACCGGGCCGGCGCATTCGATGGCGCGGAGCAGGCCGCGCCCCCGAACCTCGACCACGCGATCGCCGAGGGAAGCCGCGAGAGCGTCGAGTTTCGCCTCGAGGTGCGCACCGGCCTGTCGCGACTGTTCGAGCACGCCGCCCTCGACGAGTTCGGTCATTACGGCGCTGGCCGCGGCGCAGGCGAGCGGGTTTCCGCCGAAGGTCGAGGCGTGGCTTCCGGGGACCAGGATCTCGGCACAGGCCTCGGTCGCGCATAGCGCTCCAATCGGTATCCCGTTGCCCAGGGCCTTTGCCAGCGTCATCAGGTCGGGGATCACGCCCTCGTGCTCGTGGGCGAAGAGCGTTCCCATCCGCCCCATGCCGCACTGCACTTCGTCGAAGATCAGCAGCGCACCGCTGGCGTCGGCGATTTCGCGCAGGCCCGCGAGGAAGCCAGGCGGGGCGGGCCATACGCCGCTTTCGCCCTGTACCGGCTCGACGAGGATCGCTGCCGTGCGCTCCGACACCTGCTCGCGGACGGCGTCGAGGTCGCCAAAGGGCGCGAAGCGGAAACCCGAAACCACCGGCTCGAAGCCCTTCCAGTAAGCGGGTTGCCCGGTGGCGCTCACGGTGAAGAGCGTGCGCCCGTGGAAGCTGCCGTCGAATGCGACGAACTCCGGCCGCGGATCCCCGCGCTCGGCGTGGAAGCGCCGCGCACACTTCAGCGCGGCTTCGTTGGCCTCGGCGCCGGAATTGCAGAAAAAGACGCGATCCGCGAAGCAATTTGCGACCAACTGTTCCGCCAGCCGAATCTTCGGTTCGCTGCCAAAGAGGTTCGAGACGTGCCAGAGTTTTCGCGCCTGCTCTTCGAGGGCGGCGGTCACCTTCGGGTGGCAGTGCCCGAGGGCCGCTGTAGCGATCCCGCCCATCAGGTCGAGGTAGCGCGCTCCGTCGGCGTCGAAGAGGTGGCAACCCTCGCCCCGGACCAGGGTGATGGGCAGAGGGCGATAGTTCGCCACCAGGACGGCTTCGGCCTGGTCGAGGAGTTCCTGGTTCCGGGTCATGGAAATTCTCGGAGTGGGTGGGTGGCGTGACGCGCCAAAGAATAACAGCCCTCCGCTCGCCGCGGTCCGTGCCCAGCCGGTAGTCTCTGCGCGTGCCGGTCTCGCCCCCCGCCCCTAAAGCTTCGCTTCGCAGCAAGGCCGAACCGCCCGCGCCGGCCCCGATTCGCGCGCTCGCCCATCGTGACATCGCCGCGACCGTAGAGGTCCTGGCCCGCGCGTTTCGTGATACGCCGCTCACCTGCGCAGTGATCGAGGGCAGCCCCGAACGGCGCCTGCGCTGCAATCGCCGCGGAATGGAGATGTTGCTCCGGTCGGCAGACGGAAGGGCGAGCCTGCTCGGTCGCGACCAGCCCGGGGGCCCGAAGGCGCTCAGTGCGGCGCTGGTCGCCGCCCCCCCCGGTGTCTTTCCGCTGCCGTCGCCGGGCCCGCTCCGGCTGCTCCGCTATCTCCTCGGGCAGGGTCCCCGCGTGGTTCGGCGCTGGGGTGAGGTCTCGCGGGCGCTCGAGGCGGTGCATCCCGAGGGTCCCCATTGGTACCTCTCGCTGCTCGGTGTCGAGCCGAGCCTCCAGGCGCGCGGGCTCGGGAGCGAACTGCTGCGGCACTGGCTGTCCCAGGTCGACCGGGAGCCGGCGGCGATCTACCTCGAAACCGATGTCGAATCGAATTGTGTCTTCTACGAACGCGAAGGGTTCGCGGTGGAGAACGAAATCCAACTGCTGGGGGTGCCGCTCTGGTGCATGGCGCGACCCGCCCGAAACCCCGAGAATCCGTAGGCCGACGATTGTGTCGGACAGAAGAGGAAGCGCATGTTCGGATCGAGACCGGATGCCAAAAGGGTCGAGGGGCTGCCGACGGTGCGGCGCTTCATGCCCTTTATCTCGCCGCGCCGCAACGACTCGCTGGTGCTCTACACCCAGGAGGTCGAAGCCGAAGCCGCGCTGAAGTTCGTCGAGGAGTACAACCGGGGGCGTGAGCCCGACCACTGCATCACGCTCTTTCACCTGGTGCTCCGAGCGATTGCAAAGGCCCTGCACGAGTATCCCGGCATCAATCGTTTCGTCGCTGGCGGGCGCCTGTGGCAGCGCGATGGAGTCTGGCTCACCTTCGCCGCGAAACAAGAGATTCTTCCGGGCTCGCCGCTCCTCACCATCAAGCGCGAGTTTTCCGAGGGCGAAGACCTCGACGGGATGGTCGATTCGATCCTGGGGAACATTCGCTCGCGCAGGGGCGGTCGCCGGACTACCAGCGACAAGGAAATGAGCCTCGCCAGCCGACTGCCCCCGTTCGTCACGATGGCGACGGTGAAGTTGCTCATGTTCGTCAACCGCATCGGCGCACTCCCGAAGAAGATGATCGACGACGATCCGCTCTTTACGTCGCTCTTCGTTGCGAACCTCGGATCGGTGGGCCTCGAAGCCGGCTATCACCATCTCTGGGAATATGGGACCTGCTCGGCGTTCGCCGTGATGGGACGCCTCAAGCCGCGTCACGACGGCGTGACGGTCTTCGAGATGCAGTACAGCTACGACGAGCGCATGGAAGACGGGCTTTACGGGGGCCTGGCCATGTCGAGCATCAAAGAACACATCGAGAAGCCCGAAGGGCTTCGCGACTGACCCGCGCCGCCCTCGAAGGAGATCCCGCGATGAGTCCGCCTGCAGACCTGCTCACGGGGCTGGCCGAAGCCCAGCCCGAAAAGATCGCGCTGATCGACGATCGCCCGAGCGGCGACGTTGTGAAGGTGAACTTCGCCGACTTTGAAGCCGAGGCGAACCGCCTGGCGCACGCGTTGCGGGCGGCGGGGCTACGCCCCGGCGACAAGATGGTGTGGTGCGGACAGAACTCCCTGCGCGTGGTCGCCCTGATGCACGCCGCGCGCAAGGCGCAGCTCACCGCGGTGCCGCTGAACTACCGGCTCACGCCCGACGAGGCGGCCTACGTCGTCGACAACTGCGACGCCGCGCTGGTGGCGGTCGATGCCGAGTTCGGCGAACTGATCGATCGCATCGCACCGAAAACGCCCAAGGTGCACACCCGCTGGGTCTTCGACGGCGATGCAGCCGTGTGCTCGGGGGCCCGGGCGCTCGACGCAGTCGTCGAGGGGTTGCCGACGACGCCCCCCGACCCGGCGGAGGCCGACACCACCGCCGCGACCATGATCTACACCTCGGGCACGACCGGCAAGCCAAAGGGAGCGCTGCGTCATGGCAGCGGGGATCCCGAGCAGATGGCCGCGCTGATGACCTTGATCGGCTACCAGCCCGACGACATCTACTTGACCACCGGGCCGCTCTACCACTCGGGGCCGTCGGGTTTCATGGCGCTGGCCCAGGCACTCGGCAACACGGTGATCCTGCAGCGGAAGTTCAACCCCGAGGACTGGCTACGGCTGGTCGATCGCTACCAGGTGACCAGCACCTTCTCGGCGCCGACGCCGATCCGTTTGGTGTGCAACCTCCCGGACGAGGTGAAGGCGCGCTACGACCGCAGCACGATGCAGCGGATGGTGGCGAATGCGGCGCCGTGGAGCTTCGCCCTGAAGGAGGCCTACCTCGCCGACTTCCCCGAGGAGTCGCTCTTCGAGGTCTACGGATCGACCGAGCTCGGAGTGAACACGGTGATGCTGCCGAAGGACCAGCGCCGCAAGCCCGGATCCTGCGGACAGGCTTCGCCCTTCGTCGAGTTGGCGCTCTTTGACGACGACGGCAACCGGGTCACCGAGCCGAACGTTCCGGGCGAACTCTTCGCGCGCAGCCGCAGCGTCTTCACTACCTACTACAAGGCCGACGAGAAATACCAGGAAGACAAGCGCGGTCCCTTTCACACCGTCGGCGACGTCGCCTATATCGACGAAGAGGGCTTCGTCTTCATCTGCGATCGCAAGAAGGACATGATCATTTCGGGGGGGATGAACATCTACCCCGCCGAAATCGAGGGGGCCCTCGAGCGCCACCCGGCGATCATCGACGTGGCGGTCTTCGGGATTCCCAGCGAAGACTGGGGCGAGAGTGTTCACGCCGTCGTGGTGCACCGCGAGGCGCAGCCCGTCTCGGAAGGGGACGTGATCGCTTACGCGCGCGAGCATCTGGCGAGCTACAAGATCCCGCGTTCGGTCTCTTTCGTCTCCGAGATCCCGCGCACGGGTTCGGGAAAGATCCTGAAACGGGTGCTGCGCGAGCCCTACTGGAAGGATCATGGCAGCTTCGTCGCCTGAGCCAGCGTTTGTTGGTGCGCCGCTGTGGACCTAAGATGGGGTGGTGGGGCGAGAGCAGCACGTTCGGCCGGGGCGAAGGGCCTCATGCAGTGGGAGCGATCCGGTTGCGCCGGAGCGTTTCGGTTGGGTCTTTGGGTGTCTCGGGCTGCTGGCCGTCGCTGTCCTGGCGGGCCCCGCGCCGGCGGATCCCGTGCGCCTTGCCTACCTCGATCCGGGATCGGGCAGCTTCCTGATCCAGGCGCTGGTGGCCCTGGTGGCGGGGATCGCCGTGGCGCTCCGAACCTACTGGGAGAAGGTGAAGTCCCTCCTCGGCCTTTCGCGGGGCGCTGGGGGCGGGTCCGGGGGGGACACCCCAGGCGACGATGGCTGACGTCCTCGGCGGGTCGTTTCGCGATCCGGCGGGTTTCGTGTACCGGCACGCGGGTGTCGTCTACCGCCAGGTGAACGACGTCGGCAGCCCCGACTACCAGGCGCTGATGGATTCCGGGCTGTACGCCGAGTTGGTCAAGGCTGCGCTGCTGATCCGGCACGAGGAGGTCCCGGCTCCGGCGGATGCGGCCCCGGACCACGCGAAAACGCTGCGGCCCGAGGCGGTGGAGTTCATCTCCTACCCCTACGAGTGGTGTTTCGGCCAACTGCGCGACGCGGCGCTTGCGACCCTCGAGATCCAGCGCCGGGCGCTGGCCCGCGGCCTGAGCCTCAAGGATGCCAACGCGTACAACATCCAGTTTCACCGGGGGAAGCCCGTGCTGATCGACACGCTTTCCTTCGAGCGCTACCGCGAGGGCGAACCGTGGGTGGCCTACCGGCAGTTCTGCCAGCACTTCCTCGCGCCGCTTGCGTTGATGCACTACCGCGACGTGCGCCTCGGCGAATGGTCGCGCCTGCACCTCGATGGCATCCCGCTCGACCTCGCCGCCGAGTTGCTGCCGATGCGCGCCTGGCTGCGGCTGTCCCTGTGGATGAACCTGAAGTTGCACGCCCGTTCGCAGCGGCGTCATGCAGGAGGCGCGGCGCCTGCTAGCGCGACGCGCGTTTCGAAGACGGGCCTTGGCAACATTCTCGCCTCGCTCGAAGCCGGGGTGCGGAAGCTGCGTTTCGAGCCGGGTGGCAGCGAGTGGTCGGATTACGATGCGGAAGGCAGCTATGGCGACGGAGGGCTGGAGGAGAAGAAGGCCGTGGTGGCGCGCTGGCTTGGTGAGATGGCGCCGCACCGTGTCTGGGATCTCGGGGCGAATACCGGCGACTTCTCGCGCATTGCCTGCGAGGCGGGCGCCCGGGTGGTGGCCTTCGACGTCGATCCCGGCGCCGTCGAGCGAAACTATCGGCGCGTGCGCGAAGCCGGCGAGACCGCACTCCTGCCACTGCGGATCGACCTCTGCAATCCGTCGCCCGCCCAGGGCTTCGCGCACCGCGAGCGTGCGAGTTTGGTGGAGCGGGCCGGGCCCGATTGTGTTCTCGCCCTGGCCCTGGTGCACCACCTGGCGATCTCGAACAACCTGCCGCTCGAGCGCATCGCCGAGTTTCTGGCGCTGCTGTCCCCCCGGCTCGTGATCGAGTTCGTGCCCAAGGGCGATCCCCGCGTCGAGACGTTGCTGGCGACGCGCCCCGACATCTTCCCGGAGTACCAGCGTGAAGGTTTCGAGCGGGCCTTCTCGGTGTACTTCGAGATCGAGGAAGCCGCGGCGCTGCCCGGCTCCGAACGGCGCCTCTACCGGATGCTTCGCCGGGCTCACAGGGCCTAAGCGGGGGCGCTCCCGCTCGCAGGCTCGAGAACGACAGAAGCCAGCACGTCCCGGCTGCCTCTAAAACGAAACGCCGACGGGTCGAACCCGCCGGCGTCTCGATCGTTCAGCCCGAAAGGCGGGCGTGGGTCAGCTGGTGACCGCCGCATCTCCGCGCTCACCGGTTCGGATGCGCACGGCGTCAGAGACCTCGCTGATGAAGATCTTGCCGTCGCCGATCTTACCGGTGTGGCAGGCCTCGGCGAGGACCTGTTCCACCTTGTCGGCGAGTTCGTCGACGACGACGATCTCGAGTTTGAGCTTCGGCAGGAAGTCGACTTCGTATTCCGCCCCGCGGTAGATCTCCGTGTGGCCCTTCTGGCGGCCGAATCCCTTGATCTCGCTCACCGTGATCCCCTGGATCCCAGCCGCCGTGAGCGCCTCCTTCGCATCATCGAGCTTGAAGGGCTTGATGATCGCTTCGATTTTCTTCATGACGAGTTCCTTCGCTTTCTTCGTGTGGGCTGGGTGGAGCCCAGGTTATTCGTTGTCCGGCCCGGATGAGGTGATCTGCACCCCGCCGGCGACCGCGCCGCCG
>Ga0209554_1002496_pt1 | contig 12620 bp, 7 predicted proteins | sample MarorgKNORR_S2LV_5_FD_188221 | JGI IMG/M metagenome (GOLD analysis project Ga0209554, IMG submission 188221) | Marine microbial communities from the Southern Atlantic Ocean, analyzing organic carbon cycling - Bottom_A/KNORR_S2/LV (SPAdes) (version 2) | ecosystem: Environmental > Aquatic > Marine... | reverse complement strand
AGACCAGTCAGGACTTGATGCCAAGCCGCTCGACGCGCCGAAGAACAGGTCGACGATACCAAAATACTCGGCGCTAACACCGCCACCACCACTTGAAGAGGTATTGGCTCCGCGCGATGAGACCAAAAGGTCTTCATATCCGTCGGCGTTGATATTTCCAGCACACTCCAGTGCCCAACCGGTCTGGTTATCATGGCCTCGGCCATAGTAATTCCACGATGGGTTAGCGGCTAATCCAGCGCTGGTTCCCGAATACAGCACAACTGCTCCGGTATTGGAGGTTCCAGCCCCGGGCCGCCCTATCGCCAGGTCATCATAGCCGTCACCATCGACATCGCAAACCGCCAGACCATGACCAAAATGCTCGCCATCAAAAGTTCCGTTCAGCACTATATCGGCGATATCACTCAAGCCATTCTCAGCACCTAAATAAATCGATACCAGACCAGTTTCATTCCCACCCACATCAGCCATCGGCTCGGACCAGATAAGGTCACTATAGCCATCGCCGTTGATATCGGCGTCGGAGATTACTCGCATTGCCATGTCACCTTGAGCGATGGTTGGGGTTGTCCAACGCGGCGTGGTGTCGATTCTCCCGGTATCCTTCCCAGCAAGATTTCTCAGCAAGCGCACAGTTCCGCTATTGTTTTTCAGGGTGTAGAGAACCTGTTCATTGCCATTCGGATCTTGGGCGACAGCAATCGAGGAGCCGGCTGATTCGCCCTGTTCCAGGACACTCAGGGAAATATCGTCGGCAGAGGTGAACTCAATCAGGCGAATCTCTTCACTCAACAGGTCTAGGTAAACCACACTGATCAGTCCTGAATCGTCCATTTCAACACTGAATTCTTTGCCGACCGGACGGTCGAGCACCTTCCAGGTGGTCCAATATGAACTGGTGTAATTGGTCATCCACAAATTGTTGGTGGTGGAGTTTCGCCACAGGATGTATTCCTTGGCATCATCATCGATTACGATCTGCAGAGAATCAGCTGCTTGATTATTCATCACCGTGCGGTTGTGAAAAGTGCGCTCACTATTGATGAAACTGGGCGAGACCTGTCGGCCGACCGAAATCGAATCATCATCGCCGTTGATCCACGCCATCCTTTGGTCACCGCGCAAATCGATTGCAAGGTCACAGGAGATTCCTGGATTACGCGAATCCGAAACCCGTATCTTCTCGACCAGGCCATCGTCGTCATAGGTCGCCGACCATAGCGAGTAATTGGTCGACGACACATTGTCGTGTTGCCGCCAGCAGGCATGAATCTGGCCAAATGCATCAATGGTCATCGCCAATTCCTCCTTGTCGGCGAGGTCATCGGGCGAACTACCGTGCAACTGCACCCATGCGTGGCGCTCAAGCGCGGTTTGTGGGTTGACCTGCCAAGTAATTCCGTTGATGACCTGAGTGCCGATAAGATACTGACTTCCAGCACCGCTGGTAAAACCGACCGCCGACATGCGAGAGCCGATATCATCGACCTCATCGCCGAGAGATGAGATGGTGGTGAAGTCGGCAAATGGGGCCGCGATAGAGAGTGTCAGTAACAGCGCCAGGCTAAGCGAATGAAATTGCTTCAGCGCCATCCTCAAGCCCGACATGGCGTGCTCACATCAGCCGCCCTTCAAAACGCTTCGCGCCCTCCGGACGCCGTAGGCGCCCGGCGTGAAAGCCGAGAAAGGGTTGGCGATGGGCAGATAATCTGTTGCTTCCTAGCAGCGAAAATGAGCGGGCCGAGGTGGCTTGTCGCGGCGGCTGGAGAGTGGCCGAATTCGGCGATCTGGCGACCGCTTGCAGAAGCCGCTGAGGGTATCATCGCGGTCGATGGCGGTGCCGGTGAATCAGCGCTGAACGGGGTCAGGGCGACGGTGGTGATCGGTGACCTCGATTCGGCCGACCAGGCCGCCATCTCCAGCCACCCTGAGGCACGCATAATCGAGGATCCCAGGCAAGAGGATTCCGACCTGGTCAAGGCACTGAAGTGGTGTGGGGAAAACGGTGTGACTGCGGTGGATGTCATCGGTGTCGGTGGCGGGCGCACTGACCACGTGCTCGGTACTTTTGCCGCACTGCTGGAGGCGCCGACAGAACTGGCGGTGAAACTATACTTTGCCGACTGTACCGCAACCGTGCTCGGCTCAGACCCGGTTATCGACGCTCGGAAGGGCCAACAGGTCTCTATTTTCGCCCTCGGCGGAGATATCGATGACCTAGCCATGTGTGGGTTTGAATACGAGGTCGAATCCGAGAGGTTGTCATTCTCGACCCGAGGTCTGCACAATACTGCAACCATGGACTATCCGGAAATCTCAATCTCCGACAATTCCACCGGGAGGCTGCTGGTGATGATTTTCTACTGACGAATCGCCTGTGAATATTCATCCGTACCCCGGGTTCCCAAACCAGCTGATTTCGCCTTTTCGGAAATCGCCGCCGCAGCCTTGGTCTTCTCCAATCCACCCTTATCGACCAGCATGCCGCGACGCAGGGCGAGATGGTCGATATATCCGGGCACTAAAGCCCGCCAAGAGAGCGGTAATCGGCCCGGGGTCACGGTATTTATCTCCCTGATAATGGCGGTGGTGCAGGTCTTGGTGAGGGTATTGTAAAACTCGGGTTTCTCGGCCAATTCATTGGTTCGCGCAATCATCCGCAGCAACATTCCTTCGCGCTTGTGAGGCTCGACCACGGTTGGATAGAGGTAGACATCATTGCCACGACCATTGGTGCGCAGGCCGATTAAGTCTCTCTCGCTGCCCCACACCAGATACAACTCGAAAGCCCGCCACAATCCGGTCCACGGGTGGAATCTTTCACCGACTTCACGTCGCGCCTCAAAGGAGGCCGTGATGTAGCGATTATCGGTGAACTCATAGGTCAGCATCGTGTGTGCCATGCCGCGAATACTGTGGAAATGGTCGAGAACGAACCAGATGTCGACCAGGTCATCGATGCTGGCGGAAAACGATTCCCAATGCTGGTCCTTGTCCCTGGTCGTCCGCCAGGTGAAATCACGGCAATTGTGGAGGGTGAAACTACGGCCATCCTCGCCCATCTCAAAGTACGGTATCTGGGCACAATCATCGACCCATTCTCGGTCGAATCGGGCCTTTTTCCAGCCGACATTCTGGCGCCAGATGACATAGGAAAAAATGATGAGAAATACCACCGCAGTGAGCAGTCCCACCAGAAGTGGATTATTCTCGATGTATTGTATCAGTTCCATTTGACCATCTCACTCAAAGCGCACCCACAGTAACTTCTGGTAATCCCACCAATCGACCTGGCCATCGTCGTGACGACGCCACATTATTCCCTCTTCATCGGTAAAGGTGGGTAAACCTTCAGCGTCGGGCTCGGTCAGGACAGGGGGAACATATCCCAATCCATCGCTCAGTAATATCTCCTCGGGAGAGGGGTAGGTCTCACCTCCAGCCTCATCTTCAAGACCATTCTTGCTCTTCCTAGTCATCAACAGGGTCAGCAGGAATACCACCAGTGAAGCACCGCCGATGGCGTACCAGCCATTCTGATTCTGCGCCACTTCACTCCCGAGTGAGCGGGTCGGCCAAACCGTCGTGTTCTCGGTTTGATTCTCTTCACTGACCAGAGGTGGTAGACGGACGATGTTGAGGCCACGGGTGGTGGAAATCTCCTCACCATTGGTGACGGTTACCACGACCTTGTGAATTCCCGGTGCCCACTGCGAACAATCGATGCTCGAAACATTGCCTATGACCTGATTGGGGATGACCTCCCAGACCCGCTGGTGCGAGGATAAGGATTCGGTGGTCGATTGTGGTTGAAGTGTCACACTGCAGGTGGTGCCGGTCTCATCACCATCACCGAAGGTGCTGAGAACAAAGGCCGGTGCGGGGCGATTATGGATCGAGAAAGTGAGTTCGACCTCGCTGGTCTGCCCCAAGCCGTTCTGATAAGATTCACTCAGGGAATAAGCGCCAGCTGGCCAATCACCACAATCGAGTATCTCGTCGCTTGCATAAACTTGGAATGGGGCTCCGGTGAATGTTCGACTGCCCATCATGCCATATCTGAATCCGACCTCATCGGTGAAAACTCTGGTCACTTGACATGAATCGCCGGTCTGCAGATAGGCTGGAGCAGACAGGCTCAGGCGCAAGGTCGGTAAAGAGAGGGCTGGTTCGAACCAATATGAGCCCAAGTCGAGGTTTACCAACATCGACATGCTCTGCGGGTCGTACATCTGCAAGGTCATGCTGTATTGACCGACTTCCCAAGACTCGATGGTGATGGAGAAGTTCTCCTGCCCCTCGATACTGGTATTCACCCATTGCTCGATGGTTCTCGGGCCGGTGCTGGCTAGCAGAACCATGTTGACATCGGCCATCTCGGCGGTCGCATTGAGAACGACCACGACTCGGAAGGCATCGGCCTGACCGTCATCGTTGGTATCTAGAGCGGTGTCGTTGCGCATCGATACCAAGCGTAGACCGACGTCTGCCAAACTCAGGCCATCACCGTCTTCAGCGGCTACCGTTGGAGTTGCACTCGACAACATCAGCATGATGAACAGGAAGTACATCGAAATTCGCTTACCCACCATAATCACCTCCGACATCGTAGGGGGTCTGGGTTGCGGTAGCGCCGTAGTCGGCACTCGGGTCGAGTTGTTGAGCGCCGGTATAATGAGAGATCTCTTCGGCCATCGCTGGTGATAAATCCTGTATCTGGCCGGTATTCATATCGATGACGGGAACCGTCGCAGTGGTCTCATGCCCTTCGAGGTCGGCCAATATCTTGCCATCGTGTTCCCGTCCGCCGAACATACTTCTCGCCGCACCAGCGAATCTGGTTATCATCAGCGCCACAAATATCGCCCCTCCCATACTGGCAAAGGAGAGCCAGGAACCAGTCGGGCTGCTGCCCATTATCGTCACCGCGGCGGCGAATTCTCCGTATTCATCGGAAAAACCATCCTTGTTCTTATCGGGACAGCCCTGCAGGTCGACGGTCGAAGTGCCGGCTATTTTCGGACAGTCATCGCGCTTGGCACCGATTGCATTATCGCCATAGCCATCAAAATCGCTGTCCTGCCACTGAATCCGGTCATTGGCGAAGGCATCGCCACCATCGAGAATCGTCCATTCATCACTTGGGTCTGACCAGCCGTCGGCATCGCTGTCGCGACAGCCCAATCGGTCGAACAGACTGTCACCGCGCACGGTCGGGCAGGCATCGCCCTCGTGCCCCAATTCGTTATCGCCCCAGCCATCGCCATCGGAATCTCGCCACTGGGTCGGCTCGTGGATGAAGGCATCACCCAAGTCCGACCAACCATCACCATCGGTATCGTGGCAACCCCAACGGTCGCCTCCGGCATCATATCCCACACTGGTGCCGGCAGTATCGGGGCAGACATCGGCTTGGGTGCCGAGCGGATTGTCTCCATAACCATCACCATCTCTGTCATGCCACTGGGTGGCATCGTCAGGCCAGGCATCGGCCAATCCCTGCGGGCTAGCCAGCCAATCCCAAGTCGGATTCGACCAACCATCGCCATCCGAATCCGGGCAACCCCAGCGGTCATCGGTCGAGGTTCCCGGGGTGGCGATACACGAATCACCGCGGTGGGCGGCGGTCATGCCCCCTTCGCTGAACCACTCCATATTGTCACCGTAGCCATCACCATCGGTATCGTGCCATTGACTCGGATCATCGGAGAAGGCGTCAGCAAATCCCCCGGGGTGGGCAACCCAATTACTGGTCGGGTTGGAATATCCATCTTTGTCGCCGTCATAGCATCCGAATCGGTCGTGGAGTGAAATCTGCCCGTTGGCGACGTGCTCGACTAGGGATTCGGGGCACACATCACCCTCGAATCCACTGAGGTTATCGCCGAAACCGTCGCCATCGAAATCAGCCCACTGACTCGCCTCGAGGGTGAAATTGTCAACCTGGGTAGCTCCGGTTGTCTGGTTATCGCCATAGCCATCGCCGTCGATATCGCGCCATTGGGTGGGGTTATCGGGGAAATCGTCGATCTGGGTCGCTCCCGCACTCTGGTTATCGCCCCAGCCATCGTTGTCACGGTCGTGCCACTGGCTCGGATTGTCGGCAAAGGCGTCGCCACCATCGGCCACCGACCAGTTCTGGTCGGGGTTTGACCAGCCATCGCCATCGGTATCGGGGCAGCCCCAACGGTCGTTTTGCGAAATCCCCGGGGTAGCAGGGCAGGCATCGGGCTCGGTCGCATTTTCCACCCATTGACCTAGTGGCTCAATTTCATCGAGTCGCGAGTCATTCCATGACCCATCGGCCCAATTATCGCCATATCGATCATCGTCGGTATCATTCCATTGGGTCGCATCGAGAACAAAGGCATCGGCTTGGCCGAGCGGGTGTGCCGGCCATGGCGCATTGCTGTTGAGCCCCAGAGGGTCAGGGTCTGACCACCCATCGACGTCACTGTCGAAACAGCCGAAGCGGTCGTTGTGGGAAAAGCCGCGCTCATAGGTGCAGTGGTCACCTTGGAATCCGGTCAGTTCGTCGCCATAGCCATCACCATCGGTATCGTGCCACTGGGTCGGTTCGTAGGAGAAGGCATCGGCTTGACCCTGTGGGTGGGCCGCCCACCCCGGTTCGGCATCCGAGTAGCCGTCACCATCCGAATCGAGGCAACCGTTTCGGTCGTTGGTCGAGTTGCCGAGGGTATCGTCGCAATCATCCTCATTATCGACGAAACCATCATCGTCGGTATCGCGGAAATCCTTGTTTATCGACGGTGTCAAAGTGTAGTCGATTCCGTCGTTGCACCATGAATTCTCGGACTTGATCCGTAAGTGAACCCAATCGGCGCTGGTCACAGTGGTGGAAAGAACCGTTGAAGAAGAACTGTCGTCAATAGTGGTATCTCCAGCGAGCAAGGTGCCCTGGGGGTTGGTCAGTTTGACCTTGCCAATGTAGCCATCGTTGATGCACCATATAGATGGATTGCTCATCGAGGTCGAAACCGAAACCTGTACCACATCGCCGGTGTAGGCATAGATCTTCCACCAGTCGCGCACATCATCATCGTAATCGACATTGCCCGAGACCGAATTGCCATCGCTCATCAGCGCCGAACTGGCTAGGTCATCGTCGGCGGCAACCGCCGGTAATAATGGCAACAGCAAGAGAGTAATAGCCAATAATATGGCTAGGCGTGGCTGTCGCTCCATGCCGTAGGCATGGTGATTCAGCATTTGAAAGGCGCGTCTTCATCTCTCAAAACAATTTCGTCCCTCGGCTGGGTCGAGCTGTGAGCACGACACCGTAGGTCTCATCGCGTTCAATGGAGGCTGTAAATCACTTAGAGCATCAGATTCCCGCGCACGAATTTGATATATCTCTGCTCCTCATTATTCTCGAACGGATGCTGGGCTAGATTCTGCTGATAGGCGATGCCCAACCATGTGCCATCGGGAGAGAGCACGGTCTCAAAGAAATCGTGCAGGGCGTGCACATCACTGTTTGACTGCTCGTAATCTGTTACCGTGTGCAGAGGGGTAGGGTCGGCGATCGAGAATTCCCAGGTATCGTTCTCGTGCGGGCTTTGCAGAGCACCGGCATAGAGATACCATTCCTTGCCAGAAACATAGCCATCCTCGGCGCCGCCTTGGCCATAGTCAAGTCCGTAGAAGGCGATGCTGACCAGGTCGCTCTCGCTTATCGAGATGAAGGGGTACATGTTGATGCCAGAGTCAAATGGCGTGACATTCCATGATTCCCAGGTCGAGCCATTATCATAAGAGATTGCGAAGTACATATTCCACGCACCGACATCACCTCCGGGGCAGTCAGCCCAGGTCACCGCAACCGTGCCACCCTCATTGGTATTGACGACCGGGTAGCCCTCAGGACAGTTTCCCATGCGCTCACCGACAATCACCGGGGTCTGCCACGAGCCATCGGAAGGGCCGGGGCCGGTGCCGCGGCCATAATCATCGCTGATTCTGACATGCACATTCCCAGTCGCCGAATCGGCGTCCTCCTGGACGACGAAAACATAGGGCCCATCCCGCTGACTGGCGATGGTCGACCAGCCTCCCGGCATCGAATAGCACTGCGAGAATGAGTTGCCACCGTTCTCGGAATGGTAATACCAATAGCGTCCCGAATCACCGCTGCATTCGGGTGGTGATGTACCTGAATTGCCGAGATAATGGATGATTCCATCCCCCTGCGCGGCAACCCAAGGTCGGTCATCGGCGGCCATCGTATTCATTCGCTGACAGGAGCCCATCTGGTAGGAATTGCCGCCGTCGCTGAAGATGTGCCACCAGTTGTCCTCCAATGTGGTGTCGAGATAGTAGACCTTGTCGTTGGCATCGACCGAGATATCCCCCTCATCACCCAGACATTCGGAGCCACCGGCGAGATAATTCGCCATCAACATGTTTCCCGGGGTGGGGTCAAAACCATCGCCATGACCCCAGGTGGTGCCACCGTCATTGGAGATCCAGAACCACGAGGCCCAGTAATCCCACGAGGTCTCATCACCCTCTGAGCACGCATACCACAATCCGGGGTCATCCCCCAAAGGAGGTGGTAGAGGTGAACCATCCCCACCCCAGCGCAAGTCCTTGTGGGCGGTGACGAAGAGGTTTCCTTTCGAGTCGATGGAAAGACTAGGCTCGTAACCGATTCCGTAGCCCTCGTAGCCGGCTTCCTGACCGTTACCGGCATCGATACACTCCTCGTGACGCGGCATGTAGGCCGGTTCCTGCCATGAGATTGCGACCACCTGGTCAGCGTCATTCCTATCGGCGAAGGCCTCGGCGATTTCAGCATCGAGTATAACCGAAAGAGCGGTCGCCAGGGCAATGATGATGGCGATGCTGGCCAATGCCATGTTGAAATCGAGCATGTCGCGTCGCTCGTCGGCCAACTGCACCGGGTCATCGACCATGACCGCATCGACTGCCGCGGCCATTTCGGCCTCATATGCATCCGCCATGATGATACCAACCGACACTTAGCCTTGAGGCTCACGGTCAGCGGCTGATTCAATAATTCCCCAAGCGGGTTGATCATCAAGCGATTTTGGCAGATATGGCCCTACGATAAATCTCGACGAAGTCATCGGCATTATGGTCAAAGGTGAAGCGACTGAGCACTCGTTCCCGGCCGGCTTTGGCCTTCCTCACCATCGTCTCGCTCGATTGCAATTCGGCGATGATTGCCTGTGCCAGAGATTCGACCTTGCCCAGCGTATAGAGCCGACCGACACTGGCATCGACCATCTCCGGCAAGGGGCCGTGGTCAACCGTGACCACCGGGGTGCCACTGGCCATCGCTTCCAGGGGAATCAGACCCTGCCCCTCGTAATATGAAGGGTAAGCGGCCAGGTCGGCGGTGCGGAAAAGTTGCGCCAGATCTTCAAACGACATTCCTGAGCGGATTTTCACCGCATGGTCAATCCCCAGACGCCTGGCGGTCCTGCGCAGTTTCTTCTTCATGTGACCACGCCCGACGATGACCAATCTTGCTCCGGGGATCGCCGCCAACACCGCCGGCATCGCCCGCAATAGCGTCATGAATCCCTTGCGGGCCACCAACCGCCCGACCGCAAGAATAAGCGGTTTTTCGGTAGTCGGATGCCCGGATAGAGATGCCTCATCGGCGCAATCATACTTCTCACGCAGGGCTTCATGGGCAACCTGCTGCTCCTCGTGGTCTTGGTTGAGCGGACGAAAAATCTTGACGTCGACCCCCCAGTGCACGACTTCACAGTTATCTGGATTCACTCGATAACGGGTGACGAAATCCTCTTTGGTGGCGTGCGAATTGGCGACGCAGATATCGCTGGCGCGCGCCGCCTGACCCTCATAGCGAGCATACCAACCACCGCTCAGCAAAATCGCCAGATCATTGGGATTGCGCCATGTAGCCGCCTCGCGATGCTTGGCGGCTAATTTCATCCCATCGCGCTCGCCCAACCATGAGCCGTGCAGACTGGAGACGACCGGGCCGACCTCTCGCTGGATTTTCTCGACCTGCTTGGTGGACAGAGAAATCATCGGCAGGTGGAGATGGACGACGTCGACCGGGTCGATTGTATTGAGGGAATATAGCGCCTTGAGGGCCTTCTTCCCATATGAGCGGGTGAACTGCATCGGCAGGGGAAACCATGGAACCATGATTACCTTCACCCCTTCGACCGAGGGTATCAACGAGGAATCATTCACTGCAGCATCGTGATTGCGGGTTATCACCGTCACCCGATGGCCACTTTGCGCCAGATGGCCAGCCAGATGGAAAACCACCGAACCCATCCCCCCCCACCGTGGTGGGTATTCTCCCGATAGCATCGCGATGTGCACTGTGACCGGTCGGTGGCAGAACTCATTACCTTTCAAGCGTATGCTGAAATGCCGTGCGTCAGACAATAGGTTTCAAAGCGGGCGCTGGCCTCGGCGTGTCGTTCACCATGGGCGAGAAGTTACCGGTATCGGTCACCGTCATCCTGCCGACATGGAATGAGGAAGCGGCCGTCGGCTTGACCATCGACAGTATCCCCCGCGATTGGTGCGACGAATTGGAAATAATGATCATCGACGGGAATTCGACCGACAAGACCCGTGAAATCGCCATGGAAAAAGGTGCCCGTGTTCATATCGAACCGCGCAAGGGATATGGGCGCGCCTACCGCTCTGGTTTTGTTGTCGCCAAGGGCGACATCATCGTCACAATGGATGCCGACTGCACCTATCCGGCTGAGGCGGTGCCCGGACTTGTGAAGCGCCTGCTCGATGAGGAATTGGATTTCATCACCTGTGACCGACTTACCAAGGCTGAAGATGGCTCGATGTCGGGGTTACACGGTTTTGGCAATTGGGTGCTCTCTTTCAATGCTCGAATGCTGTTCTGGTATGGCATCAAGGATAGCCAATCGGGGATGTGGGTGTTCCGCAGGTCGATTTTCGAGAACCCCAAGATGCGGCCGACCAACGATGGCATGCCGCTCTCGCAGGAGATGAAGATTCTCGCCCGCAAGGTGCTCGGCAAGAAAAAGGCGATTGAGGTCGCTGTACCTTATCGAACCCGAGTTGGGGAGGCGGTCATCCACACTTGGGGTGATGGCTGGAAGAATCTGCGTTTCCTCTATTTCAAACGCCTAGGGCTGCACCGCACCCGCTCAACTTGGGGTCCTCTACCGGATAATCCTGATTCATTGAATGGTGATATTCCAGAGTAGAATTACCAGTTGTAGAGAAGTCGGTGTGCGATTTTACACCGCAATCTAATCCTTCACAGATTGTTGGCTATACCCTTATACATTAGTTTGTAAAGGGTGTGTCATGCGAAGAGCATCTAAAACAACCACCCTGATTTTGACCGCACTATTTATCATTTCAGTAATCCCTGCTGCTTCTGTATCAGCGGAAAGTACTGACAACAATGCAGTTTACTACGGAGTAGAATATGATTGGAAGGACCTCGACGACGATTTGGAAGGACTGACCGGACTGGATTTCAACGAAATGTTACAGGACGTGATGGATGCGGCTTCCGAAGCCGGTTTCACCCTGATAATCGCCGAGATAACCACCGGTTCATCGAACATGTACGTCTCGTCGATTGAAGACCACACCACGCAGACTATCCAAAATGCCGGTGGAGACGACATCGAGGTATGGTCGCGAACCACCGTCTTGTCGATTCGCCACGCGGTACTCGTCGATACCGCATTGCTCACTGATTGGGACGAGACCAAATTCGGTGGCACCGAGACCAGTTTCGATATCCAGGTCAGCGTCGATGCTGAAAATACATTTACTGCCGATTCGACATACGTCGAGTATTTCGACGCCGATTACAATCTCACCGGTGCCGACCTCGACTTCTCTTTCAGTCTTGACTCGGGAATGGATATAACCATCGATGCCGAGTTCAAGGGAGATGGTGAGACCCTCAACATTGATTTCTCGGCTGACGCTGACATCGGCTTCGCGCTCGACTCCTCCCACCTTGAGTGGCGCCTGGGAGAGGGCACGCCACTGTACCCAGCCCTGGCAGATTATGACTACGTCGATTTCAGTTGCCGTGACGGCAACTATGGTGTTGAAGAGGGCTGGGAAGGAGAAGAAGCTGATGTTCTAGCCGATTGTGGCGAGATGACTGGAAACTATGCCAGTTCAGCGGAATACAGTTTGAATGTCGATGGAATACCTACCGAGGAATTCGGTTTGGATACCGGTGAATTCGATGTCGAAATCTCCGATTCAATAAGTGATACCGGAGTTATCGAACTCGACGGAGAGGATCTGCTCTACGACAGCATCAACTTCAGATTCGGTGATTCATATGCTATCCAGACCGATGTGGGTGAGACTACCAATGTCCGCAGTTGTGAAGAATGCGGCCCAGTCAACCCGATGATGTTCTTCATGGTGGAATACATCTTGGAATCTGCCTTTGAGGGTCTTGGCGAAGAGTTTGAGCAACAGATGGAAGATGAAGAAATCGAACTTCCATGGGACTTAGCAGATGACTATGACGATGACGATGAAATGGGAGAAGACATGTTCACCTGCGACAACGGAGATACAATCCCTGATTACTGGGTCAACGATGGCTGGGATGACTG
>Ga0209554_1002495_pt1 | contig 12622 bp, 10 predicted proteins | sample MarorgKNORR_S2LV_5_FD_188221 | JGI IMG/M metagenome (GOLD analysis project Ga0209554, IMG submission 188221) | Marine microbial communities from the Southern Atlantic Ocean, analyzing organic carbon cycling - Bottom_A/KNORR_S2/LV (SPAdes) (version 2) | ecosystem: Environmental > Aquatic > Marine... | reverse complement strand
CAGGAAGCCGTAAAACATAAACAAGTGGGAAATTCTTCGTTGCAGGTTGCAGAACTCGCCGGCAGAAAGGACTTCCACCGCAAGCGTCTTGACCGCCAACGAAGCCTTTTCGCCGACGCTGACCTCGCGCGTTGCGGCCGCTTTGGTTTTCTCGATCCGGCGAGCAAAATACTTGGCGCTGTTCTTGTGCAGCATGTCCAGCACTGTTCCAAGGACAACCGCGAATAACATCAGGACGATGTAAATTTGCATGGCCTGCGGGGGCAGAAATGCCGTTAATTCGGCAAACGGATTGCTGGTGAACATTAGAATATCCTCATTATCAGCCGGGCCTCTTGCGAGCAGAGCTACGACAAAGTGACCGCCTCAACCTCTGGCAGCCATCGCAGTTGTCCGGGATTGCGTTGGTCGATACATTCAGCTTTGAAATCCAATCGCTTTTTTATCACGTACTCGCGGAGATCGGTCCAATATCTTCACTGTGTGTGGAGGACCAGTCCCTTGGGTTATCGAGTACTTTCGGTCTGTCGATAAGAATCTGAGACCTGTTGAACGCCGATTATCGTGTTCCCCAACGCGGCCATTTTGGACAAACGGTCGCGACAGGTCAAACAAAAACCTTGACCGCGTAGCGCTGATTTTGACGGGTGACGCCTGGAACGGTCGAGCGTCCTGACGCTCAGGCTTAAATCGCCTCTGACAAAACCACTTACAGAACCAGCCGTGGTATACCATTACGCGATCACTGCACCGGGACGGCCGCCACTATGAAAAATCTATTTCTCGTTTGTATAACCGCTCTTTTTAGTGTTTTTGCGATCACCGCTTGTGGGCAAAAGGGTCCTTTGTACCTGCCTGGAAATCCCAGCGAAGTGCGCTCGGAAGTACCTCGCCAGAATCAGCCTCAGGAAGAGGAAGACGAGGATTCCGAGCAGGAAGATCCCGAGTAGCGAGTCTCGGCAGAAATGAGTAATCAAAAGCTCGTCCTCGTCGACGGCTCGTCGTATCTTTATCGCGCGTATCATGCGCTGCCGCCTTTGACGTCGTCCCGGGGTGAGCCGACGGGCGCCATTCACGGCGTGCTTAACATGCTGACGAAACTGGCGCGGGAGCACGAAACCGAAAATTTTGCGGTGGTGTTTGACGCGCCGGGAAAGACTTTCCGCGACGATATGTACGCGGAGTACAAGGCAAACCGACCTCCCATGCCCGATGAGCTGCGCGAGCAAGTCCAGCCAATTCTCGACGCCGTAAGGGGCATGGGATTTCCGCTACTGCAAATCGAGGGCGTTGAGGCGGACGACGTCATCGGAACCTTGTGTCGACGAGCGGTGGATGCCGGGATGGATGTACTGGTCTCGACGGGTGACAAAGACATGGCACAACTGGTCAGCGACAAGGTGACGCTGGTCAATACGATGTCGGACACGGTGCTTGATCGGGCTGGGGTAAAGAACAAGTTCGACGTATTTCCTGAGCAGATTATTGACTACCTGGCGCTGGTTGGAGATGCCTCGGACAATATCCCCGGGGTACCGAAAGTGGGCCCCAAGACAGCGGCGAAGTGGCTGAACGAATACCAGTCGGCCGCCGGCGTCATCGAGCACGCTGATGAAATCAAGGGAAAGGTTGGTGAGAGCCTGCGCGAGAATATCGAACAATTGCTCCTGTCACAGAATCTCGCAACCATTGTTCAGGATGTCGAGCTGCCACAGGAGCCGCAAGACCTTGTACGACGCGCGGCAGACGAAGAGGCGCTCACTGAGTTATTCGTCCGATATGAATTGAATACGATGCTGCGCAAACTCCGTGACGCGAGCCTCAATCCCGAATCCGGCGCAGGCGGTGCGACTGAGGATCCAGCGCCCAAGGGTGATTTCGAAACAGTTCTGACTGCCAAAGCACTGAAGAAATGGCTGGGCAAAATCAAAGCAGCGGATCTGGTTGCCGTCGATACGGAAACCACCAGCATCGATTACATGATTGCGGAACTCGTCGGCATCTCGCTCTCAACAGAAAGCGGTTCGGCGGCGTATATCCCGGTCGCACATGATTATCCTGGCGCTCCGAAACAGCTGGCGCGTGACGACGTGTTGAGCGCGATGAAGCCTTTCCTTGAGGACGCGACCGCGAAGAAGGTCGGCCATCACCTCAAGTACGACGCACATATATTCGCCCGTTACGACATTCATCTCGCCGGCATGGCGTTCGACTCGATGCTTGAATCCTATGTTCTGAACAGCGTCGCAACCCGACACGACATGAACTCAACAGCGCGCTTTTACCTCAACACCGAGACGATTCATTTTGAAGACGTTGCAGGCAAGGGCGCCAAACAGCTGACGTTTAACCAGGTCGACCTGCAGCTGGCAGCGCCATATGCGGCCGAGGATGCCGACATTACGTTGCGCCTGCACGAAAGAATATGGGGCGAGCTCAGCCAAAACGAAGCGCTGAAAAACCTTTATGAAAACATCGAGCAGCCGCTGGTCCCGGTGCTCTTTGCGATGGAAGAAACCGGCGTTCTGGTCGATCGCGACATGCTCAAGACTCAGAGCGCAGAGCTCGCGACATCGATTCTCGAGATTCAACAGATCGCACACGAGCTCGCCGGAGGACCGTTCAATCTCGGATCTCCGAAGCAACTGCAGCAAATTCTATTTGAAAAACTTGAGCTACCGGTAATTCGAAAAACGCCGAAAGGGCAGCCGTCAACCGCTGAAGACGTGCTGCAAGAGCTGGCGACAGACTATGAATTACCTCGCGTTATTCTCAATTACAGAAGTCTTAGTAAGTTAAAGAGCACCTACACGGACAAATTGCCGCAGCAAATATGTGAGGCTACCGGCAGAATTCACACTTCGTATCATCAGGCGGTCGCCGCGACCGGCCGTCTTTCGTCAACCGACCCAAACCTGCAAAACATTCCAATTCGTACCCCGGAGGGCCGTCGAATCCGCCAGGCATTCATCGCGCCGGATGGCAATGTATTGCTTGCGGCCGATTATTCGCAGATCGAACTGCGAATCATGGCGCATTTGTCAGGCGACAAGAGTCTGCTCAATGCATTTGCCGCCGGTCAGGATATCCACCAGGCCACCGCTGCCGACGTTTTCGACGTGCCCGTTGATGAGGTTACCAAGGACTATCGCCGCTCGGCCAAGGCGATCAATTTTGGCTTGATGTACGGCATGTCGGCATTCGGTCTCGCGAAGCAACTCAATGTGTCCCGCGGCGAGGCACAAGAATACATCGACCAGTATTTCGCCCGCTATCCGGGGGTAAAGAACTACATTAACACGACTCGCATAAAGGCCCGCGAAGACGGATACGTTGAAACCATTTTTGGTCGGCGTTTATATTTGCCGGAGATCAATGATCGAAATGCCCAACGACGACAATATGCAGAACGCAGCGCCATTAATGCGCCCATGCAGGGTACGGCCGCCGACATCATCAAGATGGCGATGATCTCAGTGCACAACTGGTTGCAGCGAAGCGAAGCTCCGGCGCGGATGATCATGCAGGTTCACGACGAACTGGTCTTCGAGGTCGCCGAAGACTCGGTTGACAGTGTTCGGCAGCAGATCATCGGACTGATGAGCGATGCAGCCAAGCTGGATGTACCGTTGGTCGTCGACGCCGGTGTTGGAATCAACTGGGATGAAGCGCATTAGGCAAGCGCCAACCCGTCTAAATTCCTTTTAAAACAATACGTTAACTTTAGGGAACTCCGCGGGCATAATTCGCTCTAATTATTGAGCGACCCATTCGCTCGGCCGCTTACCTCCCTAAGCGGTTTGGCAATACGGTTACCCCAAACCGATTGCGTATCTTGCCCCGGGTGCTCTGTAGGGCATACCGGGGCGTTTTATTTCGCGACCGGCTGCTGGTCGCCGCCCAGAAGCTGTTCCATGACATCGCGCGCCTGATCCAGACCTTGTCGGTTAAGTGCAGAGAATAACTGCGCGGTGGCTCGTGATTCCAACTCCTTCGTCGCCGTTAACATCGCTTTAGCCGCCTGACCGCGTTTCAGCTTGTCGGCTTTGGTCAACAGAACGTGCACGGCCAGGTTGGCGGACTCCGCCAGTTGCAAGAGTTGCCGATCATAGTCGGCAAGGCCACGTCGAATATCAACGATCAGGAACAGCCCGTGCAAGCTGTTGCGCTCCTCGATGTAGGTAGTTAAAAGTCGACCCCAGTGGTCACGAACAGAGTCCGTGACACGCGCATACCCATACCCCGGCAGATCGACCAGCCGAGTCTCTTCACGTAAGGAGAAGAAATTGACCAACTGTGTTCGACCGGGTGTTTTGCTCGTCCGGGCAAACTGACGTCGGTTTACAATGACATTGATCGCGCTGGATTTACCGGAATTAGATCGACCGGCAAAGGCCACTTCGCAGCCCGTATCCGGCAGGAATTGCTCCACCTTGTTAGCGCTCGTAATGAATTTTGCGTTTGGATATTGCGACATGGGATACGGTCCTGATGTGTGTATAATTCGGGGCTTGATGGGTTGGTAGACCGCCGAATCTATAGTGACCGCTTAGCGCTCCAGCGGCAAGGCCGACGACTTGTGGTACTGGCAAGGTGAGTACCAGCAACGACGACATTATTGGGTTATTCCATGATATGCGTCAGTCGGTTTATGCGCCTGTCTCGAACAACGGTTAGGAAAATATGAAATTGAAGATTGCTGTTCTTACTGCCCTGATGCTGTCCGTCAGCACGGCGGCAAACGCAGACAGTATGGTTAACGGCTCTTTTGAAGCCGGTGAAGCCAATGCTATCGTGTGTGGCGCCTGTCACGGCCCGAACGGCAACAGCGTTAACCCGGCATGGCCGAGCATCGCCGGCCAACACGCTCCCTACATCCTGAAGCAATTGCAAGCGTTCAAGAGCGGCGCACGCTCGAATGTATTGATGACCGGTCAGGCCATGATGCTATCGGATGAGGACATGGCAAATCTGTCGGTTTACTACGAGGCTCAGGACGTTGCCGCAAAAGCAGTTACCGAACCCCGAACTGTGGCCAAGGGCGAAGCGCTTTATCGCGGCGGCAATAAAGAAAATGGGGTATCTGCCTGTATCGCCTGCCACGGTCCTAATGGAAAAGGCAATCCGGCCGCCAGGTATCCTGCCATCAGTGGACAGTACGCTCAGTACGCCGCACAACAATTGCGTGACTACGCCAGCGGCACACGCAAGACCGATGCGCCAACCCGGGTCATGCGAGACATAGCGGCGCGACTGAGCGAGGATGAAATCAAGGCGGTTTCGTCTTATATTCAGGGCCTGCATTGAGCCTGCCTGCCGCTTGCTCAATTTACAGTAAACCATTTTCGATTTTTGGAGTCAGAACGACTGTTCGCTCCGGGGGTTACCCATGAAACAAATAGCTTTAGTTATCGCGGTTCTCGCCCTTTCAGTTGGGGGCTGGTTGGCCATGCGGGACCCAGCACCGGTAGCCGAGATACCTGCCGCGGAGGTTGAAGCCGAACCGGCTGCGGTCGTTGACGATAGCGACGCCATCGCTGATGACGACGCACAACCACAAATGGTTGAGGAGTCAGCCGCCGAGGAAGAAGTCGAAGTCGGTGACAGACCGATCATGCTCGCTCAGGCGGACACCAGCGCCAGTTCCGCCAACTGGCAATTTACGGAAGGAACACACTTCTCACGCCTCGTGCCGACCCAGCCGACGATCAGCGGTGCCGACAAGATCGAGGTTGCAGAAATATTTTGGTACGGCTGCGCGCACTGTTTTGATTTTGAGCCGTACATCAATCGCTGGGCAGACAACCTGCACGCCAATGTTCGGTTTGTGCGCATTCCCGCAATGTGGAACGCGCTGGTCAAACTGCACGGTCAGTTGTATTTCACGGAGGAAGTGCTGGTCAAGAATGGCAAGATCGCAGACCCGGCGGGTTTTCGTACCGGCGTATTTCTCGAATACCATCGCCGCGGCAACAGGCTAGCGTCCGTTGAAGCCATTCAGGCAGTATTTGTGCGCTTCGGTGTCAGCGAAGCCGATTTCCAGAGTACCTGGGGTTCGTTTGAGGTCGCTCAGAAGATGCGGGTTGCGGAAGACCTGGCACGACGCTGGAATGTTGCGAGCGTGCCGGCCGTTGTGGTCAATGGTAAGTATCTGACCGGTGGGGCTCAGGCAGGCAGTTATCCCAAGTTGCTGGATGTTATTAACGAACTGGTCGCGCGCGAGTCTGTTCGCTAACTGGCATCTTCAGAAACAATTCGCCACTCTTTATCGTTGCGCCGCCAATACAGGCGTTTTCGTGTGGTAACCGGCCCGTTCGCCGTTGTCAGCGTTTGATTGAAGCGGCTGACAAATAGCTCCTGTTCCTCCGGGTCGGCCAGCAGCATTACGTCCTGCAGATCTACAGAATGGAGTCGGCGTGCGCCAAACGCACCCAGGCGGTACGCCGACCATGCTGCCTTGGCCATGCCGCGTGATCGAAATTCGTCATCGTAGAGCGAGAGATAGGTGAGCAGATCACCGCGTTCCTGGCTCGCTCTCCATTCTTCCAGGGCAACGCGAAATTCAATCCTCAATGCCTCGAGTTCGAACGGTTCCGACCAGCGCATTTTTCGCACGACGATAATTGGCGTGATTTGTGGCAATAGCTCGCTCGCGAGTAACGCCAACTCATCGTTCGGTAGCGCGAGGCAACCGTCCGTGTCACGCGGCGGTCTGTTCGGCGCGTTCGCGTCGACGCCGTGCAACCAAATGCCTGAACCCGTGCGTTCGTTGTATCGATCCCAGGCATTCGGATAATCGAGCGGGAATGCGGCGATTCCGTATTTTGCCGCCAGCTTGCTCGTATCCAGTTCCTCAGTAATAAAGTACACGCCGAGTGGCGTCTTACGGTCCCAGGCACGCTGTTTGCCGACGCCTTTCAGACCAATCGACATGTAGCGGCGATCCTTTTCGACAACGCCTTGTTCGGTGCGTACATAGCGAACCAACGTAGCGGATTCGGCGTCTGCAATAAAAATGTCGGCAACCGAATCCGGCACCTCGAGCAGATACGATGGGAGGTAATGCTTGGTCGGCTCCGGCGTCTCAGCGATACTGTCCGCTGCGCTGGCCGAACAGCACCATAGCATCGCTAAACTGAATATTGCCGCGCGGTACTTCATGCGCCGATTCTATATCGGAGACCGGCCGCGAACCACCGATCAATTCACGCCGGCGACCGGTACGGCAGAATCAGTGACCATAAGAAGCCTCGTCGCTGACCATTTGACGTGGCCGCGGTTGCGCCTCTGCCGGTATCAAACGATAATCTTTGCCTGGCAGTCAGGATCAATACTCTATGACCAATACCGTTCGCCGCTGGCTGATCATGACGGTCATGAGCCTCTCTGGCGGCATCATATTTCTCCTGCCTTTTCTGCAGGAAGTCTATTACCGACCTCTCGCCGACGCGTTGAGCCTCACGAATACCGAAGTGGGCTCGCTGTTGAGTGTCTTCGGCGTTACATCGCTCATCTCCTATTTCCCGGGTGGTTGGCTGGCCGATCGTGTCTCACCGAGAAAACTGATTACTGTTTCGCTAATGGCCACGGGGCTGGCGGGGCTGTATTTCTCAACATTTCCGAGTTACAAAATCAGCCTCGTAATTCACGCAATCTGGGGCGTTACCATCACGCTGCTCTTCTGGGGCGCCATGATTCGCGCCACACGGGACTGGGCAGCCCCCGGGGAATGTGGCAAAGCTTATGGCATTCTTGAAACCGGTCGCGGGATCGGCGAAGTCTTGAGTTCGGTCGCGTTTCTCTCAGTTTTTGCCGCATTGGGCAGCAGTGACTCGGCGTTGTCCGTCGTAATTACACGATTCTCGGTACTAATTCTGGTGCTGGGCGCACTCGCCTGGTTCTCGCTGGAAGATAAGGTCTCCAATGAGAATGACGACAATGAAAATTCGGCGATCGGCCTGAGTGAAATTATCAGTGTATTGAAAACGCCCGTTGTCTGGCTGATTGCCACTGTCGTACTGACCGGTTATTGCGCGTATTGGGGCGCATTTCGTTTTACGTCTTATGCGACAGACATATTTGCCCTTAGCGTAACAATCGCCGCTGCGATCAGCGTTGGAAAAATGTGGTTGAAACCGATCGCAGCCTTGATCGCAGGATTCGTGGCGGACAAGTTCGGCATCGCCAGAACCATGTCGTATTTGTTCATGATACTGATAGTCAGTTTTACCGTTTTTGCATTCTTGCCCGGCGACGCCTCTTTACTCCCGATCATGCTACTCAATATTGTCCTCGCATCGCTGGCGATCTTTGCCATGCGCGGCATCTACTTCGCACTCCTCGAAGAAGGCGGTATTCCGATCGCGATAACAGGAACGGCCGCCGGTATTGTGTCCGCCGTTGGCTTTACCCCGGACATATTTATGCCGTTGTTGGGTGGTGTGCTGCTCGACAACTATCCAGGCCCGGTTGGTTATCGATATTTCTTTTTGACGACGGCGGCAATTTGCTGTGTGGGACTGGTTGCTTCGACCATAATTTATTTGCGCTTCGTTAAGAAAAATTGACCAGCAATCACCTCACGGCGCAGTTTCGGAATAGCCCGTACTGGCTCGATTGGGCGGGCCCGGTACTGGACGAGTTAACCGCTGGGCCAGAATCGCTTCCCACTCGCGCGGAGGTGGCCATTATTGGCGCGGGTTACACCGGCCTGAGTGCCGCACTTGAGCTCGCTCGGGCCGGTCGACACGTCGTTGTACTTGACGCGGTAGGCGCGGGCGCCGGTTGCAGTTCGAAAAACGGCGGGCTGCTCGGACCGAGTTACCACAAGCTGGGATTGGAGGGCCTTGCGGCGAGCCACGGCAAGGACAAGGCCTACAAAGTGATCGCTGAAAGCAGGGAGTGCCTTGAGTCTCTGCTTGATTTTATTTCCAGCGAAAAAATCGATTGCGACTTGCGGCGCACGGGTCGATTTCGCGGCGCAGACCAGCCAAAACACTATGAAGACCTGGCCCGCGAAATAGAAGGATTGAAAAAAACGGTAGACCTTGATGCAGACATGGTTTCGCGAGCCGACCAGCGAGCAGAAATTGGTTCAGATGCCTATTACGGCGGTGCCGTATATCACCACGACGGCCACCTTGACCCGGGTCGCTATGTCGCAGGCCTTGCCTCCCGCGTAACCGATGCGGGCGCGGCCATCCTGGGTCAGGCGGCTGTAACGGGTGTTCGCCAGGACGGCAACGTATTCACGCTTTCGATCGGGACCCGAAGACTTAAGGCCGACCAGGTTCTGGTGGCCACGAACGGCTACACACCAGCCGCGCTTGGCTGGTTTCGCCGCCGAGTGATCCCCATTCGATCGGCGATTATCGCCACAGAAGCCGTAGAGCCGTCACTCATAAAGGAATTGAGCCCGAAGAATCGGTGCTTCGCGGGTACTTCGCGCCTGATGCTTTACTATCGGCCGTCGCCCGACGGCACACGGATGATATTCGGCGGTCGAACATTCGATCTTGACGATCGACCGATGGCGTATACGAAAGACCTGTACAGACAACTGATCCGAATTTTTCCGCAGCTTGCTGACGTAAAAATATCGCATTGCTGGTCGGGCACTGTTGCGTATACGTTCGATCATGTTCCGCACATTGGCCGACATAAAGGCCTCTATTTTGCGATGGGGTATTGCGGGTCCGGCGTCGGCCGGTCCACTTACTATGGCAATAAGATTGCGAAAAAAATGCTGGGAAACCCGAACGGCGCGACCGCACTTGACGATCTTGCGTTCAGGACGAGGCCGTTTTACACGGGCACGCCCTGGTTCTTACCGGCAATTTTGCGCTGGCATGCGTTCATGGACAAACGCTGACGGCGATCAGAAGTCCGGCAAAAGAAATTCTTGTGTGCATGATTGTGCTCCCCTACGATTGCACGGCATATGACAGCAAGCTCGAAAGAATGCTGCGACAGCCCCGGCCGGCAGGGACGATAGGCAGCGCTGGGCCGTATGCCCGCCCCATACTGCTTGCCGACAGGAGGTAGTAAGAATGCCGCGACTGACAATTGCCATCCTTATTCTCGGATTTTCCTTGCTAACGGCGGGCCATGCCGACGAAACAACAACGGAGGCTTGCGACCACGGCTATGAGAAATGCCTTACCAGGTGGCAGGACGATCGGCTCAAGTTTCTCAAGAGTGCGGCCGGCTACCTGAATCTTGCGGGGCTGTATTGGCTGAATGAAGGCGATAACACCTTTGGCAGTGGCCCGGGTAACGACATCATTTTCCCGGCCAAAGCTGAAGCGTCGATCGGTGTCTTCGATCTTCATGACGATGCAGTTCAAATGAGCGTCAAGCCGGGTATGGAAGTACATCACCTTAATAGGGCCGTTCAACGCATCGTGATGGCGGGTGATTCGGTACAGGAACCGGTCATTGTCAGGCAGGGTAGTTATGCGTGGAACGTCATCGACAGAGACGGGAAGTTTGCTGTGCGATTGCGTGACTTCGAGAATCCGGTGTTGTTGAATTTTCCGCCGATTGTCTATTTTCCGATCAATACGTCGCAACGGGTAAGCGCGAAATTGTGGCGTTACGACGAGCCAAGAGTCATTCGAGTCGATACGGTAATTGAAGGACTTCATTACAACCCGTGGTCACCGGGTGTTGTGGAGTTTGAAATTGACAGCCAGACTTTCGACCTGGAAGCCTATGATGCGGGGGACGAATTGTTTTTCGTTTTCGGCGACCTGACCACGGGTCGGGAAACGTATCCTGCGGGGCGCTTCCTGTACGCGAAAAAACCCGACAGCAATGGGCTGATGGAGCTCGATTTTAATAGAGCGCACAGTCCACCCTGTGCCTACAACGATTTCGCGACTTGTCCGGTGGCGGCGGCGCGTAACAGGATTGCGGTGCGTATTGAGGCCGGGGAGCGGTATGAGCGGGGGGCTCACTAGTGGCCCAAAACGCCCACCGGTTTTGACTCGGGCCAACCATGGTCAAGTGCGTGTAAGCTCGGAAGAAAGATCCTGCCCTTTTACCTATGGTCATGATAGCTAAGAGAAAAAAAACTAATTCAAACTACTAGTGAACCGAAATGACAGACAAAAATACTAATAACGGCGGCATTTCCATCGTGTTCGATGACTGGCGCACCATCGCGTTTGCTGTGTTCCTGGCGCTGGTTGGATACTCGGTGATGGTCACTGTGCCCGTCCTGAGTACAGCCCTGGTGCAATCATTGAGTTTCAGCGAGGAGCAGGTCGGACGAGTTTGGGGAAACGACATGCTGGGCTTCTCGGTAGGGGCTATCGTTGCCGCCCTGTCAGTTGCCCGCGTCAATCGGCGACACCTGGTAATGGGCGGCATTGTCTTTTCCATGGGTGCCAATGCCTTGTGCATGTACACGGTCGACTACGACTCGATTATGTGGCTGCGTTTCGCTGCTGGAATCGGTAGCGGCATATTCACCGGCACGGCTGTGGCTACGTTAGGCGGAACAACAAATCCGGTTCGGGCATTCAATATCCTTATGCTCGGCTTTTCGTTTTCCGCGGCGGGCGAGCTGCACCTGTTCCCACAGCTGTCACTAAACGGTATTTACTGGTTTCTCATTGGCTCAGCGGCTGTATGCGGCTTGTTTTTGAGCTGGCTCCCCAGTAGGCCTCTTAATGAGGAGGAAAAGCAGCTACAGCACGAACTGGAAGATCATTCCGAAAATTGGAATGTGCCTGTGATTTTGCCGATATTTTGCCTGGTCGCCGTATGCTTTACCTACATCAATATCGGCGGTTACTTCACCTATATCGAGCTGGCCGCACTGGACGACGGTATCTCTCCCGACTGGGTCACACCGTTATTAACATGGTCGTCTTTTCTCGCACTTGTCGGGTGTTTGCTTGCGCTGTTGTGTGGTCGCTTCGGCTTGTTCAGACCCCTGTTCGTCGCATTGTTATCGATGGCCGTGCTCGTTGGCATGCTCAGCGGTGGAATTACTGACCTAAATCTCGCCGTCAGCCTGTTTGCCTTTATGGCCTTGTGGACATTTGTCGATGTCTTCCAGTCCTCGATGATGGGGTACATGGACCGCAGTGGATCGTTGGTTGCCCTGCTACCCAGTGTGCAGGGCTTTGGGCAGTTCGTCGGACCGAATATCGCGGCGTCTATCATTGGCGCCGGGATGGGTTACAGCACAATGTTTTTGGTCAGTGGCAGTATGGCGCTGGTTGCGATGGTTATTTACGGTGGTATCTTCTTCTACATGCACGGACGAAAGCCGGCCGAAATTGAGGCAGTGACCGAGACCACATGAAACACCGGGCAGAAACACAACGGATGTCGCTCAAATGCAAATAGGAAAAATTGATAGCATCTGGCGCTATCCGGTCAAAGGCATGCGTGGCGAAGAGGTTCCACACATTTACACCGCTTTTACCGGGTTGATGGGCGACCGGGTACATGCCGTCGTTGCCGCCGATGGTGATCCTGGGCACCCGTGGCATACGGCGCGCAACCAGGAGGAGTTTTTACTCTACAAAGCGAGCTTCCAGTCCAGCGAGGAACTGCTGCTGCCGGGAAATCTGGACGCTACATACAGCGAATGGGAGCCCGGCATCGA
>Ga0209554_1002494_pt1 | contig 12625 bp, 13 predicted proteins | sample MarorgKNORR_S2LV_5_FD_188221 | JGI IMG/M metagenome (GOLD analysis project Ga0209554, IMG submission 188221) | Marine microbial communities from the Southern Atlantic Ocean, analyzing organic carbon cycling - Bottom_A/KNORR_S2/LV (SPAdes) (version 2) | ecosystem: Environmental > Aquatic > Marine... | reverse complement strand
TAGGTTTTTTGTTTATTCATAAATGAAAAAAATAAATTTTAATAAAGCTTATTTTTTTTCATATCAGTTGTCGTTCCTCAAGTTTTTTTAATGTTTCTAACTTTTGTTCTCGAGTCATAATCCACCAATCTTGTAATTCTTGTTTAGTTCTATAACATCCAATACAAAATTCTTCTTTTTTATCATACTTACAAACATTGATACATGGAGAGTCTACAGTTTTGTCTACTTGTTTGTGTATGATTTTGTGTTTCTTTTTATCTTTAGTTGTTGCTACCATTATCTTTATAAAAGTCTATCAGTATTCCATTTTACAAAGGACCAACCGAGGAATCAAAAACTATTCCACGGTGACTGATTTCGCAAGATTTCTAGGTTGATCCACATCTGTTCCTTTAAGAACTGCTGTGTGGTAAGCAATTAATTGAACTGGTATGGAATAAAGTATTGGGGAAATTAACTCATGAGTTTCTGGTAAACATATGGTTGTTATTTTTTTATTATTTATTTTTTTAATTCCTTTTTTATCGCTTATAAAAATTATTTTAGCACCTCTGGATAAAACCTCTTCCACATTACTAATTGTTTTATTAATTAATTGATCTGATGGAGCTATAACAATAACAGGAACTCCCTTTTCAATTAAAGCAATTGGCCCATGTTTAATCTCCCCTGCCGGATATCCTTCTGCATGTATGTAAGAAATTTCTTTTAATTTTAATGCTCCTTCTAAAGCTATCGGATAATTCGTACCTCTTCCAATATATAAAATATTTTTTGCATTCTTGATATTGGTAGCTGTTTTATGAAAGATATTATCCATTTTAAGAATTTTACTAATGTGTCCTGGTGCTTCTAGCAAAACATTAGATAATTTATTAATTTCATTTCCTCCCATTGTTTTATTAAAGTTAGCCATAAATAATGTTAATGCTCCTAAAGCTACTAATTGCGTAGTAAATGCTTTTGTTGAGGCAACGCCAATTTCTGGTCCAGCATGAGTTTCAATCACGTTATTACACTCTCTAGCAATGCTGCTTTCTGCGCTATTAATTATTCCTAAAGTTTTGCCTTTTTGTTGATTAAAGTACCTTAGTACCGCTAAGGTATCTGCAGTTTCACCTGATTGAGATAGAAAAACACCTAAGCTATTTTTTATATTAATAATATTTCGATATCTAAATTCTGATGCTATATCAACTTCAGTTTTAATATTTGCATATTTTTCAAGCCAATATTTTCCAATAAGAGAGGCATGGTAGGAAGTACCACACGCAGCAATATAAATTTCTTTTATTTTTTTAATTTTTTTTGCAAAAGATGGAATTAATAATTTCTTTTTTTTTGTATCTATAAAATATTTTAATGCATCTCCAATTACCGCAGGTTGTTCAAAAATTTCCTTTTGCATAAAATGATTGTAACCACCCATTTTAATTTTATTTTTCGCTAAAGAAGTTATAGTTATTTTTCTTTTAACTCTTTTTCCACTTTGATCGTAAACTTTAAAATCTTTTGAAGTAATCTCTGCAATATCTCCCTCGTTTAAATAACATAATTTTTGTGTTAATGGGGCCAATGCAATGCTATCTGAGCCAATATAATTACAATTTTTCCCTTTACCAATTGCAAGCGGACTTCCTCTTTTTGCACAAATTAAATAATTATTAATACCAGAAAATATAATTCCCAAAGCAAATGCTCCTTCGACTTTTTTTAATGCTGTAATAGTTGCTTTTAAAGGAGATAGATTTTTTTTTAAAAAAAAACTAATTAAATGTGCAATAACCTCAGTATCAGTATCAGATTCAAAAATAATATTTTTTCTTTCTAAATCTTTTCTTAATACATCATAATTTTCAATTATTCCATTATGAACCACTGCGACATCTCCACTAGAATGTGGATGGGCGTTTATCCTGCTTGGAATGCCATGAGTTGCCCATCTAGTATGACCAATTCCAACATTTCCTTTAATTGGACTTTTTTTTAACAGTTTTTTTAAATTTTCTATTTTTCCTAGAGATCTTCTTCTATCTATTTTTCCATTTAATAAAGTGGCTATACCAGCAGAGTCATATCCTCTATATTCTAATCTTTTTAAACCTTCTATTAATAAAGATGAAACTTTGTTGTGACCAATTACACCAATTATTCCGCACATAATTTATTTTTTCCTATTTTTTTTATAATTCGGAAATGTTTTTTGTTCATTTCTCTCTACAGCTAAAGCATTTTTCTTTACTGATTGAGTTATAACACTTCCAGCTCCTACTAGACTACTTTTACTTAATTTTATTGGCGCAACTAATGAAACATTTGAACCTACAAATACATTATCTTCAATCGTAGTTTTATTTTTTTTTGAACCATCATAATTACAAGTAATAACTCCGGCGCCAATATTTACATTCTCACCAATATTACTATCTCCTAAATATGATAAGTGATTTACTTTAGAATTCTTTTGTATATGTGTTTTTTTTATTTCTACAAAATTACCAACGTGACTGTTAGGCCCTATCACTGTCCCAGGCCTTAATCTTGCAAAAGGTCCTACAACTGCATTATCTAAAATTTTTACTCCTTCAATATGTGAAAAAGCTTTTATATGAACATTGTTTTTAATTATTACATTTGGACCAAAAAAAACATTTGGTTCAATAATTACATCTTTACCTATTTTTGTATCATAGTTAAAAAAAACACTTTTCGGATCTAATAATTTTATACCTGCAGAAATAAATTTTTCTCTTAGAATATTTTGATAATGTTCCTCTGCAATTGCTAGCTCCTGTTTTGTATTAACTCCTAAAGTTTTTAAAAAATTTGATTTTACATAGTCTACTTTAAAATTATTCTTGTTTGCTAAATCAACAATATCAGTTAAGTAATATTCCTTTTTTTTATTTTTCGATTTAATTTTTGTAATTAATTTTCTCAAAACTTCACTTTTTAATAACATAATTCCAGAATTACATAATGAAATTTTTTTCTGATCAATTGTTGCATCTTTAAACTCAACGATTTTTTTAACTTTATCTTCATCATTTAATATAATTCTGCCATATTCATTCTTTTTATCTGTATTAACAGCAAGCAAAACAATATCAGAATTCTTTTCTTTTTTTAAATTAACCATATCTTTAATAATTTTTTCATCAATGAAGGGGTTATCGGCATAAAGTATTAAAATATCTTCATTCGTTTTTGAATAAAATTTTTTACTAGATAAAACAGCATTTGCGGTGCCCAAGGGTTTTTTTTGAAAGGAAAAATTAATTTTTTTATATTCATTTTTTAATTTATTTAATTTAGGGCTAATTACTATGTTAATATTTTTTTTGCTAATTATTTTTCCTACATTATCTAAAACATGTCCTAGAATTGTTTTGCCCCCAATTGTGTGTAAGATTTTAGATTGTGATGATAGTATTCTTTTACTTTCTCCAGCGGCTAAAATAATTGTTTTTAGAGAATTGTTAATCATATAAAAAAAGACTATTTTTTTGAAAATAATTAGAAAATTGTTTCAATTAATTATTAAATAAATATCATATTTTTGAAATTATTTTACAATACACATTTTGTAACTCAAAGTTTCATATTATTTTTACGTTATGGATACAAAAAAAATATTAATTAATTCGTTTAAAGCGGGTTTAGAAGCTGTTAAACCTGAAAATATAATTAAAAATAAATTACCAGAGCCGCCAAAAGGAAGAACATTTGTTATCGGTGCGGGTAAAGCTGCAGCGTCTATGGCTAAAGCAATTGAAAAGAATTGGCCAAAAAATTTACCTTTAAACGGGAGTGTAATAACAAGATATAAACATTCACTAAAAACTAAAAAAATAAAAATTTATGAGTCGGGGCACCCAATGCCGGATACAGCAGGCATGAAGGCTGCAAATGACTTTATTAGCAATATGCAAGAATTAAATAGTGATGATTTGCTTTTATGTTTAATAAGTGGTGGAGGATCGAGCCTTATGACGGTACCTCAAAATGGTTTAGATATGAATGATTTAAGACATGTAACAAAAGATTTGCTAAATTGTGGAGCAGAAATTAGTGAAATAAACACAGTAAGAAAACATTTGTCAAAAATTCATGGTGGTAAGATACCAATATATACAAAAGCAAAAATTATTTCTTTAATAATTTCAGATGTAACAGGAAATAGAATTACAGATATAGCATCTGGTCCCTGTTGCCCTGACCCAACTACTTTTAAGAATGCAATTAAGATTTTAGAAAAATATAAAATTAAAAATAAAAAAATTTTTGAATTTTTAAAAAAAGGAGTAAAAGGAAAAATTATTGAAAATCCAAAAAAAAATAATCCAATTTTTAAAAATGTTAAAAATATTTTATTAGCCTCTGGTAAAGATATGCTAAAAAAAGCTGAATCTTTTTTAAAAAAAAATAAAATACAAACTCTTAATTTAGGAGATGGCATCAAAGGTGAGTCACGTCAAATCGCAATAGAACACGCAAAAAAAATATTAAAAACTAATAAAACAAAATTTGCTATAATATCTGGGGGAGAGACAACAGTTACAGTAAGTGGTTCTGGTAAAGGTGGAAGAAATTCTGAGTATGCGTTATCTTTATTTAATCAAGTTAAAAATACAGACATTATTGCTGCAATTTCATGTGATACTGATGGCATTGATGGATCTGAGGATAACGCCGGAGTTTATTTTGATAATAAAACAATAAAAAAAGCAAAACAATTGTCTTTAGATCCTGAATTTTTTTTAAAAAAAAATGACTCTTACAGTTTTTTTAAAAAACTTAATTCTTTGATACATACCGGACCAACTTTAACTAATGTTAATGACTATAGAGTTGTTTTGAAAATGTAATTAAAAATCACCTGAAACAACATTGCTAGGTTTTCCGTTCACAAAATTTTCTATATTATCAATTAATTGATTAGATAAAATTTGCATCGCCTCCATACTAGCCCATGACACATGAGGGGTTAAAATAAAATTTGGTCTTTTAATAATTTTAAAAAATGGATGATCATCTGGAATAGGTTCTTTAGTTACAACATCAAATGCAGCGCCTGAAATATAACCTTTTTCAATAGCCTCGACTAAATCCTCTTCTTTTACAAGTCCTCCTCTAGCAGTATTTATCAAAATTGGTTTTTTTTTCATTTTTTTAAACTCTGGTAAAGAAATCATGTTTTTAGTCTGTGGTAATAACGGAGAATGAAGTGTTATCACATCACTTTTTTCTAAAACTTCTTCCCATGGAGTATATAAAGGGCCTAGACCTTTAACACCTTTATGTGCAGCAAACATAATATTCATATTAAATCCTCTAGCAATATTAGCTACTCCCTGACCAATAGCTCCTTCTCCAATTATTCCAATTGTGCTGTTATGCAATTCTCTAATTTCATGATTAAAAAAACAAAATTGGTCAGCTTTTTTCCATTCACCCTTAATAACATCTTCCTTATATCCAATTATTCCTCTTCTCAAAGCTAGAATTAAAGCAAAAGTATGTTCTGGTACAGTTGTAATTGCATAATCTCTTATATTTGAAACTATTATGTCATTGTCTCTACAATATTCTTTATCAACGACATCGGTTCCAGTTGCTGCTACAGCAATCATTTTCAAGTCAGGTAACTTTTTTAGATTTTCTTTTCTCATTGGAACTTTATTAATAATAGCAATCGTCGCACCCTTAAGTCTTTCTAAAATTAAATTGCTATCATTATGATTAGTATAATCAAATTCAACCCACTCATGATCAAAATTTGGTTTTCGAACTACAATATTTTTTTCAATTGTTGCTCTATCTAGAAAGACTATTTTATGTTTCATTTAAAGATATTAAAATTTAATCATTAGGTAAGGCAGGTGCAGTTTCTCTATAATACTCTTCAGCTGCTGCTATTCCACTTCCTGGTTTAATATCAATACCAACATCGCGCATTGCCATCTCTGCTCCTGAAATTGCACCTAGACACATTAGCTCATTTAAATCTCCTAAGTGTCCAATCCTAAAAATTTTACCAGCAACGTTAGATAAGCCTGCTCCTAAAGCTAAGTTATATTTAAGATATGCAGTTTTAATAACATTTGCTGAGTCAAATTCTTCAGGTACATAAATAGCAGTAACAGTATCAGACTCCCATTTTTTTTCTTTAGCACAAAGTTTCAATCCCCACCCCTTAACTGCATTTCTTACACCTTCAGCAAGACGATGGTGTCTTTTAAATACATTTTCTAAACCTTCTTCAGAAATCATATTCAAAGATTCTCTTAAACCATACATAATACCAAGCGCTGGTGTATAAGGAAACCAGCCATCAGGATTTGTATTTAGCATATCTTGAAAATCAAAATAGCATTTTTTAAATTTGGATGTTTTACTTGCCTCTAAAGCTTTTTTACTAACACACAATATTCCAAGACCAGCTGGTAACATTAATCCTTTTTGAGATCCTGTGACAGCACAATCCACTCCCCATTTATCAAATTCAAAATTTATACTAGCAATTGAACTAACGCCATCAACAAAAAACAATGCTGGGTGCTTCGCATCATCTAAAACTTTTCTAACACCTTCAATGTCACTTGTGACACCAGTAGCAGTTTCATTATGACATGCAAGGACGGCTTTGATTTCTTTATTTTTATCATTTTTTAAATGTTCAGAATATTTTTCTAAAGGAACTCCCTCACCCCATTCAACTTCAATATCTATTACTTCCAAACCTAATCTCTTACACATATCCATCCATAAAAAACTAAATTGACCAAATCTAGATGTAAGAACTTTATCTCCTGGAGATAAAGTATTTAGTAAACAAGCCTCCCATGAACCGGTACCGCTTGAAGGCCAGATAAAAACTGTCCCATCTTTAGTTTTAAAAATCTTTCTCATATCTTCATAGAGTGGTTTAGTAAATTTTGGAAAATTAGCACCTCTTTGATCTTCCATTGTCCTTGCCATAGCACGAATTATTCTTTCAGGAATATTTGTTGGCCCTGGAATATGAAGAAAATGTCTACCATTTAGCATAAGTAATCCTTTTAAAAAAAATTAATAAAAATAAAATATAAAAAATAAAATATAAAAAACAATAAATATATGAAATTTTTTTTAAAAAATATTGTATTTAATAAACATATTAAATACAAGAAATACAACATTAAATTTCTAAATTCTATTGTAAACTTTGTTTTACAGAAATCATTTTTAGAAGTTTTAAACGCTACAAAACCAATATTGCTAGATAACAAAAATAATTTTAATATTAATAAATTTGGAATTAAAATTTATTCACAAAATGATGAAGATGGCATAATTCTATATATTCTTAAACATATAGGTGTAAAAACAAAAAAATTTGTAGAAATAGGTGTTGAAAATGGGATTGAATGTAACACAACAAATCTATTAAAAAATTTTGATTGGAGTGGTGTACAAATTGAAGGTAATAAAAAATTATATAATGATGCAAAAATACAATTAAAAAAAGTTCTAGAAAAAAAAATAAAGAATTTAAAACTGTTAAATATTTTTGTTACAAAAAAAAATATTAATCAAATTCTAAAAAAATACTCTGGAAAAGAGATAGATTTATTATCCATCGATATTGATGGAAATGATTTTTGGATTTGGAAAGCAATTAATTGTATAAAACCAAGGTTAGTAATTATAGAGTATAATTCTTTTTTTGGGCCAAATATGTCAGCTACTATTAAATACAATCCTAAATTTAGCTGGGATCATTATAATAATAAATCTTATTACGGTGCGTCTCTCAAAGCTCTTGAGAAACTTGGAAAGCAAAAAAAATATAGTTTAGTCGGCGTTGATAAAAATGGTGTAAATGCATTTTTTATAAGAAATGATCTTGCAAAAAACATAAATCTAAAATCAAAAAAAACAAAGGATATTTTTTTAGATAATAAAAGAGAGACTAGAAATAAAGAACAATATATGAATGAAAGTAAAAAACTTTTAAATCAAAAATTAATTAAGGTATAAACTCATTTTAATAATTTATCATTACAATTATCTTTACTTCGACATTTGCATATAACACCACCAATTCCTAAAGCCTCTATATCAATTTCAGAGCTATTTCTTAAATAACAAAAAGATACTATTGATATAGGACTTTTTAATTTTCCAATGACAATAAATTCATCGTGATCTGTAATGGATATCTCTTTACTTGGCTCTAATTCAATTATTTTACCTAATTTTTTACAACTTAAACCAAAATAAAAATCAGGGTCAGTTGGCATACTAAACATTAGTTTTTTTAACATAACAGGATCAGGTTGGCAGCTCTTATCAACAAGAAATAAAAACAAAGGGCCTCCCGATTTATTATTAATTACACTTCCTGCATTTGCGAAATTAAATACAAATAAAAGAAGAATAAAAATTGAGTAAAAAGTTTTCAATATATAAAAGTTTTCAATATATATTAGTACATTTAATAAAAAATATTTTATATTAAAAATATATTTTAGATTAATAAAAAATCAAATGACATCTAAAAAAAAACTTCTAAATGAGCTCTGTGAAATGCCTGAACATTTAAGAGGTATTTCAAAAGAAATTTTATTAAATAAATACGAAAAAAAAATTATAGATGAAGCATTAGATGAAAAAATTATTAAAATAAGAAAGTGGCATGATGGGCCAGGTGAAATAATTATTCCTACAGAAAAAGGGTTGGATTTATACAAAAAAAAATGAAAATAAATGTTATCGGATTTTACAAAATTAAAAAAATTAATAAACTTGAAAAGTATCAGAATTTAATAGAAAAATTTTTTTCTAATAGATTTATTAGAGGCATTGTTACACTTACACCTGAAGGAATAAATGGAACGATAGCTGGTCAAAAAAATATTGTAAACGAATGTCTTAATTATATTAAAAAAAAATTTTACATAAAAGAATTTGACAGTAAAAATTTTTCTAAAGTTGAATATCAACCATTTAATAAACCAAAAATAAAAATTAAAAAAGAAGTTATCCCAATTGGACTAAAATTAACGCCATTAGAAAAAAAAAAAAATAAATATATTGAACCAAAAAATTGGAACAAACTTATTAAAAATAAGGATGTAATGGTAATTGATATTAGAAAACCTATGGAATTTAGATTAGGCACTTTTAAATATGCAATGGATCCTGGTGTCAAAAATTTTAGGCAATTTCCTTCTTTTTTTAAAAAATTAAATAAAAATAAAAAAATTGCAATGTTTTGCACAGGTGGCATTCGTTGCGAAAAAGCTGCAAATTTTTTACAAAAAAAAGGTTTTGAAGAAGTCTATCAATTAAAAGGAGGTATTTTAAATTATTTAAATACAATTAAGAAAAATGTAAGTCTTTGGAAAGGAGAATGTTTTGTCTTTGATAAAAGAGTAAGTTTAAAACATAAGCTAGTTCCTGGAAAATATATAATTTGTAGCGCGTGTAGAACACCAGTATCACTAAAAGACAAAAAGTCAAAAAAATATGTTGAAGATATTTCATGCACTAATTGTTACGATAGATTAACAAAAAAGAAGAAAAATAAATTGCTAATAAGAAAACAACAAAAAGATTGGTTAAAAAATAATCTAAAATAAATGGAAATAAATAAAGTTCAAACGCTTGAAATATGCAAGGTCGCTTGGAGAGCAGGAGAAATAATTTTAGACATATATTCTAAAAAATTCAAAATTTTTAGAAAAAAAGATTTATCACCAGTCACAATTGCAGATTTAGAGTCAGAAAAAACAATAATAAAAGGTTTAAAAAAAATTTTTAGCAAACCAACTATTTTTTCTGAAGAAACTAATTACAAAAGTAAAAATAAATTAAATAACTTTTGGTTAGTTGACCCATTAGATGGAACAAAAGAATTTATTAAGAGAAATGGAGAGTTTACAATAAATATAGCTTTTATTAAAAATAAGAAACCTGTTTTTGGAATAATTTATGCACCAATACTAAAAAAAACATATGTTGGGACAATAAAAAATACTTATAAAATAATTAATAAAAAAAATTTTAAAAAAATTGTACCAAAAAAAAAATCTAGTAAAACTATGATAATAAGCCGTTCACATTCTACAAAAAATGAGAATGAGGAATTAAAAAAAAAATATAATATAAAAAAAGTTTTGTTTCTTGGAAGCTCCTTAAAATTTTGTTATATAGCTGAAGGTATTGCTCACATTTATCCTAGAAATGGGACGACTTATGAATGGGATACTGCAGCAGGGCATGCAATAATAAATGGTGTTGGTGGAAAAATAGAGACAGATAAAGGCACTGAGTTGAAATATGGAAAAAAAGACTTTAAGAATACAAATTTCATAGCAAAAATTTTTTAATGAAAATTATTAATCCTAATACTGAAGGTATTAAAGAAGCGGTAAAGAAAATTTTAGAAGGTGGAATTATTTTTATTCCAACAGATACAGTTTATGGAATAGCTGCTAATCCTTATAATGACAAAGCAATTAAAAAAATATTTTCAATAAAGAAAAAATCTTTAAATAATTCTTTAGTGCTATTATGTTCAAATTACAAAATGGCAAAAAAATATGCTATTTTTAATAAAACCGCTGATAATTTGAAAAAAAATTTTTGGCCTGGACCTTTAACTTTAATTTTAAAAAAAAAATCCAATTTAAAAATATCGAAAAAATGGGTTTCAAAAAATAATTCTATTGGACTTAGAATTCCTGATCATAGTATACCAAAAAAAATAATTAATAAGTGTAATTTTCCTATATTCTGCACAAGTGCAAATATATCAGGTAAAAAAAGTTGTAGAAATGTAAATGATATTGTTAAAAATTTTAAAAATAAAAAAATAACTATAATTAATGGTGGTAAAACAAAGTTTGGAATAGATTCTACTATTATTGATGTAACAAAAGACAAAATAAATATACTGAGAAAAGGATACATAAATAAGAAAAAAATTAAAAAACTTGGTCTGTTAGATTATGAAAACTAAATTACAAGGAATTGGTATTTTAGGTTCTGGTGCTTGGGGAACTGCTCTTGCCTGTAGTTTAAATAGGAAAGGAAATATCACTCTGTGGTCTTATGAGAAGCAAACAGTTAAACAAATAAATAAATATAGAATTAATAAAATATTTTTACCTAAAATTAAAATACCAAATAATGTTACCGCAACAAATAATTTAGAAGATTTAAAATCATGTAAATTTATTTTTATTTGTATTCCATCACAATTTATAAATAAAATAATTCTGAAATTTAAAAAAATTTATAAAAAAGAAATGATATTTATAAATTGTTCAAAAGGAATCGAACATAATTCTCAACTATTAATAAGCAATCTTATAAAAAAAATAATACCAAAAGCTAAAGTGGCTGTTTTATCTGGTCCAAGTTTTGCTATTGAAGTTGCTAAAAAAAAACCAACTGCAGTTACAATTGCATCTAAAAATCAAAATGATGCAAAAAAATTAGCTAAGCTAATTAATTCTAGAAATTTTCGTTGCTACTACACAAATGATATTATTGGTGTTCAATTTGGAGGTATTATAAAAAATATATTAGCAATAGCATCGGGTATAGTTGAAGGCCAAAAATTAGGTTCTAATGCAAAGTCTGCGCTTATAACAAGAGGTTTAGTTGAAATGAAAAGAATTGGTTTAACTTATGGAGCAAAAGAATCTACTTTTAATGGTCTTTCAGGATTAGGGGATTTAATACTTACTTGTAATGATAATTTGTCTAGAAATTTTACTACAGGTTTATTAGTAGGAAAAGGAAAAGAAATTAGAAAAATTATAAAATTTAAAACAACTATCTCAGAAGGTGTTATTAACTCAAAAACTATATTTGAATTATCTAAAAAAAAAAAAATTGAAATGCCAATTTGTGAATCAGTTTATAAAATACTATATAAAAATAATAAAATAAAAGAAACGATAGCAAAAATCTTATCTAGAGATATCAAAAAAGAAAATTAATAAATAAATATATTCTTTTTATAAAGCTCGGAATAAATAAAAAGAGTTAAAAAAGTAATGATTACAAAAAAAGGAAAGTGATGATCAAAAAAAACTAAGAATAAAAAAATAAAAAAAAATTTAAATTTAAATTCATTAATTTGAAATTTTTTAAAATTTACTTGATTTAAAAGATAAAATAAAATAGGAACTGTTAAAATTAAATCATAAACAACCAATCGAGGGGTTATCAAATTTATTACTAATATTCCAAATGATATACAAAATAAAAAATGATTGTTACTATTCTTAATTCTCTTACCATTTAAACAAACGAAAACTGATAATGAAATTATAGAACTTGTAATAAACCAAAAAAATAGATTTGTTTCTAATGAAAAAAAACTTTTTTCAAAATTATTAATACCTAAAAAAATCCATGGCATTTTCTCAATTATAGAATACAAACCTGTTCCTGTTTGCATTCTAACTGGAAGGATATCTTTATATTTTCCTTGAACAACATCAATATAAGTCTCAACTAAATCTGGATTGTTTATATAAAAAAAGTATTGAATTAAAATAAATAATATTATACAAAAAAATATCTTATTTAGTGATTTCCACCCAATAAGATAAAAAGGTAT
>Ga0209554_1002492_pt1 | contig 12629 bp, 11 predicted proteins | sample MarorgKNORR_S2LV_5_FD_188221 | JGI IMG/M metagenome (GOLD analysis project Ga0209554, IMG submission 188221) | Marine microbial communities from the Southern Atlantic Ocean, analyzing organic carbon cycling - Bottom_A/KNORR_S2/LV (SPAdes) (version 2) | ecosystem: Environmental > Aquatic > Marine... | reverse complement strand
GGGCGTCGCGATGCCCGGGCCGCATCAGGCCCCGATCTCAGACTGAGCACGAGGGCGGCGACCAGTCCGTTCACCAATGCGATCCAGAACGTGACTCCACGCGCACCGACGATCTCGGCGATGCCGATCAACTCCGGGAACCCAGACAAGGAGGTGCCTAGGCCGAGCCAGGGGAACGCCAGCGTATCGGGCAGGTGCGCGCGGAACCACTCGGCGGCGGTCCACGTGATCGGGAGCGCGAGCCAGAGAGGAATGCCCACGGAGTGTACCGCGCGGTGCAAGGTCCAGCCGAAGAGGGACACGACGCCCGCGAGCGCCACAAGGGCTCCGAGGAATGCGAGGATCGCGAGCTTCGAAAACCAGATGAGCGCGACGAGAAGCGAAGCTGACCCAGGCGTAGTTGAAGGTCCCCACTAGGGGAAAGAAAAGAGGTGGCTCCGGGGGCGCCCGGTCTGATAGGATCGGGTGCGGACAACAACCCCAACGGAGCCACCAATGAAGAAAACGTACGAGGTCACGAGTGGGACGGACAGGCGAGCGATCGCCGAGTTCATGAAGCGCGAGGGACAGTTCTTACTGCCGATGGTTGCGCTTGTGGAGCGAACGGGAGTTGCGATCGACGAAGTGATCCAAGTGATGGGCCGAGCGACGATCGAGGCGGTGTTGGAGATGAGCGCGGAGGGCGTGGCAGGTCCGAAGCAAGCGGGCAAGGCACGCGAGGTACCGGCGTATGCGGCGATGCGCAGGCCAGGCGCGCTGGCGGACCGGATGCTGGAGATCTTGATGGCGGGCGTGAGCACGCGGAAATACGGCCATGTGATCGGCGAGATGGCCGACACGGTGGGCGTGAGCGAGTCATCGGTGAGCCGAGAGACGATCGAAGCATCGGAGCGCCGTCGGCTATTCGTGATCGACGGCTCAAAGGCGTTGAGGAAGGCGATCACGCAGGTGTTCGGTGCGAGCCACTTGGTCCAGCGCTGCCGCAACCACAAGCTCAGGAATGTCATCGGGCATCTACCGAAGGACGAACACCCGCAGGTGAAGGCCGCGATTCGTGCAGCATGGAAGCTCGACGCGAAGGATGGCACCCAGAAGCTCGAGCAACTCGCACGTTGGCTTGAACGCGATCAGCCCTCAGCCGCGGCGAGCCTCAGGGAGGGTCTGCACGAGATGTTCACAATCAACCGGCTGGGGCTACCGCCCCGGCTCAGCAAGTGCCTCGGCACCACCAACGTCATCGACAGCACCCACTCGGGTGTGAGGCAGAAAACCCGTAGGGTGACGAACTGGAAAAACGGTGCCATGGCCCTGAGATGGGCGGCAGCCTCGTTCGTCGAGACCGAGAAGAGCTACCGTCGCATCGTCGGCTTCGATCAACTCTGGATGCTCAAAGCGCATCTCGATGACCTTGAGCCGGTTGCTGAAATGAAGATGGCAGGTTAATCACGAAGGCCCCGGAGCCACCACCTTCAACTGAGCTCGGGACAGGGTCCGAGAATCCAGTAGAAGAGGACGCCGAAGTACACGGCGCCGAACAGACCCGCACCACGCACCGCTGCGTGCCGGCCTTCAGTATCCGCGGACAGGCCGTTGACCCAAAGGGCCATCGGCACCAACCCCACGAAGGGCAGCACGAGCGGATGTAGCGGCGGAAAAGAAAGCGCGAGTAGGAGGGCGGAGACCGCCGGGAGCAGTCGCTCGCCCGGCCTCGGCCAAAGCAGGAGCTTCAGTCCCGCGAGGCGGCCGAGAGCCGTGGTGTTTAGAGCTCTACTTCGTGGCCCGCCTCGGCGGAGGCATAGGCGGCCTCGATCAAACTCATGAGCGCCACCTGCTCTTCCGGGAGCTCGGGGTCGAGTTGTCCGGAAACGCCTCGGATAAACTGGTCGATCTGACGACGATACGCGTTGGTATAGGCGTTCTCGCCGCCCCGGGGCCGCGGCTGGCGTGGCGTGACGTCGAGAGGGCGACCACCGAGCTGCTTGTAAATCTGGAGCGGGGGCAGCGAGCCGGCGCCCTCGACGCCCATCACCCGGGCGTAGTACCGATCCTCGCCGGCGAACCATCGGTTGCTGACCTCGATCGAGAACACGACCCCGTCCACGCTTTCGAACATCAGGGTAGCGGCGTCCTCGACGTCGTAGTCGCCGTGGTGTATCGCGCACGAGATCTTACCGACCTCGGGGTACCCCACGATCCACAAACAGAGGTCGAGAGCCGAGACGCCCAAATCGATCAGCGCGCCCCCGCCTGAGGCGGCCTTGTCCTGACGCCACGTGGGCCGGATGACCGGCACGCGGCGTGTGAGCCAGCTTCCCCGGACCGCATAAAGGGCCCCGAGCTCACCACCGTCCACGAAGCTCCGCAAAGCCACGACTTCCGGCCGGAACCGATGCGGCAGCCCGACCGCCAAGCTCCTGCCGGCCGCTCTGGCCGCCTGAATCACACGGGCGGCCCCCGCAGCCGAGGTCGCGACCGGACGCTCGACGAATACGTGCTTCCCAGCCTCGAGCGCTTGCAGCGCCATCTCTTCGTGCGTGTGGTTCGGCGTGCACAAGAAGACGCCGTCCAGATCATCCCGTGTCAGCACTTGCTCGGAGTCCGTGACCTCCGCGACACCGAAACGACGGGCGATCGTCTCGGCCTTGAGAGAGTCCGTATCCGCGAGAGCGACGAGCTCGACGTCCTCGCGTTCCACGAGAATCGGGACGTGCACGATCTGACTGATCGCCCCTGTCCCGACCACGGCCAAGCGAATGGGGGGTGATGCGTCCGTCACCGGCCGCGTTCCTCTCCTGGTGCGTTCTCACCGATCATGAATTGGGCTCCGAATCGCACGTGGAGGTACTGGAGATCACCGAGCACCTCGTACCGCCCCTGGCCGTTGAGGCGGAAGCGATCCGTTACCGGATACTCGAGGCCGGCGTGGAGGTTGAAGCCCGCGGTCACCGAATCCAGCAGATCCTCGACGAAGGTCCCGTTGATGGCGCTTCCGTTGCCGTTCATGACGTGCGCGACCACACCGAATCCACCGAATGTGAGGAAGTTGAAGGGTATACTCCACATGACGTGTGCGTCGAGGCCGACCGCAACGTCGCTCCATTCGATCGTGCCCAGATCGACCGTCGGGGTCGGTCCACCCGCCTGGGCCTGCACCAGTCCAGCGACGCGGTCCTCCAACTCTTCGACCTCTTCAGCTCTGAAGGGTGACTTCCAGTAGGTCACGCTCGGAACGATGCGTAGCCCCGGCCCCAAGTACCCCAGGTCGAGGCGCATTCCGTAGCTCTGCGTGCGTTCGACGCGGGAGGGGTACAAGTAGCCCCATTCGACGCCCACGCCGCGCAGCGACAGATGCTCGTAATCGAAGTCTGCGATGTCCTGGCCCTCCGCAGCGCTCGGGGCCGCGGCGAGCGCCCCCAGTGCCACCACCGCCAACACCCCACCCTGCATCCCAGACCGCATCCCAAACCCCATCTTAGGCCGCATCTTCCTCCCTCCTCTCCGAGACCTCCGCCACCAAATCGTAGTCGAGCGCGTCCACGATCTCGACTTCGATCATGCTGCCCGCCTCGATCCCTTCCGCACCCCTGAGGTTCGTGACGCCGTCGATATCGAGCGCCTGAGCTACCGTGCGCGCGACCGCGACGAACTCGTCGTCATCCTCGACCAGACGGTCGACGAGCGCCGTCGTGCGCATGCCGACCAACGCGAGGTTGTTCTCGAAGCTGATGTCCCGCTGAAGCTCCATGAGCTGCTCGAGCCGCTCGTTCATCACGCCCTGTTCAACGTGTCCGTCCATCGAGGCTGCCCGGGTACCGTCCTCGATGGAGTAGGTGAAGGCGCCCACGCGCTCGAAGCGTATCTCCTCCAGTAGGTCGAGCATCTCTTGGAAATCATCGTCTGTTTCTCCGGGGAACCCCACGATCACAGTCGTGCGGAGCGTGAGGTCCGGAATCGCGTCGCGCAGCCAACCTACCCGCTCCCGAATGGTCTCTTGAGGCTCGGACCTGCGCATGAGCTGGAGCATGCGATCGCCTCCGTGCTGAATCGGCACATCGAGATACGGCACGATCCGTGCCTCGTTTGCGATCAGCTCGACCATCTCCCGCGTAATCTCCGACGGATACATGTAGAACAGGCAATACCAGGGCACGTCGGTGCCATCGACGAGCGCGCGCAACAGTTCAGGCAGCAACGGGGCGTCGCGGTCGCGGCGGCGCTGATCTCGCCCGTACCAGGTGGTGTCCTGCGAGACGATGTTGATCTCCTTCACCCCGAGGGCGCCCAGGCCGTCGGACTCACGCACGAGCTCCGCCACGGCCTGCGACCTGTGGAGGTCCCTCATGGGGGGGATCGCACAAAATGCGCAGGTATGGTCACAGCCCTCGCTGATCTTGAGATACGACGTGTGAGGCGTCCCGGTCGAGAGCACGCGCAACGGGCGCTCCATGATCGGCACCGTCGCTGGCTCGGGCAGAAGGCCTCGCCTTCGGAGTTCCGGTACGAGTCCTTGCAGCTCGGTCAGCCCCATGAAGAGGTCGACCTCGGGGATCTCCACTTGCAGGTCTTGCTTGTAGCGTTGCACCAAGCAGCCCACCGCGACAACGGCCTTCAGCCGTCCGCGCTCTTTGAGCTCGCACGCCTCCAGGATCGTCTCGATCGACTGTTCCTTGGCCTCCTGGATGAAGCCGCAGGTGTTCACGATCACGACGTCCGCTCGTTCCAGGTCGTCCGAGACGTGCGCCCCGTGGCCCAGCAGCGCCGCCATCATGCGCTCCGAGTCGACGGTGTTCTTGTCGCAGCCCAGGGTGAGCAGTGCGATCCTGGGCCCCTCGAGCGACCCCGCGGGATCAAACTCGTGGCGCGCGGGCGCGACGTCCGGCGAAACGTCCGGCCGAACGGGGTCGGCGGTGATGGGAAACACCAGAAGATCGCGTGTCAGGCTCCGCTTTTCTCGGCTCATGGAACCACACTCTTCATCTCGAAATTACCTGCGCGCCAGCCGGCGGCGTGAAAGTGAACCAATCGTCGCTCAGTGCGACGGGCTGCAAATCCACGCGCTCCAGCGTGACGGTGCGCACCGTACCGCTCTCGTCCTCGATGCGTACCTGGCGTAAAACCGGCTCCCCCTGGTCGATCCAGATCACGGCGGCTTGGTACGAAGATCGAGCTCGCGGGACCAGCCGCAGGCGGTGGGTCGCCCGTCCGACCACTTCGTCCACGTCCTCGTAGGTGACTTCGTACTTGGAGGCCGGATCTTCCAGGAACTCCTTGTGGAAGTCGTAGCCGCCGCCCCCGGTCGCCATAGCAAACCTGAGCACTTGCTTGGGGTCCAGGCTCGGGTAGTAGAGCCAGACCCACTCCCCGTCGACCACGACGAGGTCGCCTTCCGGATCGGAGAATCGCATGGCGAACTTGTTCGGACGGGCCTGACACATCTGCCCGGTGCCGGTCCGCTCGTCGCCGAGGAGCGGGACCGAGAGATGTTGCGTGAAGTCCGCGCAGAACTGGGTGACGCTCTCGTAAAGCGCGGCCGTGCTCTGGAGCAGTTCGAGCGGCGAGACCGTCTGCGCGCGGGTCCAGCCCGGACCCGCGGCGGTGGCGGCCAGAGCGAGCGCGGTCGGCCATGCGACTCGACGGCGCATCATCAGGCGCCCCCCCGCATGAAGTCTTCCAGCTCGTCCAGGCTCATGAGAACCTCGCGCCCCTTCGATCCGTCGGACGCTCCGATCACGCCGGCATCGAAGAGCTGATCAACGATGCGGGCTGCCCGACCGTATCCGACGCTCAATCGTCGCTGAAGCAACGACGTCGAACCCGTCCCGTTCTGGATGCACACTTCTGCGGCGGCCTGGAAGAGCTCGTCCCAGTCGCCGACGATCTCATCCTCGTCCTCGGCGTCATCGAGCTCCTTTCCCCTCATCTCGACCAGGATGTCCGTCTCGACACCAGTTTCCGGGATCTCGCCCTCGCCCTGCCGACGCTCGATGAGCTCGGTATACCACCCCATCAGGCGCTCCGTGTCCTCTGTCGAGAGGTAGGCGCCCTGGATGCGTACCGGGTCGCTTTCGCCGGGCGGCAGGAAGAGCATGTCTCCGTTGCCGAGCAGCGCATCTGCGCCGTTCTGGTCGAGGATGGTACGTGAATCGGTCTTGGAGGCCACTCGAAACGCGATGCGCGTCGGGAAGTTCGCCTTGATGAGACCGGTGATGACGTTCACGGACGGACGCTGGGTGGCGACGATGAGGTGGATGCCGATCGCTCGCGCCTTCTGGGCGAGCTGGGTGAGCGGTTTTTCGACCTCGCTCTGCACGGTCATCATGAGGTCCGCGAGCTCGTCCAGCACGACGACGATGAACGGCAGGATTCCATCGTCGTAGATCCACCGATTCTCATCGCCCTCGGGGCCCTTCGGCTCCGAGCGTTTCACAATGACCCCATCCCGGACCTTCTTGTTGAACTCGCCGATCGAACGCACGTAGTTCGCCTTGAGCAGGCCGTATCGGCGTTCCATCTCGAGGACCGCCCACTTCAGTACACCAGCGGCCTCCCGTGGGTCGGTCACCACGTTGTGACGCAGGTGGGGAAGCCGCGAGTAGACCGACAGCTCGACCATCTTGGGGTCGATCATCAAGAGGCGGAGCGTCTCGGGCGTGTGCCGATAGACCAGGCTCGTGACGATCGTATTCAGGCAGACCGACTTGCCGGCTCCGGTGGCGCCCGCGATGAGCACGTGCGGCATCTTCTCGAGATTCGCCACGTAGGGCCGGCCGTTCAAGTCCTTCCCCAAGGCGAGCGGGAGCTCTCCCTTGGCGCTCCTGAACTCAGGTGACTCGAGGATGTTGCGTAGGTTGACGATCTCGGGGCGCGGATTTGGAATCTCGACACCGACCGCCCCGCGACCGGGAATCGGTGCGACGATGCGCACGCTCTTCGCCTTCATCGCGAGCGCGAGGTCGGCGTCCAGGTTCGCGATCCGATTCACCTTCACGCCCGCGGACGGTATCACCTCGAACTGCGTGACCATGGGACCGGTCGTGCGGCGTCCCAGCGTGCACTCGACGTTGAACGTCTTGAGCTTGTCGATCAGCACTCGACCGAGCTCGTCGAGCTGCCGATCCATGCTGGTGTCGTCGCGCACGTCCGGTTCGGAGAGCAAGACCATCGGCGGGACTTCATGCTCGATGTCGGTCTCGGCGTTGGGGTCGTCCAGATCGTCCGCCCCATCCTCCGCCCCTGCGTCGCCCTCCTCGCCGACGTCCGTAGCCTGCAAAGACGACTCGTCGGCGATGTGCGACTCCCCGGCCTCGGGCCCATCTTCCGAAGCGACTTCCGACTCGACTTCGGGGGCCCGCTCTTCTTCGGACTCGGGCTCCGACTCCCCATCGGGCTCGTCGGCCTCATCTTCCGACTCCATCCATTCCGGCTCGAGGCCGGCCAGCGCTTCGGCCCGCTCTGCCTCTGCGGCACGCTCCTCTTCGGCACGCTCCTCTTCGGCACGCTCCTCTTCAGCGCGTGCGGCCGCGGCCTGCGACCGCGCCTCCGCCAGCTCCTTGCTCTTGTCGGCGAGCACTTTGGCGGTGCGGCTAGCGGCTTCGCCACCCGCGACTACGCCCCTTCCCACCGACCGCAGCGGATTCCACCCGAGCGTGCCCACGGAAAGGGCGACGACGGCAAACCCCAGAATGAGCAGAGTCCCGATGACTCCCACGAGATCGACGAGCGGGCTGCCGATGTTCGCGCCCAGCCACCCCCCGGCTTTCTCGGGCCTATCCAGTAGAACCCACGTCGCGATCGGGCTCAGGAATAACAGGCCGCCGCAAAAGACCGACATCCGAAGCGTCCAGTGCTGGGACAGCCACCCACCGACGCGGAGGCCACCGAAGCCGAGCAGGGCGGGCACGATGAACGCAGAGGCGCCGAGAAACGCCCTCAGGATCGTGCCGACGAACGCCCCCACGGGACCCACCATGTTGCCCCCCGAGAACCGCTCTCCTCCACGCTCGCCGACGAGCGTCACGGGAAGCAGAGCCAAGAGGACGAAGAGCGCGAGGACGATGATCCCCACCCCGAGAATCTCCTGTTTCTGCTCCCGATTCAGCATATCGGCGTTATCGAGCTCCTGACAGTGTGATGGCCTGATCGAGCATCACCGGTACGACGTCGTGCCGGTCCACCTCTCCGCAAAGATCCAGGTCGTCGGCGAGCCCGAGCTCGGCCAGCGCTCGGCCCGCGGTCGTACCGTCCAAGAACGCCCGGTCCGGGCTGAGCCCCTTCGCGAGCGCACGCGCGGCGCGGGCCGCGTCGTTGAGCTCGCACAGCCCTTCTCCATCTTCGACGATCCGGTTCACCAAGTGCCCCGCACACAGCGCATCGTCGACCGCGAATTGGTCGGCCCGACCTGCGCAGAGCACCGTCAACACTTCGTCGCTCGCGACAGCCCGCGCGACCGCGCCCAGGTTGGTGAACGCGCAGACCAGCACCCTCTGGGCCTCGGCGGCCAGTGATAGAGCCCGCGTGCCATTGCTGGTACTCATGACCAGCTTCTTCCCGGCGACGATCTCCTCCACGAATTCGGCGGGCGAGTTCCCAAGATCGAATCCGTCGACCTTCAGGCCCTTTTGTTCGCCACACAGCAGCGTGTCTTCGCGGCCCAAGGAGGCCGCGAGCCTCGCGGCGTCCCCGGCCGAGGTGGTCGGGTACACACCACGAGCACCGTTCGCCAACGCTTCGACGATCGTGGTCGTCGCGCGTAGCACATCGATCACGACCGTCGTCGATTCGGCGAGGGCCGCGGAATCGACCTCCGGCAGCGTGAAGTGCACATCGATTCTCATGCGTCGGCTTCGTCCTCGGCCATCATGCGCGCAACGAATCCCGTATCTACGTCTCCCTCTACGAACGCTTCGTCATCGACGATTCGCCGGAGGAACGGAAGCGTGGTCGGGATTCCCTCGATGATGAACTGATCCAGCACGTGCCGTGCTCGGATGATCGTCTCCGCGCGCGTCGGCCCGCTCACGATCAGCTTGGCGATCAGCGAGTCATAGTGCGCTGGCACCTTGTAGCCCGCGTAAACGTGCGTGTCGAGCCGTACACCAGGCCCGCCGGGCGGATGGAACGTCTGGATCGTGCCGGAGCCCGGTGCAAAGTTGCGCGACGGGTCCTCGGCGTTGATGCGGAATTCGATAGCGTGTCCGCGGTGCCGGAAGTCCGTGCCATGCATGGGGAAGGCCAGCGGCTCCCCGGCGGCGACACGAATCTGCTCCTTCACGAGATCGAACCCCGTCGTCACCTCGGTCACCGGATGCTCGACCTGGATTCGCGTATTCATCTCCATGAAGTAGAACGACCCGTCCTGGTCCAGGAGAAACTCGATCGTGCCTGCTCCTACGTAGTCGATCGCGCGCGCCGCGCGCACCGCCGCCTCGCCCATGCGCTCGCGCAGGTCGGGCGTGAGCGCGGGGGACGGAGCCTCCTCGAGCAGCTTTTGGTGCCGGCGCTGGATCGAGCATTCGCGTTCGCCGAGATGTATGACCTTGCCGTGCGCATCGCCGAAGATCTGAAACTCAACGTGGTGAGGCTTGAGGATGCAGCGCTCCAGGTAAACGCCCGGGTTGCCGAACGCCACCGCTGCTTCGTTCTGCGCCGCGAACAGTTGCTTCTCGAAGGAATCCGCGTCCTCGGCGATCCGCATGCCCTTACCGCCACCACCGGCGGATGCCTTGACCATGATGGGGAAGCCGATCTCTTCGGCGACCGCTTTCGCCTCCGCTATGTCCTCGATGATACCCTCGGAACCCGGGACAGTAGGCACGCCGCACGCCATCATCGTCTTGCGCGCCGTCGCCTTGTCGCCCATCGAGCTGATCTGGTCCGGGGTTGGCCCGATGAATGTCAAATCAGAACGAGCACAGATCTCGCTGAACTCGGCGTTTTCAGACAGGAATCCGTACCCGGGGTGGATCGCCTCCGCGCCCGTGACCTCTGCCGCCGCGATGATGCGAGGGATGTTGAGGTAGCTGTCCGCGGCGGGTGCCTTGCCGATGCACACGTCTTCATCCGCGAACCGCACGTGCAGTGACTCACGGTCCGCTTCCGAGTACACGGCGACCGTCTTCACGCCCAGTTCGTGACACGCCTGGATAATGCGCAGCGCAATCTCACCGCGGTTGGCGATCAGGACCTTTTTGAACACGAGAGTCTCTCGCTTTTGACTCAGGTGGGGTCGACGCGGAACAGCACCTGCCCGAACTCCACGGGCTGGGCGTTCTCGACGCAAATCTCGACGATGGTCCCCTTCACCTCGCACTCGAGCTCGTTCATGAGCTTCATAGCCTCGATAATGCAGAGTGTGTCGCCGGGGCCGACCCTCGTGCCCTCTTCGAGGTATGGCGGCGCGTCCGGCGCTGGACCGCGGTAGAACGTACCCACCATGGGCGACTCGATTTCGACCAAGTGGCTGGCGGGCGACGACGCCTCTGATGGCGGCGCGGCTGGTGCCGGCGCGGCTACCGCCGGCCCGGGCGCGGAAAGGACCACCGCGGAGTGCTGGCTGGTCTTCCCCAGCTTCACCCGCGTCCCGCCCCGCTCGATCTCGAGCGAGTCGAGGCTGCTTTCGTCGAGGGCCTTGATCAGCCTCTCGAGGAAGTCGAGATCCATCATGCGTTCACCCTGGACATGTACTTGTCCTCGCGACGGTCGATCCTGAGTACGTCCCCCTCTTCAACGAAAAGTGGGACCTGGATCTCGGCACCCGTCTCGAGAACTGCAGGCTTCGTGGCCCCTTGAGCGGTGTCGCCCTTGAATCCCGGGTCGGTCTTCGTGACCAGGAGCTCAACGAAGTTCGGGAGTTCGACGCTGATCACGCTGTCGTCGTGCACGAGCCCCTCGCACTCCATGTTCTCTTTGAGGTACTTGAGCTGATCTTCGCCGAGTAGATCGCCCACAATCGGAATCATGTCGAAGGTGTTGGCGTCCATGAAATAGTACAGGTCGCCGTCCGCATAGCTGTAGTTGACGGGCCGCCGCTCGAGCCGAACGGAGTTGACCTTTTCACCCGACCGATACGTTCTGTCGACGACGGCGCCGGTGAGCACGTTCTTGAGCTTCGTGCGCACAAAGGCGCCACCCTTCCCCGGTTTCACGTGCTGGAAGTACGCGATCGCCCAAAGACCTCCATCGATCTCGAGAACCATCCCGTTGCGGAAATCCGCAGTGCTCGCCATAGGACCTCGTGTTCTGGAATCAGGTGTTCGTAGGGGCGCGCTAGCCACGCGAACGGGCTACCAAGCCCCGGAGCCCAAGAAGATAGCTCTGCACGCCGAAGCCAAGAACCACACCCGACGCGACGGGCGCTAGATAGGAGTGCCGGCGAAATCGCTCCCGACCTGCGGTGTTCGAGAGATGAACCTCGACGAATGGTCGTTCCACGCCGGTGAGGGCATCCCGTAGTGCGATGGAGGTATGCGTGTACGCGCCGGGATTGATCAAGAAACCCTCGACGCGCGACGCCGCGTCCTCGATGAAGTCGAGCAACTCCCCTTCGTGATTCGACTGGAACGTCTCGAGCTCGACGCCCAGTTCCAGGGCCAACTCGGCGAGCATTCGATTCACGTCGTCCAGCGTGTCGGTGCCGTACACTTCCGGCTCCCTACGCCCGAGTAAACGGAGGTTGGGACCGTGGATCACCCCAATTTTCATGACTCGTCGGGGTCCGGCTCTTGCACGTAGCCGAGCAGATCGCCGAAGAAGTTTCCGATGGATGGCTCGTCGGTCTCGTCGGACTGCTCCTCGAGATCATCGTCGGGCCACGCGAACGGCGTATCGACCTCGTGCTCTTCGTCGCCGCTCTGCGCGAGGTCTCGGGCAAGGGTCTCAACCTCGTCATCGTCGACCTCGTCCGCGACGGGTTCGTCCCCGGCCTTCAACACACTCAGGCGCAGCCTTGTTTCCGTATCGTCTGGGTCCTTTCGGAGCACGTGCTCGTATACCTCGATCGCGCGATCGACCAGCCCCTGCGTCACGTAAAGCTCGGCCATCGTGCGCGTGTGGATCTGCTGGGGGGATTCGTCCGGCGCGGCATCGACGACGTCGGGGTCCTCTGCTTCAGCAGCTTCCGGTTCGGCCGCCTCGAGGGCATGGAAGTAGTCGAGCTCAGGGTCTTCGGTGATTTCTTCGGCTTCGGGCTCCTGCGTCGCGACGTCGGCCGCTTCGGGCTCGTCGGGTGCCAGCGCGCCGAAGTCCGCTATTTCCTCTTCGGCCGCTTCCGGCTCGTCGGGTGCCAGCGCGCCGAAGTCCGCTATTTCCTCTTCGGCCGCTTCCGGCTCGTCGGGTGCCAGAGCGGCGAAGTCCGCGACTTCCTCTTCGGCCGCTTCAGGCTCGTCGGGTGCCAGAGCGGCGAAGTCCGCGACTTCCTCGTCGACCGCCTCAGGCTCGTCGGGTGCCAATGCGCCGAAGTCCGCTACTTCCTCTGCAGGTGCTTCAGGCTCATCGGGTGCCAAGGCGCCGAAGTCTGCGACTTCCTCGTCGGCCGCTTCAGGCTCGTCGGGTGCCAGAGCACCGAGGTCCGCTACTTCCTCTGCAGGTGCTTCCGGCTCATCGGGTGCCAGGGCGCCGAAGTCTGCGACTTC